>VOFI01003124.1_pt1 | contig 103310 bp, 109 predicted proteins | sample 5384131 | NCBI WGS metagenome assembly VOFI01 (sample SAMN12384728, study PRJNA508395) | human gut metagenome | isolation source: healthy gut H | host: Homo sapiens
AAAACCTGTCGTTCAGCACTTTCTCGATATATATCACCTGACCGTTTATATTCAGCTTGTTGATAGCCTGTTTACGGTAGCTTTTAAACAGGGTGTAAATGAAGATTAAAGGGAGAAGGAAGATGGATATGATTGCAAATATCTTCCTTTTCCTCAATGACGGACGAAGCACATACTGCGCGTATTTGATAATGTCAAAATCATACCACATAAGTCAGGGAGGTTTCAAGGCTGTTCAGGATGAAGCACCCGGCTACAGCCGTATAGTTATTATTTTTAATTACGTTATATTCCGTAGCGGATGCCGCTTTTGCGGCACATTCTCCAAGTTCGACGTCCAGTACGCCTTCAACCCTCTGTATCGCGTCAACAAGTTTTGTCTTATTGAATTTACCGCCATACTCGATACCTTTCAGATAATCGTTGATGGCGGCAAGTACTGGTTTACTACCATCCGTCAGGCGGATACCGGAAGCGTTGATAACCATAGGATCGACTTCTATGGTCGCGTTGATACGGATGTCATCTGCCGGAATTGACTGTATCGACAAGATTACCCCGGCAATCTTGATCGAATTCATATAGCTTTTAAATGCCGTCAGAACGTCCCCGGTCAAAGGACAAGGAAGTCCCCCCTCATCTCCGGACACGAGTATCTGAATACTTCCTCCGCGATCTTTGACTGCCACATACTTGACAAGCTGTTTGGTTTTGTCGATAACGGAATACCGGAACTGGTATTTCTCCGGATCATAGACCAGCGGATCACCATACTGGAAAGCCAGCGCACTGCTATGATACCATCGCACGGTCGGTATGATATTGGCGTCAATCCGTTCCTCCACGTCCGATTTGAACTGGTCAAACATTTGCTCTATGACGTGCGCTGTTGCCGCAAAAATGTAAAACAGGGTACTTTCTATTGATACGGGGGAAAACACCGAATCAAAGTCGGCATCACCCGTGATGCCATACAGGTCACGGATAATGCTGTTTGACATATAGGCATCCGTCATTTCTTTCTTTATTTCTGCGATTGTTCTAGCCATTACTTAAATTGTTCGGTAAACTGTTCGGTGAAAATTCTCAATCGTACCGCATTTGAGGCGGTTTCAGAAGTAGCCGGACAAACGGAGTTCCGCTGGCAGTAATCAGCCAGTTCACTGTTATAGACCTTTTCCGGGGTTTCGATTTCCTGTCCGGCTTGTAGGGTGTCCGTTATGCCCATATCGTTCGTCCTGGCAAGCATGAAAGCCGCTTCGATTGTACCATATTCCTGCACGGCTATGTCCAGCAGGGTTTGTCCGGCTTGTACTACAGTTTTCATCTTACATTTTTATAAATAAAAAATACAAATGCAATAAAAAAGGCTGCTATTACGGCTTTTGCCCACGGAGGAATGTACGCGACCTTTTCAACGACCTTTGTATCATTCCTCTCCTGTTTTTCCAGTTGCTCCTTCAATGTCAGCAGGGTTTCCTGAATTTCCTGTATTTGTACCTGAAGTTGTTCATTATAGGTTTCTTTCTCCTGTCTGGTAGACGTTCCTGTCGCTGTCTCCGTGGAGGTCGGGTATTGTTTCCCGGTCGAATCCGGTGGCGAATAGTTCGTCTTCTGCCAGTTGAATTCCATTTGCTGCATCATCTCGATCATTCGCTCAACATTCTTGTTTACGCTGACCTGCGCTTTGTCTGTAGAAACTTCTTCCTGTTCCGTCTGCTTCTGTTCCGTGTTATCCTGATGGACGGTCGTGTCCGTTTTGGACGATCGGCAGGAACAGACGGACAGCACCACGATTGTGAGTAAAAAAACGAGTATCTTTTTCATTACGGTCGAACGATTACAGGTGGTAAAAATGAGGTAAATTCACTCTTTACGTCGAAGCAGGGACATTCTTTCATCCACTCGCATTTTTCGACGATGCCGTTCCCGTTCTTGTCCGGACTGGTATCTCGATGCCCGAGGATATCAATAATGTCGTGGCGGTGGCAGATGTCCTGAACGAGCTCGCGCATCGCTTTCTTCTGTGCGTCCGTCCGGGTATCCTTTGCCTTGCCGTTCTTATCCAGTCCGCCCTCATAGCAGATACCGATTGAACATCGGTTATAACTGGTTTTCTCACCGGGAACGATAAAGTTATCATGTGCCCCGATTTCGTTTTCCGCACGCATGGGAATCACGCGACCGTCTTTCCGGATATAATAGTGGTATCCCCATTTTCCAAAGCCACGGGCTACGTGTGAATCATTAATTTGCTTCTCTGTGAAATCTTTGTCCTCGCGTGTTGCAGAACAATGAATGATAATGTATGTAGGTTTATTCATCTTTCTTTTCCTCCTTATTTTCTGTTTCGTCTTCTCCTTGAATGTATTTCTTATACTTGCATTTATACCTGTAATCAACTCCGAAGAGTGCGCCTGCAAAAGTCGAAACTTCGCCATAGGCGACTAAAACCGAGTTGTCAATCTGTCCCGTAGGTACTACCCAAAATCCGCAAAACAGCAGGATCATTCCGGATACGGACAGGAAAACTGCGATCCATAACTGTACGTGTAGTCTTTTCATGATACATACAGGTTATAGAATCAGTCGGAAAACTATCCATACCAGTAATATGACCACATCCGCCAACAATGCCCCGCGTACCGTCGCCCGGATGTCTGCCATATCCGGAACATCGTCTTTCGATTCCTTCCATTTACCAGCCAGCCATGCGGATACAGTTCCCAAAACCATGCCGCCCAATACGCTAGGGAAGCTCACCCCAAACAGGAAAACAGATGCTACCACGCACACGGCTAAAATGAGCATCCCAATCAGTCCGTGAATGATTTTGTCTACTCCGAACTTTTTAATCAGATCGTTACTTGCTTTCATTTTCAATCATTTTAATCGTTAGTAATTTCAATATTTATTTTATCCACCAGCTCCGAATAGTCAATGCCCGCGCGTTTCAGGTGGATTTTCATTTGTTTCTCAATGGCTCAGCCTGTGAACTTTATCAGTCTTCTTTCAACTCACCCTGTTGGGGGACAATTCTGATATCACCATCCTTGTCGAGTAATAGTCCTTTCATTGCTTCACCCTTTCGTTTTCAATGTCCCTGACCTGTGTCTCTTTTAGTGATTCCGAAATGTAGGAAGACAATGCCGTTTTCAAAGCCGATCCCCGTCGTTCGGTACAGGTGTCCATCCTGACAATTTCTGCTTCAATGAATTGATGTCCTTTTCAATCAGGTTCAGCCGTTCCGTCAGTTCCCCGACTTTTACCAGTCCGCCCAATGTCCCGCCATTCAGCACAATTTCGTCCACCTCATCAGCAGAAATCAGGAAGGCGTCAGTCTCCTGTCCCTCGATGATTCCGACCAGACAAGTTGTTCCCGGTTTCGGATAGATGCATAATGCACCCATTCCCAACTGGACATCATAATATTCAAGCTGGTCAATGACCCCGGTCACATCCATTGCCTTGTTTTCTTTATCAACCTTGTCTACCGTTACCCAGCGCAATTGCGCCTGTCTAGCCCCTTCGCGCCATTTTTCAAGCGCATCACGTAACTGTTCATCCGTAGTCATTCCGCACGTCCTCCCAACTCTAATTTTTGCCTGTATGTAGCATCGTCACTGAAATCCTTTGTCACCTTCTCAACGTAATAGTATCCGTTCATTTCCGGAGTTATTTCACTCTTCAGGTCAATCGTTATACCGTGGCGGACGACAGGTATCCCGAACAGTTCGACGCCCCCGCGGTACTTCTGCTTTTTAAGGCTTTCGTAGAAATCTCTGGCGAACTTCTTCAGGTCTTCGACCTTGACGGACTTTCCTTTTTCATTGTAAGTCAGGTTATAGACCTCACTTCCTTCCGTTCCGGCTTTTGCTTCCAGTTTCTTGCCGCCAGCACCGATGCTGACAACCTTGACCTGAAACTCACCGTTGGTTTTCGTTCAGGTTCTGACTGACGGCATTTTTTTCCAGTACGATTTTCACCTTTTCGGTGTCGACCTTTTCGGAATAGACATTTCCGCAATACAGGACTTTGCCGATGAAATAGCAGTGGAGGTTGGTTTTCTTCCGGATGTCATTCAGGATTTCCGCGACCGTTCTGGAAGAATACCGTACCGCACCAAGTTCAGCATCATAGTTCGTCTTCACCTCATAGCCTTTGGCAACGTCTGCAAGCAGTTTCTTCAGTGTGACATTCTTTGCGGAATAGGACACTGTTTTTCTTTTCAGGTTATACATTTCGTCCTCGCACCGGATCGTCACTGGAACACCCCAGCCGATCAGCGATATATATCCTTCAAATTCCGTGTACAGGTTGGAATCATATCCGAGTTCAATCTTCACCTGATCCCCGGCAGACAGCAGTTCCTTCAGGTCTTTTCCGGCAAAGTATTTGATACGCCTGGGAAGGACTATTTCTGCAGAGTCTGTCAGCATCTTCCATGAACTTTCGATGTGAACCGACGAAATCGTATAGATGACCAGTTCCTCGCGTCTCTTGTTTGCCGGGAATGTGATCCGGCTGCACATCATATAGCTCATAGTGTCAGTTCATAAGGGTTATCACTCGTTGCTTCTATCGTGAACGGAACTACGCTGCTGTTTCCCTGAATCGGATTGAACGAAATGTTATCAATGACAATGGAGTAAATTTCCTTGTTGTTGAAGATGCTTCCCGTAACTCCGACCGCTTCCGTCACTTTGCGGAACTTGCAGAGCGCGTTCACTTGTTCGGCAACCGTCTTATAACCTTCCCGGCTTTTGTCTGCTATGCAGAATCCCCGGATATTGATTTTCCAGTCGTCGAGCCCGTAGACTTCCTTTACAGTTCCGTGAACACCCAATACCTTCGTTTTTGAACAGTTCATCGAGCGCGAAAAGTCCACGATCGTTGCATACGGCATCGGAAAACTAGCCATATTCATCGTGCCGCGTGACCCGTCCGGATTATAGGTGCTGTATTGCTTGTTACCGTCAAGGGTAAACGTCCCGATGACCGGAGTCCCCATCCAGCTGTATGCTTCGGCTTCGGCATCCGGAATCGTTGTCACTCCGATGTATTTCCCCGGATCGTAATCCTGCAGGGTTCGTCCCCACGGAAGATAAATCGGGGATGAAATCCCGAAGACCTCCGTGAACAATGCACCAATATTTAACGCTGTATTTCCTGTCATAACTTTATCCTATTGCTGGTACTGTATCGGTTATCACCGCTAAAATTTCCCGTTTGACCTTATCCGCAACATCGCGCATGTCCGCACCTGCCGCAACCCTGAAATGATTGTTGAATGTCACGTTCATGGTGATATTCCTCACGCTGCTTCCACCTTTTCCACCAAGTCCCACGTCTTTCCCGGAAGTCCCCCCGGTTGAGGTTGTGACGGTGGTCGGTTTGTTGACTGCCGCTGGTGCGGTGTCCAGCTGGAACTTGTCAAGTCCGGGGACTTTGTCCTTGTTCCGCCAGCTTTCCCGTCCCTTTTCCTTGCCTTCTTCCCATGCCCGACCGACTGCCACAGCGTTGTCAAACACTTCTTTCTTTACCCGTTCAAATACGTCGTCAATGCTCCAGTCATCCCTGAACCAGTTAACCGGATTCAGAATTTCAATGATTCCCATTTGGATGGTATGAATCGTCTTGAAAAAGGAAAGAAAGCCCGTTTTAAGGACTTCCCACAGCCCGAACAGGAACACACGGACTCCTTCAAACTTGTTATAAAGGAAAGCCACGAAAGCGATGACAGCCGTTATGATTGCAACGATCCAGCCGATGACAGGGATACCCATGATAGCGACGGAAATCAGCCGGCTACCCACGATTGTAGACAATGCCATTTTAGCCATCGACGCAACCCAAACCCCGGCAATCTTTGTTATTCCAAGTGACATGATCTGCGAAATAGACCATGCGACAGTTCCGAGCGTGACAAGCGCGCCTACAAAGATTCCCACAACTTCAATGGCAGGGGCAATCGGTTCTACAAATTCAAAGAAACTGATCTTCAGGTCGTCGATAAACGCTTGCATACGTTTCTGCTTTTCGGCAAACGCTTGCATACGTTTCTGCTTTTCGGCATAAGTATCCATTTGTTTATTTGCCATGTCGACCGCAGAAGTAGAACCCTGTATCGCTTCCGTCCATGTGTCAATTTGGTCTACACCCTCAATCAAAGCCATCGCTGAAGCAAGGTTTTCACTTCCGAACAACGCGGACATGATTGTAGCGTTGTGCATGACCGGAGTCAGGGCACGCAGTCGGTCAGTCAGTGAAAGGGACTGGTTTTGCATCGTTTTTATATTGACCCCGGCAGCTTTCAGTTGCTTGATCGCGTCCGTAGTCGGAGCCTGCAATTTGACTATCGTGTTACGCAAAGCGATACCGCCTTCTGAACCCTTTTTTCCCCGATTTGTCAAGCAACTGGATCAGGGAGTTTGTTTCGGCAAATTCAACCCCGAATGTTTTTGCAACACTACCCGTTTGTTTCAATGCTTCCGCGACCTCCCTGATTTCGGCAGACCCTTCGACAGTTCCTGCCGCCATGATGTTCATATAGTCCGTCATAGTTTGTGCGGCTTTCATCGGATCATCGAGGGAAACCTTATACTGGTTCATGGCGGTGGACATGGCTGCAGACGCTCCGGGGACGTCATTTTGCATCGTTTTACTAAGTGTCATTACATTATTCGACATGATTTCGAGCGCGTCCGGTGCTTTTTTCAGTTCCGGAGTAATCTTTGAAAGCAAGTCCTTATAAACGACCATAGCATTTGACGCATCGACACCGAACGCTTTTGCCGTGTTACGGGCTTTGGTGGCGAGAACGTCCAGTTCCTTCCCCTCCATGTTGGTGATACCGGACATTTCGGCAACGGCAGTTTCAAACCGGACGCCCGGTTCGATGGCGTCGTTAAAGGAATCACGGATATTGTCAACACCTTCCTTCAGCTGGTTGAGAAAGAACATTCCCTTTCCCAGCCCTTCCAGTTTTCCGGCTGTTTTTCCCGATGTCTCCCCAAGACGTTCAACCACTTCCTCCGTGTCGTCGATTACCCGTGTAGCTTCTTCGGCTGCATCGGTTGCCGCATGTAGCGGAGACGTGATCCTGTCAACCAGTTCCAATATCCATTGAGTCACTTGCATTGTCTTTTTTGAGAATAATCGGTTTACAACTTTAGCGAATGCATTGTGCATTACTATTTCAAATTCTTCCAACTCCGTTTTCCGCAACATGCGGTATTCGGCATAGAGCCGGAGCCATTCATCTTCGTCCAGTTTGTCCGGGATGTCGAAGCCATATACTTTTTTCAGGATGGCATCTATTCCCTCGACAAGACCGAACGCTGATGAATATTCCTCTATGCTTTGCTGATAAAAGCCGCCTGTCCGGCAATCAGTTGTCCGATGGCGGTCAGGACTGAAGTATAGACGGTAGAATCTTCCAACGCCTCCATATTGCCAGCCGCCACGCAGTTCCGGATCAGGATGTCATTTGCTTCTTCAAGATCATCCTTTTTCTTTGCCATAGCCAGCAGGATGTTTTTTTTCGGGCGGACGATCAGGTAGTCGTAACGTTCATCCTCGTCCACCTGTACGGTGACATGCTTCAGGCGTTTTCCGTATTTCAGTTTCAGTTCCGTATGCTCTTCCTCTGTGAAATCGACAATCAAAGCCTTTTCCTCCGTTGTCAGTTCCTCGTAAGGCTTTCCAGCCTTGATTTTCATTTCTTCTTCTTTCATTTTAAAAGTCTTTTAAACGGTTATTAAACTACATTGCCACATTCCAGTCGATATGGCTGGGAAGAAGGGTGAATTGTGTGGCAATGCTTTTATCACCCTGTTTAACGTCCACGCCATTGTCCGTGAATTCGACGTTCCGGATTACGTCCTTCATGACAAGCCCTTTATACTCATACATGACCGGAATGTCGAACGGCTCGATATCCGTGAGACGCTTTCCCGAACCGAGTGTCAGTTGCAAGGCGTTCACTTCTTCTTTCAGAAGGGTGATCGATGCTTCAGCCTTGTAATTCCCCTCACCGCGACCGACAGGAAATTCACCGGCACCGTAGATGTTGTCTTTCTCTTTGCTGTCTTTGTAGGAAAGGGCTGTGATACCCTCTACCTGACGACCGAGCATGACAACCTTGACGCTGTTCCATCCGGCTATTTTTCCGAACTTGTTGATTAATGTTCCTAACAATGCCATATTTTCAGATTTTATTTGTGAAACCCAAGTCAATCTCAAACTCATGTACAATACCGTCTGCAACCAGTTTTACCTTGATATTGAAAGGCTTGTCGCTGACAGCCATCTGTTTGGGATTGATATAAATGTCGAAGTCTGCAATATCCTCCGAAGTTACCATAGTTTCCAGTGCGGATTTGACAAGCGCGTCCCAACTGCTGATCGTGGTATTACTGATATATCCGGTTGACGGGTCAGCTTTCACCTTACTTCTCACACGCGGTAACAAGGTATTGCGGATAATACGTGCCGCCTTGTTCCAAACAGCGTTATATTCAATATATGCATAGTCGCTGTCCGCTTCCGTACACGTACATGAATTGCTGAAAAAGAATCCGGCATACCCTTGAAAGCTGCCGACGAAGATATACCCTTGGTCAGTCAGTTTTTTTCTGGTCGGATACGCTCAACTGTGAGAAGGGTTTGCCATTGCTCAAGGCTGCATCCAGCCAAAGCCCGTTCAGTTTGTCAGTCAATGGATAGTCCTTTGTCCCCTTTGCCGTCCGTGGGTGGTTTTCAATATCAACACTGCCCATATTTTCATGTACATAGCGGACAGACAGCATTCCGAGTGCGCTTCCTACGGCAGCGTGTGTCCGGTATGCTTCATCCTTTGCCGCCCGTGCCGGGTCTTGTGCAATCACGACAGAGACGTTTTCAGCATCCAACTTCCGGAGGTCGACAGCATCGGCAATGGCATTGATATACTTTCCGACACCTTCAATATTACCGCATCGATATACAGGTGGTCTTCCCTGAATTTATTGACCATCTTCTGTGCCTCTTGTACGGCTACTGTGATTGTTTCGTCCGCAGTCAGTGAGCAGATACCGATGGTGTTTACTCCGTTGATGGTACGTACCGCATTGACGAAATCTTCCTTCGTCAGCAGGCTTGACACTTTTTCAGACTTCGGAACCAGCATAAGATACAGCGAACGTTCCGGAGACAGGCGGAAGACTTCGCTGGTATGGTAATGCACCAGTTCCTTGTTTTCAAGATCAATGGTATCATCCCAACCAAGTGCTTCCAAATCGGTAATGTCGTTGAGGTTTTCCGGCTTGTAATATTCAAGTTTTCCGATCTCCGATCCACCGACCACGAGCAAGATGATGCGGTCACTGGTATCGGTATCCCGTACCAGCCCGCCATTAACTTTGTTGATGATTACTCCTGTAAAATTTCCCATAAAATAATTCGTTATACGGATTTACCTGATAAAATTGCACCAACACCGAAATCTTCAATACGGTCTACAATACCGTAGGTTTGGGTACGATATTCGGATGTAGGACTCTTGCTGCGTGTATCGGTCGTTTCCGGACGATACAGGGATTTCACGGATTCGATGTGGTAATACGTATTCGGAGCATAGAAGAACGTGCTTGCCTGAAAGTCCGTTTCGGCAGACGGTTTTGTGCCTTCCGCCACCTTCTTGGCTGTTTCCGCATTATAGAACGGGCAGTCGTTATTCTCAAAGAACTTGATACCCATGAAGCCTTTCGGTTTTCCGGTTGCCGGATCAAGGTAGAAAGTACGGTCATAGAAGTACTTGGACGCATCCTTATCCAGCAACAAGTCACCCATGTGCAGGGGGGAAAGCACCATGTACAGGGCATCGGTAACGGGAAGGTTCCACGTCTTTGCGAGCGTTGCAAAATCGACCAGATCCTTATAAGACAGTCTCAAACGACCATTAATATCTTTCTCACCCGTTGTCCGGATAACAGGCATTTCTTCGTTTGAATCATCCTCCGGAGCCAGTTTGTGCAGCACATGGTTGCGGATACCGACCTGAAAGGCTTCATTGTGCTTCACACGGATAGCAGCGCGCTTGTCAAAAGCGAGATAACGGATTTCGTCATCCGTACAGGAACTGGGTTCCGTATCGTAGATTTCCCACGGTACGATATAATTCTTTCCGGTCATTTGCTTCGGCTCGAAATCTTCCGTGTTGTTTACGCGAAAACCGACATTGTTAATCAGTTTGTTTCTGCGTACACCGTCCGCAGCCAAAGCTCCGGCAGGAACAGAGCCTAAGACCTGCATGAAGTCCGCCCTGTAATTGCGACGTTCGATCAACAGTTGGGGATCGACGTACTTGTTCAAATAAAGACCGTCTACTGGTTGTGCCATATTCTTTTTTTAAATGGTTAGTATTTTATTTTCCGTTACGCTTTATGTAGTCATTCAAAAGACGTTCGTATTCAGCCGGATTCTTCTCCATGATATTTTTCAAAGCCTCCGGATCGTTTTGAAGGTCTTCGAACTTTTTGTTTGTGGTATCCGTCAGACTGGGAGCATGAACTTCCGGCATTTCCACAGGCTTGATAGCGTCGAGCAGCTTCTTTGCGGTATCGAAATTGCTGGTCAGGTTCGCCTTCCAGTCGTCACGAACGTCGGCTGTGATTCTTTTTTCCTTGATCGCACTGTTCAGGATGTTTTCGATTTCCTGTTCCTTGCGTGCCTCCTCCTGTCTTTCGAGCATGTCGACGCGGTCTGCCTTACGCTTCCACACGTCTACCTGTGCGATGAATTGTGCTTCCGTGGTACTTGCGTCCATTCCGAAGCGGGTAGTCAACATTGTTAAATCCATGTCATTTTTTGATTTTTCGTTATTAATAGAGTCAGTAATCTCAATTTCACCTGTGTAACCGCAGTTGGTAATCATTTGTGCCATAGCCTTATCGACTTTTGCCTTGCCTGTAACTTCCGTCACAAAGCCGTTTTCCTTCGCTTCCTGCGCGCTCATCCAGTAGTCGCCCTTCTCCCAGGCGTCCCGGATTTTCTTCTTGTCCGTGCACTTTGACAGGAAGGCATTCAGATAGTGCTCATTCAGTTTGCGCATGACCTCCAAAGCCGATTCAATATCAGCGACTCTCCCGCATGCCCCTCCGCTGACCTGATGGATCATGAAAAGTCCGTTGGCAGGCATGGAGAACGATGTGCAATTGATAGCGATGTAGGTTGCCGCACTGGCTACCAGCGCACCGCCTTCACCCGTAATTTTGCCGGGAAACTTCTTGATCACGTTCACGATCTCGTTGGCTTCGAAGCATTCGCCACCGGGAGAGTTGATATAGATATGCACATCCTTGATTCCTGATCTTATCAGTTGCTCAATTTTGGAAGTGAATTCCGCTTCCGTCTCCCTCCATTTTGATATTGTGCCTTTGAGTTCAATCCGGGCACGTCCGTTTTCCGCTGTTGCAGTCAGATTCATTTTCGCGATATTTAAAATTTCATACTGCAAAATTGGAAAAAGGAAAGGCGGGTACGGAAAAAGCGTTTTCATCTTGGAAAAAAACAGTGTTAACAAGGACGTATTTTTTTCCAACTTGGAAAGAATACGTTCCAACATGAAAAGCCGTTTTCCACAGGTGATGATGAAATATGACCTTTGCTGCGTAAACGAAAGGAAGCGATATGCCAAGCAAAGAATACTACCGTAAATTGAAGAAGGAAGCGCACGACCTTTATGTACGTGAAGGAATGACGTGCAAGGAGATTTCCACACGAATAAACGTGTCGGAAAGGTCTGTTTCAAGCTGGATTAATGAGAATGACGCACTTTGGAAAAAAGAGCGTCAGGCATCTGTTATTTCATCGCAAAAGCAGGGTGACAACCTGAAACAGATTATCAACATTCTTGCAGACCAAAAACTGGAGCTGCTGCGCATGATTGACGAAGCCATTGCGGAAGGTGACAGCGACAAGGTGCTCGAACTACGGAAACAGGCGGCTACGCTTGACAACAGTGTGGCGCAATGGGGAAACCAGCTCAAAGAGGTGGACAAAAAGAACCGGATTACGCTCGCTATTTACATTGATGTCATGAGCCGGATATTCGATGCGATGAAGGTGTACGATGCAGACCTTTATTTTAAAACACTGGACTTTCAGGAGAACCACCTTTATGAAGCCGCAAAAATGTTGGGATAATGAAAGTCGAAGATAGCAAAGCCCTCAAGGAGTATCAGGAGAAGTTAAAACGTGCGCGGTGCACGGGCAACCTGATTGATCCGGACGAATCGCTGACAGTTCGGATGAACCGCATACAGCGTGCGAAGCGGGATGTCAAGTATCTTGTCGAAACCTATCTTCCCCATTATGCGACCGCAGACTGTGCGGACTTTCAGATCGCTCATGCCAATAGGGTGATGAACGATCCAATTTATAAAGGATATGCCGAATGGGGACGCGGACTTGCAAAATCGGTATGGAACGATGTGATCATTCCCCTATGGTTATGGATTAACGGTGAGACGCATTATATGTGTATCGTTTCCGACACATTTGACCGCGCTTGTGACCTGCTGGAAGATTTACGTGCGGAATTCGAGGCAAACGAACTTTTGAAACACGACTTTGGCGAGCAGTATAATCCGGGATATTGGGAAAAGGGAAACTTCGTAACGATGAACGGCTTTATTTGCAAGGCGTTCGGTGCGAAGCAGAAGGTTCGCGGGCTTCGTAAAGGCGCACATCGTCCTGACCTGTGGATAATTGACGACTTGGAGACACCGCAGACCATCAAAAACAACCGGATGCAGGATGATTATGCGGACTGGATCGAAGCGGACGTGCTGGCAACCATGACGGGAAAGCGCAGACGTCTGATAGGTGCTAACAACCGTTTTGCATCCCGGATGGTACAGACGATTCTCAAACAACGGCATCCCGACTGGGACTGGCATCTGGTGAAGGCTTATGATCCGGTAACGTATGAACCAGCGTGGAAATCGATGTATTCCGCCCAGTTCTATCGTCAGCAGGAAAAAGACATGGGCATTCTCGCGGCACATGCGGAATATAACCACGTACCGCTTGTCAAGGGTAAAATATTCAAGCCCGAAATGGTGAAGTGGGGAAAGCTCCCTGACCTTCACACGATGAATGCGATCGTGGCACATTGGGACATTGCGTATGCCGGGACAGATACAAGTGACTTTAACGCATGTAAGATTTGGGGACGCCATAAAAATGATTTTTGGCTGATAGACGGATTCGTAAAGCAGTCAAAGATGAAACTCTGCGTACAATGGATGTGCATGAAGCAGGCTGAATTCAGGGCAAAGGGCATTATCTGTTTTTGGCAATATGAGAGTCAATTCTGGAATGATGAAGTTAAACGGAACATTGAGGAAGCTGAAGCGGAAACGGGGGTGGAGCTTAATTTGGTTCCAATACAAACTCCCAAAACGATGACCAAGTTGCTTCGTATGCTTTCCATGCACCCGTATTATCAGAACGGTCGTATGTATGTCAATGAACTGCTAAAGTCAAACCCTGACATAGCTGTCGGCTTAAAGCAATTGTATGCGGTTGAACCGGGTATGACAGAACATGACGACAGTCCGGATGCCGATGAACAGGCGGTGAAGAAACTTGAAATATACACTGATCCCCCACAATCAGAGGATGAACCCGCGTCACGACCGTGGAAAGCGGGAAGATATAAACGTAAATACACTTGGTAACTATGAAGTACATCAACATGGATGATTTGACAACCATCATACAGAATCGGTTGCTGATCGAAAGTATAGAGAAAGAAGAAGAGATACTGGCAGGGATTGAAGACCTTGTCATAAGTGAAGTGTGCGCCTATATCGGTGGTCGTTACGACGTGGGGAAAATATTTGGTGATCCTCCGATCCGGACAGGGTTGTTGGTACGTGTGGTCGCATGTATCACAGCCTGTCGTGCTGTCAGCCGGAATGCAACCCGTAAAGTTCCGGATTCCTTGTCGGGCTTGAACGATTGGGCGGACGGCATACTTGTCAAACTGCGCGACGGGATCATGACTTTGCCACAGGATATTCCCCCGGTAACGGATGAAGACGGGAACGTGCAATATCCCATATTATACGGGCACACGCGCAATGGTGGATGGTTTCTTTAAATAGTTTTTAAACCGCTTTTAAAAGGTATGTTATGTACAAGAAGTTAAGAGAAATATTCAACTGGTTTCAACAGAAGGCTATTCGTCGGATGAGCCTGAAGAATATACTCAATGAGTATTATTATCGAATGGACAGCAGTGGGTTGCCAACGTCAGGAACAATGTATAAAAAGGCAGGCTGTTGTTTATCGGGAAAAGACCATTGACGACTGGATCATGTCAGTGACCGCAGCTACCGATCCGGATGATCCCAGGCGTGGTTTATTATACCGCTTTTTTCAGTCGTTATATAACGATGAACATTTGCAGACGACCATTGACAATCGCGTCTTACCTGTGCAACAGGCAAAATATAACCTTGTGGATGATAATGACAATGAAGATGAGGAAGCAAAAAATTACTGGATCGTCCATGGTTTCACCAGCTTATCAGAATCTGTTTTCTGCATCAGTTACAGGGGGTATCGCTTGCCGATCTTTCCCACCTTGATGATAATTTGGAAATTAGCCATGTCGAAGAAATTCCCATGTCAAATTACATTCCACAACAACAAATCATCATCAGGGAGGAATCAGACCAGACTGGATGGTCGTACAAAGACGGTGCGCTTGAACCGTACTATGTACAATTCGGGAATCCGTGGTCGCTGGGGATGCTCAACGAACTGGCGGTCATCATTCTTGCCAAGAAATTAGGATTGGGGGCATGGATGAATTATATCGAAAAATATGGTGTTCCGCCCGTCTTTGTTACTTCAGACAGAATGGATAAAAAGCGGATGGACGAATTATTCGAAATGATGACGGACTTCAGGAATAATTTCTTTGCTGTGCTGCAAGGAAACGAAACGGTCGAGTATGGGAAAGAAGCCGGGGGAAATACAACCAATGCTTTTTTACCGTTAGAGGAACGATGTGACAACCAGATCAGTAAACGTTTGCTGGGTCAGACGGGAACAACTGAAAACGGTGCGTGGGAAGGTACGGCAGAAGTACATGAACGTGTTGAAAAATCGCGGCACGAATATGATAAAATGTTGTTCCAGTTTTATTTCAATTACATTATCATTCCCAAACTGGTAAAGATCAGCCCGGTATACAAACCGCTTGAAAGGCTGAAACTGAAGTGGGACGACACGGAAAGTTTGTCTATCACGGAATACATCGAAGCAATCAACAAGCTGGCTTATACCTTTGAGTTTGACCATGAAGAAGTTGCTAAAAAAACAGGTTTGCCGATCATTGGTCAAAAGAAAAATCCCGGTGGTGAGCAGCAGGGAGGAACATTGCCGAATCAGCCCCAAACAGACCCTCAAAAAAAAAAGACCGAACCGGACGATGAAACGGTAACGTCGCCTGTCATGGAAGCCGGGGAGTATGATTTCAGCAGTATCATCGGAAGAGTGATGAAACAGGTTTACGAACGTAAAGTTAAGACAGGGAATATTGACGGGGAATTATTCAGAAAGACATACGAGGAACTGAATAAGAAGGCGGCTGAAGGATGGGGAGAAGACGACTATAATGATCCGGAACAGGCGGAAGAACCTCAACGGATACGTGACAACTTGTTCAAGTTCTCCGGAGCGAAGACGTATCAGGAAATTAAGGAGATGAATGATGCCCTTTATGATGATAAGGGGAAAAAACTTTCTTATGAGGACTTCCGGGAAAAAGTAATGGCAATTCATAAAGACTATAATGAAAATTACCTTCGCACGGAATTTGAAACGGCAGAAACAAGCGGCAGACGCGCCAGTGAATGGCAGGAATTCAAGGAGAATGCGGATATAATGCCTAACCTGAAGTATGTGACTGCCGGGGATGAACGGGTAAGAGAATCACATAGGATACTGGATGGTGTCGTAAAACCTATTAACGATCCGTTTTGGCTGCAGAACTACCCGCCCAACGGATATCGGTGCAGGTGTTATGTCGAACAAACGGACGAACCGGAAACACCTGCTACGCCTATTGTGACGATACCGGATGCTTTTGCGAATAACGTAGGTCAATCCGGTGAGATATTCACGGTTGCACATCCTTATTTTTCAATGCCGGACAATGACCTGATAAAAATCAGGAAAGAGACGGAGCGGAATAAAATATACGCCCCTTATCATCGTGATCCGGAATCGAAAGTGATGATCAGCGACTTTGCTGATCCGAAAGACTTGGCAAAGAATGTGGAAAGCGCACGGGTAATTTCAAAGGAACTGAAGATGAAAGTAAAAATCCGCCCGCACATCAACGAGGACGGGGTAAAGAACCCGGAATATTTGATTGACGAAAAGCTGGCAGACCTGAAAAATATTCAGGGGCTGGGCGGTATAAAACACGGGCTTGACAGTTCGAAAAAACAGCAGTGCGAATATACTGTATTCAATTTGAGCGCTTTTGACACTGTCGAACCGGAAATGCTGAAAAACAAACTGAACGGCATATACAAACTGTATGGCGAAAAGTATGCCGGGCAGCGGATGGTGTTCATTTATAAGAGAAAAGCCGTGAAAGTGTCATGGCAAGACGTGGTGGACGGAAAAGCAACCGACCTTCTTAAAGAACTTCAGGAGCAGTAGCCGAAACTACCACTCCTGAAGGGAGCTCTTGACCTGTTACAGCCGCGAACATTGCAAATATACAATTTTATTTTGAAATGCAAATGGAAAGAACTGAATTACCTGATTTTTTTAAAGAATTATCCACACTGGTAGAAGATGCGCACCGCTACGCGAAAGTTGCGGGTGTGAACTTCTTCAAGCAGAATTTTCGCAGGCAGGGGTTTCTTGATACATCACTGACACCGTGGGCTAAAAGGTCACTCGCAATCGGTTCGGATCGTGGCGTATTGATACAAAGCGGGAAGCTCCGTGACAGCATACATGCGGTCAGCCGTGGAATAGACCGTATCATTTATCAGACCGATCCGCTGGCTTATGCCAAGATCCACAATGAAGGCGGGTACATTGTCGTAACGGAGCGAATGAAACGTTATTTTTGGTATTTGTACATGAAGTCGACCGGATCAATGCAAAAGAGGAAAAATGGCGAATTACGGCAAAATAAAGCCAATGAGCGGCTGTCTACAATGGCTTCTTTTTACAAAAGTATGGCACTTAAAAAAGTAGGCAGCAGGATAAGAATCCCCAAACGTCAGTATATGGGTGAGTCCGCTACGTTTATGAAGCAACTCGATACATGGATCGCATCGGAGATTGACAAACGATTCTCGAATATTTAATCTATATAGTTATGATTTGGACAGACTGCTACAAAGAACTGGTTGAAATAATACGGAGCAAAGATGAGTTCCTCGCATCTATCCCGGATGAGTATTCCGAGCTAAGGGAACGGATGGAAAATACACCGGGGATTGAACATATAGACATGTGGCATGAACAGGTTAGTTTTCTCGATGAAGAACATCCCTTTTCGTCCCCGGCTGTATTCATTGAATTTAATACGCTGGGTATTGAGGATGAAGGGTTACTCGTTCAGCGGCTTCACACGCAGATTGATTTCCGGCTGTTTTACGAAACTTTTTCCGATACCTACGAAGGTGCGGCTATGCAGGAAGAGGCGTTGTCCTTTCTTGACCTGTTGACATTGCTGGGGATGATGTTACACGGAAAATCGGGAAAGAACTTCGGCACGCTCCGACGTACCCATGTCGGACGGAAGAGTCGGGGGTGCGGGAAACCTGTACCGGATCAGCTTTGAATGTGAAATCATGGATTACACCACAATGGAACTTGCAAGCCATGCCGACATGAAAGACCGTGAAATGAAAATTAGCAATGGGGACTTACCGGAGAAAACGGAAGACGAAGAACCGCTGTATCATCTATGATGCAACGGTTAAAAACCAAGACTAAGTTGATTTGTATCGTTCTTTTTTGAATCGGGCTTTTTGCCCTCTTTTAATTGTTCGTAATATGATAAATTCTCCGATATATAAAAAATCCGTTTGTAGATGTAGTTCTGATCAAGAAAGAACAGGTCATGACTCATACGCAAAAGAACATCCTCCAAACGGATGCGCTTTTTATCATAGAGAAGATAGAACGTTTCTACCATCTTCCGGTCACGTATTTTGGTCATTTCAGGATTCCGCATAAGAAAGCACTATTATAAGCGCAAATATACGGATTTTCAGTGATTTGTCAAAATTGAATATAAGCCTGTGGGGGAAAGGCTATAAAAAAGCCCCCAGCCTGTTAGTAAAGACGCCAATCACATACTAACAAAATGCGAGCAGACGCACAGCCGGGGGCAAAAACCCTTGCTGCGTCTACTCGCATTTTTGTTTTATGTGATTGGCATTGCAAAGATAATCAAATTTGTATTATTATAAACATTCATTTTAAAAGAGTATGAGCATGTTGAAAGAAGAAATTGCGGGTATGACTACCGGATATACAGTAAATGCACCACAATGGGTGACTACGTTCACAAAAGCACCAGAGTTTAAGTCCTTTTATAAGACCGTCTCCGGAAATGAAGGAAATAAATGCAATTACCCGACACGTTTAGACCTCTACGGCTGTGGATGCTTTCACGACTGTTCTTATTGTTATGCAAAGTCACTCCTTAATTTCAGGGGACTATGGCATCCTGATAATCCATCTGTTTCCCGGACGGACAAAGTGGGGAGGAAGATCTGCAAATTAGAGCGGGGAACAGTTGTGCGTTTGGGTGGAATGACTGACTGTTTCCAACCTTTGTGAGGCTGTTTACAGGGAAACCTATAAAGCAATTCAGAACCTGAACCGACAAGGGGTACATTACCTTATCGTGACAAAGTCCTCAATGGTAGCAGATGACATATATATCCGGTTGATGGATAGAAAACTGGCGCATATACAAATATCTGTGACTTCTACGGATGACACTCTTTCACGTACATTTGAAAAGGCGTGTCCGCCATCTGCACGGATTAAAGCTATTGAGAAGCTGCAGGAGCAAGGATTTGATGTCTCTGTCAGGTTATCACCATTTATCCCTCAATTTATTGATTTTAGGGTTCTGAACAGTATCAGATGTGATAAGATTCTGGTGGAGTTCTTGCGGGTAAACACATGGGTGAAGCAATGGTTTGATATTGACTATTCCGAATACACCCTGAAGCATGCAGGGTATAATCATTTGCAGTTGGAGCGAAAAATCGAATATCTAAATAAGATTTCAGGATTCAGGAAGATTTCAGTTTGTGAGGACGTGGATAGTCATTTTCAGTACTGGAAGAAGAATGTAAACTACAGCCCGAATGATTGCTGTAATTTGAGAATATAAAATTAAGCCGCGCAAAGATTTTTTCTTGCGCGGCTTTTCTCGAACGGATAATCATTTGTAGAATATGTATTTTTCTTCGCAATAAATGCAATGATTTTCTTTGCAATACTTCTCAACTGCCTTGCGCGTTTTAAAGTCTTTTACTTTTCCGTCTTTCGATTGAATATGCCCCACATTAAAGTCTTCATCTATCTTTAGGGGAACAAACCTTGTTTGGGTATTAAATCGTTTCATGTTTATAGTTATTCTTTTTCCATTAATTTTAAAATCCTGTTGAACTCATCACGGCTCATATTGGTAGGTACAAAAGATGCTTTTACCTCTTCAAACGGACGAAGAGAATGTTTTAATGTTTCTTGAGCTTCCTCCCTTGCTTTTTGGGCACACATTTCAATATATTCTTCATCTGTCATATTATAATCACTAACAGTATCTATCACCGTTGAGAATCGGCATAAAAGCCCATTCTTTTGTCTTGCAATAAAGCTCATCTATTTTGTTTTACTTAAAATTACCACTCTACTTTATATACACCATTCCAATTCTCATCTATAGAGAAACGTATTTTATATCCGACTTTTATTAGTATATGTCGTACATACGAAGACAGATTTATGAATGTGTGCGAATGTTCTCCACGTTCTTTCGCCTCTTCGATTATTGCTACTACTTCTGCTATATATAACATTCTATTCCTTTCCGTATTGTTATTAGTCAATTATCAAAATTTCACGATATGCAATGTCTATCTCATTCGTCTTCTCATTCTCATTGAAACAATAGCAAAGAAACCATTTCAACGCACCTTCATTCTCATATTGTGCTTTCCACATTTTACCATTATAGAGAGCTGACGGTCGAGAACAAGTATAATCCATGAGTATTTCAAAATCAAGTCTACTCATCACTGCATGAGTATCATCAATTAGTATCAAGTAAGTTGGCGGCTGTTGCCAACACATCCCATAAGGATGCGTCATAGGTGGAATAATATTATCTTTATTCATTATTATCTTGTTATACGTTATTTTTCTCCTTGTCAAATTCAGCTAAAAACATCTGTAATCCTACCCCCATTGAGCACACACCATCGAACAACTTATACATCAATTCCGGCTCTTCTTCCCAAATTTGATAGACTATTACTTTTTTTCCTGCTCCTTTCATCCATCCTGCCTCCGAATGTGCAGAGCGTCCACAAGGCAATACAAGAACACAAACATCTGCCCATTGCATTGCATCAAAATCAGATTTGAAACCAGCCTGTGCAATGGGATGTTCAAGCGCAGCCCTATATTGGTCTGTACTCCAATTCCGCCAATCTTCATCAATCTGTGACCACTGAAATCCAGTTTTTCCAGCAGGATGCCTAAAATCGTAAACCTCATGTCCCTGCTCGCGAAGGAAACTAACTACTTGTGGTTGATGTTGATTTCTCCAACTACTTGCTACATAAATCTTTGCCATATTCTTATTCCTTTCTAAATTAAATATTATCAAAAGCCGATCTTTCCCGGCTGTTATCCCTTTATTTTAAAACTCCACAATAAGCCAAAACCGATAAGGAGGTAAATATACCTATTACTGATCTAAATATAGAATCAGTAGATCCTCTAAGCTATTATCTTTTTTCATATCCAATTTAATCTTCTACTATTTTATCATCTGTTAGCAAACGTTTCATTGCCCGGTCTCTTTCCGCTTTTGAAGGATAATTGTCCCCATACCTTTTCCAACTATCCGGATTTATATCGCTTTTAAAAGTGATATGCGGCTGGGGGTAATCATGGCGACGCAGGATTGTATAGCCGGCTTTGCACAGTTTTCTTTGATCTTTTGCATTCATCTTTTTGCTAATTAGAATTAAACTTGATTCTGGCATAACGATAGAATCGTATATAACCAAACTGGTAGGAAGGGTGCTCCGTATTATCCGATATGGTAATTTGTACATTATAACCTTTTATTCGTAAGAAACGGGCAGCAATTTCCTCAATAGTGTATGTTTTTATATATATATCCCAATCACTAACGACCAATATCGTTTTCACATTCCCACTTTTCAGAATCCTTTTAAAATTTCTGATAGTGCGTATTATCTCCTTCTTCTTGTTCATACTTTAGTTTTATCCTCTTTTAAAATAGTTTTATAGGCTTCTTCCATCCGTTCAATCTCCTCCACACATGCCAGCCATCCGGGAAAACCTCCGATGTTTTTGTCATCGATATAGCAATGGGCATATATCTTTTTCCCGCCTTCCCCATATTTAGCGACATTTTCAGGATCATGGTCATTTACACGGTCGAATGGTATTTTGCGTTCCAACAGCCAGTTGATGGCATTCAATAACTGATCACCAGTACGGCATGTCCAAATAATGATTTTATGTCCTTCATCATGTAATTTCCGGAGCGATTCACCAGCGTATGGTTGCTCCCCGTCAATAGCCGGGAATCTCCCCCGGCTAATGGTTCCGTCAAAGTCAACTGCTATAATCATAATCTACAGAATGAAGGTTCAATACGACGCCATACTCCGTTCTCGTCACGCTTATGGAAATAGTAATTAGTTGCAGTTTTATACACGACATTACTTTCTTTAAACAGTTGCATGATAGAGGCATATTCTTCATCAAAACGTGACTCCAATTCATATAATTTGCTGATAGACTTATAGTCCAAATCCCCCTGACGGTTACGTTCGAGAAGCGTCATCGCCATTTGATACATCGGATCATCGACTCCTTTTTCCGAATGGGCTATATAATTCTTCAGGTAGTCAATCAGCCTTTCGGCAGCGAGATCGGCACGTTCATCAAAACTTTTCACCTTGTTGCTTTTTACCTCCAGTTTGAAGTTCCCGTCTACTACTGAAAAAGTGGCGGTTTCTTCACCCTGACGCATACGGAGCTGACCGTATTCACGCATCACGTTACGGAAAGCCTTGCTTTCACCCACAATCCAATCATAAAAGCCCTGAACATCATTCACTACTGGCATGAGTTTACTTTCCACATCGAACATGAACTGATGTCTCAACGCTTCGTAGGTTTCCTTCCGCTGAATGGACTCTGTTTTTTCTTCCTCTTTCAGTTTACGCAACAGTTCCGCCTTTTCTTCTTTTGACAATTTACTAATATCCATACTATTAACTTTTAAATGATTAATTACAATTTGATTTTATATACTTCTTTCAGTTCCCGTTCCTTGTTTTCCGCTTCGATATAAAGCGATGACCTTTGGTCTACCAACTTCGCAAACTCGTTACGATTCATATTTCCGGCATACAATTTTTCGTGTATGGCATCCAGCTCACCGGGAATCTTGTCAAGCCGATCCAGTAATTCATTAATCCGGTTTATCCGGTGTTGTTCCGCACTAATATCCGCCATCTTCTTTCTTTTTTAATATTGACTCCAGCTTCGGTATCAACAGGAGAAGTTCTTCCCCGTCCAGTTCGCGAAACTTCTTTCCTGCTATCCGGGTATCAAGGCAAAACGCATTCACCGCTCCCCAGTCCGTTGTGTCGATTCCGATCCGCTGCACTCTCTTCAGGACAGCCGATCTGCGTCTCCTTATTTCCCGTTCGGTGATGGTTAGATCCTGGTTTTCTTTTTTCGCACCGTTCAAATAACCGCAGAGATACATTGCCTCGCTGTATGTCAACTCTTTTGTGGTATTTGTCCGTCCGTCTGTCAGGTCTAGCAGGATAGCCCGCTTTTGTTCGTCATCAATGCCTTGTGCGCTGTATATGATATGCAGGCGTTTGATAAGGCTCTTACTGATAGGTTTCTTCGTCTTCTGTTCCATCATTATCGCTTTTAATATTTTCAATCCAATATTTTTGATACCCTTCCGCCCATACTATGTAATATCCGCGTGAACCTCCTTTGCCACGTCCGATAAATGTTGCCTTGAAATGTTCCACGTAGATTCTTTTAAAGCTGTCACGTTTCACGTCATAGGCTGTTTTTCCTTCCACCTCGCGCCCGTCCACATGCGAGATGAAGACAAATATCTTTCGCGGATACTTCTTGCGCAGGCGGATTATTTCGGGGGCTTTCGCTCCCCCTTGCTGCTCGAAGTATTGTATGGAGTCTATCATTATCACGTCCGGGCTGCGTTGCTTTGAGAGGTATTCGTCCAGTTCTGTGATGGTGGCTTCATCCGAATAGATTATATTATTCGTTTTACTATGAATGCCGACACTAAGAACGGAATTCACGAAGTCGTCGCACGCGCCCATTTCAAGTGTTAAATAAAGAACCCGGAGCCCCATTTCATCAAATTTGCGTGCCAGCTGCAGAGCGAAAGAACTTTTTCCTTGTCCCGACTTTCCGTAAATGATCCAGCAACCGGATTTTTCCGGACGACCGAATGCCAGATACCATTCACCGTCAAAATCAATATATTCATGTCGGATGTCTTCTAGGTTCTTCTGACTCCAAACTTTCATGCCAGTTCTCCACGCTCGATTTGTTGTTTGATTATACGGTCTTCGATCATGCCGGACAGTTCACGCAAATCATCGGTAAACCAAACATATTTTCCCGGCACAGGCTCTTTTTCTCTTTATTCAACTTTCCCCAAATGTTTTCCTGTTCCTCCGTATCATTGATCCCGTTTGCCGCGCAAATGGCTTTGACATCCTTCTTTGTGGCTCCCAGTAATGCGATGTAGTTCCGGCAAAATCTGCCGTCTATTTCGTCGTATCCTTCTACACGACCGACATAACGCTTTATATTGCGTTCCAGCGTCTCCGTTCCGGCTACGATAGCCCCCAAACGGTGTAAAGTATCATCATATAGAGGTATCAACGTACAAAGGGCACTGTGCGCCAGTTTTCCGGCATCATCAAGGATTAACAAAGGGGATTTTCCAGCCATGCGGTTTATGTGTGAAACAACCAAGTCCATAAGGTCATCGTTATCCATATAGCGCGTTACCGTTTCCCCCATGCATGTGGCTAACTTGGTCAGGAATTTACGTGCCGTCCACTTCCGGCATTTCAGATATATGACTGAATTATCAGTACTCATGTTATAAAGGTCTATGAGGGATTGAGTCTTCCCACTGCCGGATCGGGAAGATATGCACATCCATTTGTGATTTCGTTTGGCTGCCACGAACGCGGTGCGTACCTGCTGGTAACTGGTGACGCTTTCCACTACATTCCAGGCGTTTTCGTAGTAATTAAGACCGGAAGCGATCTTTTCAGCGATAGAGTCTTCGTTAGCTCCATACTTGCCGCTTCTGAATTGGGACATGGCGGTATCCGATATTCCACATTTACGCGCCAACTCCGTTGCAGATGATCCGCGATTGATTAACTTCTCTATGTACGTTTTTAATGCTTGATTATCCATGTTGTATATCTTTTAAATTGTTTTTAAATCATCTTGAAAAATTCATGTCCAGCGGGTTGTAATCGTAATCTTCATCATCCGTTCCGGTGGAAGCCATTGCTACACTTTGCCGGGTGATATGTTGGGTCACTTCCATGAAATCCGCGTCCGTGGCGTCATCCCTCATTTTCGACCGGACATCCTTGTGCTGTCCCAAGCTGTCGGTTATCAGGTAGCGGTCAAGAACCGTTCCTGCAGCTATTTCGGGGATACGTTGGCAAATGGTGGTGATTCTCCTGTCTACCTCTTTCACTTTCTCCTTCACCGTTTCCACCATTTCAGTGTTGAACCTGTCGACACGTGCCCGGTATTCAAAATGTTCCGGTTTCTGATCAGCCAAAGCCATCGGAACTTTGATATCACGTTGCAGTACGTATTGCAATGTCCCGATCTCTTTGTCAACACGACCGGACTTCAGGCGTTTTGCGTTCGATACAAGCACCTGACTCATATCGTCCGGGTCAAAGCGTACTATCCAGTCTTCGTTGTAATGGTCGCGGAGGGAAAGGTCGAAGCTGTCGAAGCAGATTCGTTCACCCATGAACTCGATAAACAGTCCCGAACCTGTGATCTTGTTTGTGCGTCCGGTGGTTTCCCCCATGAGCATCAGATATTCCTCAATCCCGAAAGGCATTTTGCGGGCTTCTTCGGTACGTTCCCATGCAGCGCGGTAAGCATCTATCTTCTTTGCCCGTTCCTGCGCTATTATAGCCTCTAATTGCGCAATAACGGTGGCTTCATCCGGGATGAACTTGTGATTCTGGTTTAATACTTCCAAATTAGGCTGGTTATCTTTGTCGGCAGTGATACCGAAGCCCGACCAGTTCGCCTGTTTTTGGCAGTATTCCACGTTCAGCCGTTTGAAATAGGGTTCTACAATTTTGGACTTTGCATTTCCCAAAGCGGCTGGTGTATAGTACTTGGTCATGGCTTCATAGAAGGGAACCATCACCTTCTTTTGATAATTGTCGCTTTGTAGCTGTAAAGGCTTATAGCGTTCCCCAAATAGCTCTTTGGTATGTTGTACCGCATTTCGTAATGCTTCACGAATAAGAGCGGGTGATTCATGGTCGCCAATGGCATACCCTACCGGATATTTTTCACATGCGTCAAGTACGACTACCATCGTTTTCCGGTTGGTATAAGTGGTGTACATATATCTCTTTTCCTCACCGTTTTTCTTTACCGTTTTGGGAGTCTTTTTCTGGTAGAACAGTTCCGCATCCCATCCGTCCAGCGTCCAGTAAGTAAGTGCTTGTGTCGGGGCTTCGCGGTGTATCTGTTTCATGCGTGTGTTCTTCAGAGCTTTGTCTCCCTTGTTTCCCGCCATTGTTGTGAGAGCAAATTTTTGTCTCCAGTTCTCAACGGTGGTAGGACTATCGATCGGTTTCCAATCCATCAGGGGAAGCCACCTTGTTGTATTCTTCCATGATTTGAACATTATTCAGATTGTTATGCATACTGATTAATTTATGCATCACTGCCTTTGCGTCCTCGTTCAGTACGACTGCCGCGTATTTGTTGCCATACGATTTATGGATGACACTGCGATAGCCTTCTTCCTCACTGATCCGTCGTGCCGCTTCATATTGCTCGCATTTACGTTTCAAAGCCTTCCAGTTCTTCGGCAGGTTATGAGGAAAAATATCACGCCCGTTCGGGTCTTTCAGTGTCAGAAGATCATTGCTCAACTTACAGAGCTTTTCCCAAACGTTGATGCGCGTACCACCACCGCCTATCGAGTTGGCTTTACGACCATCGCGAAGGGAGAGGAGCGCGTTCATGATGCGCACATTAAGGGTATATTCGTCAATCTTCGCGGGGGAAGCTTCTTGTCACCGTCATAGCGGTATTTCACACTGAAAAACTCGTAGGCGGCATTGCTGTAGACAATCGCATCTTCCAGTATGGATTTCTGTGTTTTAGCGGCAATTTCTGCACGGGGATCACCTTTACGTACAATGTACCCTTTCTTTACGTCCTTTCTCATGGTTTCAAAATCTACTAGGGCAGGACATCCGGGAATACCACGACGGAGTACGATAAGTTGCCCGTTCCTCACCATCGAATAGTATGTTCCTTCAGGAATGAACCCATCTTCACTCCCAACTTGCGTTTTGGGATTGAAGATGATTAATTCATTCGCAAACACGCAAATCCGATTATTAAATATCTCAGCCATAATAATTATACTATTAACTTTAGCGCAAGTCCCGGCACTGCCCCAGGATTGTAGCTGCTTCCCCTCTTTTCACCTGTTCCCATTGAAAACCTGTCCTAACACCATTAAATAATACCATGACAAATTCAATCTGAAACCATGAGTCTGTGTTATCCCGAAATACGGGGAAGTTCCTTGCTTGCATACTTGTTTTACTCTTCGTCCTTTTCCGAACGGAATTCCCTTTCAAGAATGGTCACTATCGTGAAACAGGCAATAACAAAAGCCGCCTGCACATTAGAGGCAGACACCTCAATCCCGTCAACCAATGAAACGGTAGTTATTATCCCGACCGCTATCAACACATTCTGAATCACTCTAAATGTTTTCATATACTATATCGTTTTTCTTGTTCTACATTCATGTTTCTAAAAAGGCTATTCCTATTCATCACGAACCGGAATAGTTTTGCTACATTTGTAGCCAATATGGAAAATATTTAATTTAAATAAACCGTTATGATGTTTTTCGATGATTTGGAATCTAAACTTGCATCAGACCAAACAATATGCAAGAGTATACTCCGAGATGTAAAATGTCCTGTTCATAAGCTAAAGGCACGTATCATCTATGATTACGACAAAGACTTCACTTATGCCCATATTACGAAATGCTGTTGTCCTCAATTTGCCCAAATAGTGGCGGATACGATCCGTAAAACAGAGACTATTGATGTAGTAGTAATTGACGACTGTGAATATACTCGCTGAATTGGACAACTTTCTCACTGAAACCCGGCACGTGTCACCAACCATGAATAGTTTCTTCTTGAATCTGGCATGGTTGCCGAGGCGTAGCACATCATCTGCTGTTAAGTTATCACCCATGACAATGGCTTGAAAAATAATGCGATCTATACGTTTCAAAATCTTATTCTTTTGCATTGCAGATTTTTATTTATTGCTTATTACTCTTGTTACATTTCCGTGAGAATCCAAAACCTTCACTTTTGATGGTTCATTACCTTCAGTATATTTAATTCCACCATTTTCTTGTGCCATTCTACGAATAGCTTCTGCATTCTTTCCATTCCGTTTGAAACGGAGTATTTGACTAAGATTTGCGAGAGATATTCCAAATGTTTCTGCAATCATCTTTCGTTTTTCGGTGTCTCTTAATTCAATTATTTGTTTCATACCTTTTTATTTTAGAGTAATTATTCATACATTTGAGCGCTGTTAATCTGTAACACGCTGCAAATATAATAGAGATATTTCAATTATGAAAGAAAACATGAGAGATTTTTCAGTATTAAAGCAGAGAATTCTGCAATATTTAGATTTTAAAGGGATTACAAAGTATGAATGTTATAAAAATACAGGCATAACCAATGGCGTGTTGAGTCAACCAAATGGAATGTCTGAAGATAATTTATTGAAATTTCTCTCATATTATAGCGATATCTCTACGGATTGGTTGCTTGCTGGATGTGGTTCAATGTTGCGTGATGACAATCAAACGAAAATTTCTAAAATCGTTCCAATAGAGTCGGAATTTGAGTCAATCCCTATCGTTGATATATCTGTAGCTGCAGGTTATGGATGTGAAAATCCTGATTTTATAGAAGTCGTGGAGACTATTAGGCTTCCTTACAATATGCTACGTAGGAATAGAAAATATTTCTGTGTTAAAGTACGAGGAGAAAGTATGTCTCCGACATTATTAGACTGTTCATATCTCATTTTAAGATTATTGGATCGAAGTGAATGGAATGAGATTAAAGACAATCATGTATATGTGGTAAGCGACAGAAGTGGACGTGCTTACGTGAAACGCATAAAAAATAGATTCCGTGAACATGGTTTTATAGTTTGTACCTCTGATAATGTTGATAAAGCTAATTACCCAAACTTTAATTTGATGGAAGATGAGATTAATACTATACTATATGTGGAATGGTATTTAAGCGCAAAGATGCCTAATATTAACGCGACGTATTATGATAAAGTAAACCATTTAGAAGACGATGTGGATGCTTTGAAAAGTCAAATGTCCCTACTTATGAAAAGGTTAACTTAATATTAAACATTATATTTTATTATAAATCATTGTTTTTTAGCATATTACCAAAAATATCTGTATTCCTAAAAGTTGTATTATAGGGTATAACTCAATGCATATACCAGTATTATAGGGTAAAACTCAATAATAAAAACACTTCTTTTTTTAATGGGTGTTTAATGGGTGATATTCACATTTTGTCTCTATTTTCTAATGGGTGTTTAAAGGGTGCTGACATGGGTATAGGCTATTTTAACAATAAATTATATCTTTTCCATAAGTCTGTATTTATCACGAAATAAACAAAAATACATCCTATTTTCTTCATTTATTTCGTATATTTGCAATTAGAAAAACTTCCATATAGCAACTATATAGAAGTTTTTAGTATTACAAATATCTAAAAAGTAAAGTCATGGCTAAAGAGACTAAGGTTATACATGTTCATCTCATTTTCAAAAAAAACAAGCCGTTTTTTTGGTTCTATATCAGCAATCTATTCTGAATTTACTGCTGAAGAAATAGGTATTACGGAAGAAACCCTACGTCACAAAGGGTTGTCCGATGGTGTTTCCTTCGCTACTAAAAAAAAGCGATCATACAACAAGGAGTGCTTATTCGAAGCGCACGAAAATAGCATTTTAAGCCGCTGTAATGTATTTCTATATCTAAATTAATAAAGGCTATACACCCATCTAAATGGAGCGTATAGCCTTTGTTTTAAGCCTAAAAACAGAAGCAACATACAGTCTTTCCTTCGCCTTTTCAATCTGTCTCTCATTGTTTCCCCTATTTACAGCACAGTCCACCGGAATGAATATAGAAGCAACGGAAGCAAAATAGAAGGAACGGAACTTTTTGTTTTCTTCCCAAATATATTGCGTGACATTCGTCAATCACCGATGTACAGGCGGTTTCACGTACTTCACCTTACATTTCATTCATGCCACATTTTGTATTGAGCCCCGTAATACGTAACATATATGGGGTGTATAGTAATCCTACTAAAGCATTTATTCCTATTATGACGTAGTTAAGAGCGGCTCCGGCCTTAATTTGGTTCTCCATTTTTTAATTCATATTTAAATGCTTCAGAACTTCTTGCCAAATACGTTGGAACGGAACGTGTTGAGCAGAATCTTGAAGTCGAACAGCCACGAACGGTGGCCCCAATAATAAAGGTCGTACTCCAGCCGGCGCAACATCTTTTCCATGGTGTCAGTATAGCCGTTGTAAGCACTCAATTTAGGGCACCCCCCTTTGAAAGGGCAGTTGGAAGTGCCCTAAACTGAGTTGAATTAAAAAATTTGTTCTAGATTTAACATTGCCCCGTAGCCAAAGCGATTTTGTCAGGAATCATACAGCATAGTTCCTGCACCCGTTAAAGTTATTTTAATAGAAACACTTCAAGAGCGTATGTTGAACACTAAACTTTCGGAGTATCATTGATTAAGTGAATAGGTTCTACATAACCGATCGGCATATCGACACAGGCACAGCCGAGCATATTCAAACGGACGGCAATCTTACTCCGGCCACCGACAGTCACCAGTTCACCAACAAGGCCGCTCAAAGGACCTTTTATGACACGCACTTTCTCACCACGTGCCAAAGGAGAATCATTCATACAGACTGCTTCTTCGGAATAATCGAGCATGAAACGGAAACGGGCCATCTGCTCGTCAGGAATTACGGCAGGAGTACTTTCACCACGCATCACCATATAACGGCTGACAGTGGAAAAGGAAAGAACTTCCATACGCTCCTTGGGAGTCACATGAACGAAAACCATCATCGGAAGCAAGACGGTATCCACCAGCTTACGACGGTCGCTCCATTGATGAATCTGTTGCTGAACGGGAACAAAAGAATCAATTCCCATTTTGGATAAACGTTCGGATACCTTCTTCTCGTGATGCATACGAACGAGAGCGACATACCAACGTTTTGAGTGCGCTACGCCTTCCCCTGTCCCACAACTAGGCCCGGCATTGACTGACTTCTTTTCTTGAAAAATCATATTTTTTTACCCCAATTTTATCCGTTACTTTAAAGGTAACGGATCATACACATAGGAGACATGACAGCAATGAAAAAGGAAATTATACTAACAAGGAGGACGTAAAACCGGGGAATGTCTGATATTCAATGCAGAAATCATTCGGATTCAGGCAATAAAATCCATTGAGCATGAAATTCATATTTTCATGTTCAGCAGCTTTTTTATCGCATATTTCAAGAGAAAAAGGAAAAAAAGGAAAGTTTACTTGTATGCTATTAATATTTTTACCTATATTTGCATCGAAATATTTCCGTTACCTTTAAAGTAACATTCATCTAAGCATACTATTTATCAACAGTTTACACACATACAACTAGATAGTCTTGAAGTTCATCACGTAAGAATAATTCAACCGATTTACTTTAGTTCTTTCTGACAGTTCGAAGCCTTTTAAATAGATTTGTGTTGTTTTGATAGATTTGTGTCCCAATGATTCACTTATCATTTCGATAGGAACTCCACGATATTTTGCCGTAGTAGCCCATGAATGACGGAATGTATAAGAGGTTACAGAGGAGCGAATACATAACTTTCTGGCTAAACTCTTCAAATCATTATTGAAACAACGTAAAGCAGATTGGTATTCTTTATAACCCGCCTCATCACTCCTCTTATTCTTTCCACTCAATATGTAAAACAGATAATCCGGATGTTCGGGAAGAACTGTTGTATGCTTATTGCGAAGTTGTGAAATGATAGTTGCTGCCGAATCCAATATTTCTACGTTCATAGGAATACCGGTTTTGGCACGGTTGTACTTCAACATATTCCCTTCCAAATTTGACTTTTCCAAATAGGCAAGATCGACAAAAGGCATTCCGCAAAATAAAAACAATAAGTTGGCAATAGCTTGTGTCCGACGCAGCTTATCAGATTGTGGGTCTTCGTTAAGTAACGTATGAAGTTCGTTTATAGGAATAGCTTTCTTCTGACGAGTGTCTATCCCAGTGAACACATCACGAAACATACGATGAACGTATGGGGTCTGATGCATATCTACTCCCCTATTGTATATGCAGCGCAACATCCGCATATAGGTAGAAATGGTATTAAGCCTCAAATGGCAATCCATAAGATAGCTGCTATACCTCTTTAAATTTCCACGGGTGATCTGTCTGAATGATACACCCGCAGTGCCACAAAACATAGTGAAAGAGCGAAGCGCACTTTCATAAACATGCGCAGTGGCATAACGCCCTTCTTGCCGCAAACACTTAATATAATGTTTTGCGCATACGGTAAATCCGTCTTTTCTCATATTATTACTATTAGTTTAAAAATGAATTCGATAATACGAGAATTTAAACAAATTTCCAAACAAGAAGGTGCTTTTCTATAGTTTTCTTATATTGTTTTTAGTAACCTTATACAATCTGATATAAAGATGCTGCTGTATCCAGATAGTTAATAAAATCTACAATCTTGTATGGACGAATAACAAGCTGCTTTTTATCCTTAACCCAGTCTATCTGATTCTCAGAATCAACAAATATACTTGGTGCCAGAAACACACATTGGAAATTTTCACATTCATATTTTTCTCTAAGCTCCTTTAAATGTCTCGCAATAGGCCATACTTCCATCATTGTCTGCTGACGCCCTTCAGACATTGTGACTTCCACCAATATACTGTTAGAAGCCTCGAAACACTCAATATCTCCAATATCCCCACCAGCCGTAGAGGTTGGCAGACCTTCATCGTCACATGGATAATTGGGAATTACCTCAACAGCAGGCAGTTTTGACTTAATAGCAAGGGCGGTCAGGAACTCTAATCTTGCCGGAGCTGCAATAAACCTTAAAATATTGTGGCTTGATGATGTTTTTTTCGCCAAATGGGTAAGTTCTTTTTTAATAGAATCCCATGAGTAATCACCCACGAGTTTAGCTAATTTATCAGCTGCGACATTTTTGGGGATTTCGACAGCTTTTAATGCAAACAATGCACCATCAATGTCTGACATATAGTCAAAATATTCTTCTTTTGAAGTGTACTTGCGATATGTGGCATAATTAGCCAGTATATAATTTATCTTATCATCTTCATTATGGTTAATGTCGATAAATCGACCACCCCCTCTAAATGATATAAGTCCTGTCATTCTCATTTTGCGGACAAATTCATCGGGATATTCGGACACAATAGAGTCAAGATCAAATTTCTTGAATCCCCCAAGTATTTCGTTTACACATATATCCACTATCACTTCATTTGAAGGATTGTACCTATGTTCCTTTCGCAGAAGTTTAATACGCTGATACAAAGATTCCGCATCATTATCTTTCCAAAAGATAACTAAAGGTATCTCCTTATATGAGATTCCCGAACCATTATAATCTGGATCAGAGTTTAACTTCTTTATAACTTCAAGCAATAATATCAGTGGAATATTATCATTTAATTCACAAATAAACGGATTGCATCTTTGTTGCTTGGCAAAAGCTTGCATAAATGCAATTTGCTCATTCTGTGGATTTACAATCTCGCGAGATATTGCTCCTGAATCTATTTCAATGGATACAGTATCTGCAAGATAGTTACCTGTTTGAGAGAAGTTTATAGGCTTTCCCCATTCATAATATACAAAGCCCAGAACTTTCATCAATTTGAATTGTGTGTCAAATCGACTCGGCCACCCTTTAGGAAACCCTGCTTCTTTATGTCCCTTTATACTTTTGTTGACTTGGGGATCATTCTGCTGATACACATCTTTCGTTTCTTCATCTGTTAATGGTTTGCTGGCTAATTCCCCGTTCTTTGTTGATTTCCACTTATCCTGAACTGTTTCCGGGCGCTTCATTGGTCGATACAAGCCAACCTTAAACAGTTCTCTCTCGAACAACTCGACTGTTTTATTATTAAGTATCCGGCCATTGAATCGTTTAAGTATGTGCATGAAATCTTTAAAACGCTCAGGATTTCGTATCGTAGTCGTGTAAAGCAACGGCTTATATTCAGGTTTTCTAGGCATATTAGTAATTTGTGATTAATACTTCGCTAATTTGTTTTGTTGAATTGTCGTGATAGCTTATATAATTACTCTTTATCGGATGAACATTGTACTTGCATGCCCAATCTATAAACAGATTGTTACATCGACCTTTGTAATGAGTAACATTCGATATAGCGAACCGAATACGTCGTTTGTTTAGGCTATCCAATAATTGCAACAACTCAATTTCATCTTGCTCATTCCATAACTTATTATATTCACTAAATGTGATAAGATATGGCGGGTCTAAATATACAAAATCTTTTTCAGACAACCTTATTTTTTGTAGGAAATCTTTATAATCGATATTAAACCATTTAGGTTTTTTGGATATTACCTGCATGAAATATGCCTCTAGAGCATTTACTACATTAGCATTAAAATCAACATTGCCTACAGGAAGATTGAAGTCTCCATTTTTATTGAATCGTAGCATTCGATTAAATCCATATATCAACAAAAGATACAAGACATATAAATCAGCTATCGACGATTCATTGAAATCCCTTTTCATCCGCCCATACGCTTCTTTGTTATATTTAGCATAGTATGTTTTTTTATACTGTTGCCTAAGTTCTATCGGGATACGATCTTCCTTATATGAATATGATAGTCCATACTCAGCGATAAGACTTTCTATTCGACTAAAAAATTCAGTTCGTTTATTGGCAGATTTACATAAAAATTTGTGTAGCGCAATTACATTTACATCTATATCATTCAGGTAAAATTTCCGAGCGTCAATATTCATAAATACCGACCCTCCGCCAACAAACGGTTCAACGAATTTCTCTATGTCGTCAGGGAAATACGAGCTAATTTCTTCAATGAGCTTATATTTGTCTCCAACATAGAAAAAAGGTGATCTTACTATCTTTTTTTTCATTGCCCTACTTCCGTGATAAATAATAGTTCCTTGTGCTTTGCAAAATTAGTCTTACCTGCATTAAAATATCTGTGATCGCAATCATATATCTTTGTAGTACCGCGTTCTTCTAAAATGGATTTAATCTGCTCTAATGTAATCTTGTTTTTTGATGACCCGCTTTTTGATTCGTATGTATTATTGTATGATACGACAATATACTTGACGTTCAATTTACTTATAAGATCCCGAAATGCAACGGGAGCACTAGAGGTACAATATGCACTCATATTTTGTGCTTTAGGCTTCATCGCTACACCAAACAATTCAGGCTTCTCCCAAGTTACCAGATTTTCGTAAATATGATAAAATCTACTATATTGACGAGAGTTATAAGGCGGGTCAATATATGCAACATCTGCCGTGATGTTTTCAGCAAGTATATTGGAGTCTTCTCTAAAGATTTCTACACACTGAGGATCAAGTGGTCTAATAAGTTGTATGGATAAAGGATGATACAGGATGTTTTTTTTGATGTATGCATCAAAATGCCCTACTGTATTTGCTATTTTATCAATACTATATATTAAAGAGGTCAATAGAATGGCATATTCCTTATGCGTCAATGCCACTTTCCTCTTTTCGACATCCTCCCTTATATGACCTATCAATTTGGAGTTCTTGTAATCAAAGAACTTATCTCCGAAATTATCCGAAAAGTAATTGTCTTCAATAGTGTCAGGATTTATATTATTATAATATTCTATGATTGAATGAAGTTTATTCATATCATAAGTTCCGGAACCAAAAAAGGCTTGATATATAATATTGTTAGATGACAGAAAGTCATTCATTATTATTCTCTTTGCATAAGGTATCGCAGCCTTGGAAACAGATGCGGTTCCCGCAAAGACATCAAAAAATGATTCAAACCCTCCTGTATGCTCGTTGATTATATTCATAATCCAAGGGGTTAACTTTGCTTTATTTCCAATATATCTACGACTCTCCAAATCAAACATCTTATACCCCAAAAGAGTGACATCTATATCAGTTCGATTATAGACTTCTTGTAATGACAATTTCAATTCCTCACGAACATCTTTTGAATACTGACTCAATGACTCCATTTACTTTACACGTTGACAATTTCTGTCAAAGGTAAAACGAATATTTGAATGCAGCTAATTTTCGAGCATAAAAAAATGAGCACGGAGACTAAGCCAATTATCCTTTTTGCAATATTTTTATAAAAAAAGCCGCCCCTGAAAAAACAGAGACGACTTCTTCTACTTATTATATAACAACTTATTATATTACTTATATTCCGCCCAACTCTTGATAGCAATATCATCAATGCTCATTGTACAGAAAGCATTAATAAATGCACTAGCCAAACGGGCATTCGTTATCAACGGAACATTCAGGTCGATAGCCGCACGACGGATTTTATATCCGTTATCCAACTCTCCGGCTGTCAAATTCTTCGGAATGTTGACTACCATATCAATCTTTTTACTATGGAGCATTTCCAAAGCTTGCGGATGTCCCTCTTCACTCGGCCAATAAACATGAGTACTCTCAATACCGCTCTCGGCAAGCGCTTTATGTGTACCGCCCGTCGCAAAGAGTTTATATCCCTTATTCACCAACATACGGGCTGCATCCATCATATCCGCTTTTTGCTTCATGGTACCTGTAGAAAGCAAGATATTCTTCTTCGGAATACGATAGCCTACAGAAAGCATTGCTTTCAATACGGCACAAGAAGTATCCATACCAATACAACCTACTTCACCGGTAGAAGCCATATCTACTCCCAACACCGGATCAGCTTTCTGCAAACGGTTGAAAGAGAACTGGGAAGCCTTGATTCCCACATAGTCCAGTTCAAAAAGATTCTTTTCCGGTTTTTCGACAGGCAGACCGAGCATTACTTTCGTTGCCAGTTCGATAAAGTTTATCTTCAATACCTTGCTGACAAACGGGAAAGAGCGGCTGGCACGCAGGTTACATTCAATCACCTTGATATCATTGTCTTTCGCCAAATACTGAATATTAAACGGACCGGAGATATTCAAAGCCTTGGCAATCTCACGGCTGATACGCTTGATACGACGAACCGTCTCCACATATAACTTTTGCGGCGGGAACTGAATGGTCGCATCACCGGAGTGTACTCCGGCAAACTCGATATGCTCACTGATAGCATATGCCACAATTTCGCCATTCTGCGCCACGGCATCCATTTCTACTTCCTTGGCGTGCTCGATAAACTGACTTACTACTACCGGATGTTTCTTCGAGACATTGGCTGCCAGTTTCAGGAAACGTTCCAGTTCTTCCTGATTGGAGCAAACATTCATCGCAGCTCCCGAAAGCACATAAGACGGACGGACAAGTACAGGAAAACCGACCTCGTCAACAAATTCATTGATATCATCCATAGATGTCAATTCACGCCAACGGGGCTGGTCTACACCGATACGGTCGAGCATGGCAGAGAATTTCTCGCGATCCTCAGCGTTGTCAATGCTCTTGGCACTTGTACCGAGAATATTGATATTTTGTGCATCCAGGCGCAATGCCAGATTATTCGGAATTTGTCCACCGGTAGATACAATGACGCCATGTGGATTTTCCAGTTCCAGAATATCCATCACGCGTTCGAAAGTCAGTTCATCGAAGTAGAGGCGGTCGCACATATCGTAGTCCGTAGATACAGTTTCAGGATTATAATTAATCATCACGCTGCGCCACCCTTCCTTGCGAATTGTATTCAATGCCTGAACACCACACCAGTCGAACTCAACCGAAGAACCGATACGATAGGCACCGGAGCCTAGTACGACGATAGATTTATGGTCACCCAGATAATGAACGTCATTTGCTACGCCACTATAAGTAAGATATAGATAATTAGTTTGTGCCGGGTATTCGGCAGCCAGAGTATCAATTTGTTTCACAACGGGAAGAATACCCGCACGTTTGCGATGATTACGGACATAGAGAATGCCGTCTTCCATATCACCTTCATAACCAATGGCACGGGCAATCTGGAAATCGGAGAAGCCTTGCACTTTCGCTTTCTTCAGCAATTCTCCCGGCAAGTCGGTAATCTGTTTGTGATTGTTTCCCCAACTGTGCAGCTCTTCGGAAGTCTGCATAATGTTCATCAGTTTCTGAAGGAACCACTTGTCAATCTTTGTCAGTTCATGTACCTGATCGATTGTGTATCCGGCACGGAATGCTTTCGATATTACAAAAATACGTTTATCGGTCGGCTCACGAAGTGCTTTGTCAATATCAGAGATAACCAGTTCTTTGTTTTCCACAAATCCGTGCATTCCCTGTCCTATCATACGAAGACCTTTCTGGATCGCTTCTTCAAAAGTACGACCGATAGCCATTACTTCACCGACTGATTTCATTGAAGAACCCAATTCTTTGTCTACCCCATGGAATTTACCCAAGTCCCAACGAGGAATTTTACAGACCACATAATCCAGAGCAGGCTCGAAGAAGGCGGAGGTCGTTTTTGTTACGGAATTTTTCAAATCGAAAAGTCCGTAACCCAATCCTAATTTAGCGGCAACGAAAGCCAGCGGATAGCCGGTTGCCTTGGATGCTAAAGCCGATGAACGGGAAAGACGGGCATTTACTTCAATCACCCGGTAATCTTCGGATTCGGGATCGAAGGCATATTGTACGTTACATTCGCCCACGATACCGATATGGCGGATGATACGGATAGCCAATTCACGAAGTTTATGATATTCTTTGTTAGTAAGCGTTTGAGACGGAGCAATAACGATAGACTCACCGGTATGGATACCTAGCGGATCGAAATTCTCCATATTACAAACAGTAATACAGTTATCGAAGCGGTCGCGCACCACTTCATATTCCACTTCTTTCCAGCCACGAAGTGATTTTTCCACCAATACTTGTGGGGAGAAAGAAAATGCTTTTTCTACCAGAATATCCAGTTGTTCTTCGTTATCACAGAAGCCGGAGCCCAAGCCACCCAATGCATACGCCGCACGGACAATTACCGGATAACCCAGTTCTTTTGCTGCACGACGGGCATCTTCCGCATTTTCTACGGCTTCACTCTTGATGGTCTTTACATTGATTTCATTCAGTTTCTGAACGAAAAGTTCACGGTCTTCGGTATCCATAATAGCTTGTACCGGAGTACCGAGTACCTTTACATTATATTTTTCAAGGACTCCTTCCTTATATAAAGCCACACCGCAATTCAAAGCGGTCTGACCGCCGAACGCCAGCATAATGCCTTCCGGTTTTTCTTTCTGAATCACTTTCTCTACGAAATACGGAGTCACCGGAAGGAAGTAGATTTGATCCGCCACTCCTTCGGAAGTCTGTACCGTAGCAATATTCGGATTGATAAGAATCGTTTCAATGCCTTCTTCTTTCAAGGCTTTGAGTGCCTGCGAACCGGAATAGTCAAACTCACCGGCCTCACCGATCTTCAGGGCACCGGAACCCAACAACAATACTTTCTTTATATTTTCTTTCATGATAGTCGGTTATTTAAGCAGGTTTACAAATTCGTCGAACAGGAATTCCGTATCCGTAGGTCCACTCGCAGCTTCCGGGTGGAATTGTGCAGAGAACCAAGGATTCTTCTTATGTTTAATTCCTTCGTTAGAACCGTCATTCATATTGATGAAAAGCGGCTCCCAATCTGCTCCTAACGTATTATTATCTACGGCATAACCGTGATTTTGGGAAGTGATGAAACATCGTTCCGTACCTACCATACGCACCGGCTGATTGTGGCTACGGTGTCCGTACTTCAGTTTATATATTTTGGCACCTCCGGCTTTCGAGAGTAATTGATTACCCATGCAGATTCCGAAGATAGGAAGTTTTTCGTTTTTCATTGCCTTGCGGATATTTTGCACCGCAGCATCACAGGTATCCGGATCCCCCGGTCCGTTGGAAATAAACAATCCGTCAAATTCGAGTCCGTTATAATCATAATCCCAAGGGACACGAATCACTTCAACATTACGTTTCAGCAGACAACGGATAATATTAGTCTTTACACCGCAATCCACCAATACCACTTTCCTTTTATCCGCACCTTCATTATAGCGAATCACTTCCTTGCAACTTACTTTATCTACATAGTTAACGCCTGCATAAGTAGCTTCAAGAACATTGTCCGGTTCATCGTCAAAAACAATCTTTCCCAACATCACGCCATGTTCGCGGAGAACCTTAGTCAGTTCGCGGGTATCAATGCCTGTGATGCCGGGAACCTGCTCACGTTTCAGCCAGTCGCCGAGACTTTCAACAGCATTCCAATGACTGTATTCGTAAGAATAGTCACTTACGATAATCGCTTCCGCATGGATCTTCTCACTTTCCATGAAAGTGGCGAGTCCGTTCGGTTCGATGGTAAAAGGAGGAACTCCGTAATTTCCTATCAGAGGATAGGTAAGCGTCATCAACTGTCCGGCGTATGAAGGGTCAGTAAGGCTCTCCGGGTATCCGGTCATGGCAGTATTAAAAACTACTTCGCCTGCCACCGGCTTCTCGTAGCCAAACGACTTACCGGAAAACCGGCTCCCGTCGTCAAGGATTAATGTCACATTTCTCATTCTTATTTTTGAATCGTTGTATGGTTGTTAGAATTGATACAGTTGCTCTATGTAATTGATGAATGCCTGATTCACCATTTTCACACCACCCGGCGTAGGGTAATTGCCGCTAAAGTACCAGTCGCCCCGATGATTGGGACAGGCTTCATGAAGCCCTTCCAACGGTTGGTAGACGATTTCCACTTTCGCTTTCGTTCCCTTCGGAGTCAATAGTTCTACCATTTTGGCGGAGATTTCCTCATCCGTGAAAGGTGCATATATTTCTTTTACATAGTTCACCATTTGCTCTTTCGGCAAACCTATCTGATCTTTGGATTTCCGGTAGGCAGACGCAATTATATCTTTCATATCCCGCTCTTTCAGCAATTCGACAGCAGCTCTGAAAGCGATAAACTCACTCATCTTTGCCATATCGATACCGTAATAGTCAGGATAACGCACTTGCGGAGAAGAAGATACTATCACAATCTTCTTCGGACCGAGACGGTCGAGAATACCGATAATACTTTGCTTCAACGTTGTACCACGCACAATACTATCGTCAATAATCACCAGATTATCGACACCGGAAACAAGGCTTCCGTAAGTGATATCGTAGACATGAGCGGCCAGATCATTTCGGCTGTTTCCTTCGGCAATAAACGTACGGAGCTTGATATCCTTGATCGCCACCTTTTCGCTACGGATACGACGGGAAAGAATGACTTCCAGCTCCTCCATATCCGGATGATGCCCTAATGCAGCAATTTGCTGCACTTTCTCCTCATTCAAGTAATCATCCAGTCCCTGCAACATTCCGTAGAAAGCAACTTCGGCGGTGTTGGGAATAAAAGAGAAAACGGTATGGTCAAGATCGTTGTTGATAGCTTTCAAAATGTTCGGCACGAGTTTCTCGCCGAGCCGTTTCCGTTCCTTGTAAATATCGACATCACTACCACGGGAGAAATAGATACGCTCGAATGAACAAGCCTGTTTCTCACGAGGTTTGTTTATTTGTGATGTCCGCAGTTTACCTTCTTTACTAATCAATAATGCCTGTCCCGGTTGCAGTTCTTTAATATCTTCTACAGGGACATTAAAAGCTGTCTGAATGACCGGACGTTCGGAAGCCAACACTGCAATCTCTTCATCCTGATACCAGAAAGCAGGACGTATCCCCCACGGATCACGTATTGCAAAAGATTCACCGCTTCCGGTCAGTCCGCAAATGACATATCCCCCGTCCCATTCACGGCTGGAGGTACGCAATACGTTAGCCAAATCAATATGCTCTTCTATATAGTTGGTGATTCCCATGCCTGTAAGCCCTTCGGCCTCGGCAAGGTTGAACACACGTTCCACTTCACGATCAAGCCGGTGCCCCACTTGTTCCAACATGATATAGGTATCAGCATACTTACGGGGATGTTGTCCAATGGCTGTGATACGGGCAAAAATTTCATCTACATTCGTCATGTTGAAGTTACCGCAGAGAGCCAAGTTCTTGGCACGCCAATTGTTTCTCCTCAAAAACGGGTGCACATAAGAGATACCGGATTTCCCGGTTGTCGAATAACGCAGATGCCCCATATACGTTTCACCCGCAAAAGGTAATGTACGTTTGGCAAACTCTGCGTCATGCAATTGTTCGGAAGTCAAATCCTTGAAATTATTCTGTACATTCTCAAAGATTTCCGTAATGGCACCGGAACCTAAGGCACGTTCGCGAAACATATATTCTTCACCCGGATTGGCCTCCAGTTTAACACAAGCCAGTCCCGCACCTTCCTGCCCACGATTATGCTGCTTTTCCATTAGCAGATAAAGCTTGTTCAGACCGTACATCCACGTTCCGTACTTCTTCTCGTAATACTCCAGCGGTTTAAGCAGGCGTATCATGGCAACGCCACATTCATGTTTCAATTGTTCCATTTATACAAATCCAAATTACCTGTTATAAGTTACAAGTTTTACTCCACTGTTACTGATTTAACCAAATTCCTGGGCTGGGCTACATCCATTCCCTTGCAAACCGCAATATGGTAAGCAGGCAACTGAAGAGGTACCGTAGTAATCAACAGATCGAGGCATTCGATTGTTTCGGGAAATTCGATACTACAATCGGCGATTTTGTTGATGACTGTATTTCCTTGGGCTCGAAGTTTTCCTTTGAGAACAACATAGTTTTCGATGATACTTCAGCCCTTTTATTAGGCTGGGAAAGGCTTTTCTTGTACCAATATAGCCTACCATTCCACGCACATTATAGCGTTTTTATTTTGGTTGCAAATATACACATTTCAAATAACATAAAGATAATAAATCCGATATTTATTTGACAGAAACGCACAAAAAAGTTGCAAACACATCAAAAAGTTAAATAATATATTATTTTTAGCTCAAAAAGAAACGAATTACAATCATCTTAAAATAATAGACAACAGACTAACAATTTAAAAGCAATTCCAACGATTTTGATTACAAATTAAAAGAATATAGAATAGGCTTCTCATTTCGTGTCATAGAAATGATAGAATTTAGTATCATCATGAAATTAAATTATTAATTTTGCCAAACAATTTGATACATCAAACAGGTATTATCATACAATAAAGCTAGTAAGAATGAAGAAACAAGAACTTTTTAACAACGAAGCAAAAGGATTCCCTTACCAACGACAGCCCCAACAGGTGGGCCTGTACGATGCGGCATACGAACACGATGCCTGCGGTGTCGGTATGCTGGTTAACATTCATGGAGAAAAGTCACACGACATTGTTGAGTCGGCTTTAAAGGTATTAGAGAATATGCGCCACCGCGGTGCCGAAGGTGCAGACAACAAAACCGGGGACGGTGCAGGCATTATGTTACAAATTCCGCATGAGTTTATTTTATTGCAGGGTATTCCCGTTCCGGAAAAGGGACGTTATGGCACCGGTCTGCTTTTTTTACCGAAAAAAGAGAAAGACCAGGCAGCCATTTTAAGTATCATTATTGAGGAAATCGAAAAAGAAGGACTTACATTGATGCATCTGCGCAATGTACCCACCTGCCCGGAAATTCTAGGAGAAGCGGCTTTGGCTAACGAACCGGATATCAAGCAGGTCTTTATCACCGGATTTACTGAGACAGAAACTGCCGATCGTAAACTGTATCTGATCCGTAAAAGAATAGAAAATAAAGTCAGAATGTCAGCCATTCCGGCGAAAGAGGATTTTTACATCGTTTCGCTCTCTACAAAAAACATTATATATAAAGGTATGCTTTCGTCATTGCAGCTACGGAACTATTATCCCGACCTGACGAACAATTACTTCACCAGCGGGTTGGCTTTGGTGCATTCCCGTTTCAGTACTAACACTTTCCCGACATGGGGATTGGCACAACCATTCCGCCTTCTGGCACACAACGGTGAAATCAACACGATCCGTGGTAACCGCGGATGGATGGAAGCCCGCGAAAGCGTACTCTCCTCTCCCACTCTCGGGGATATCAAAGAGATCCGTCCGATTATACAGCCGGGCATGAGTGATAGCGCCTCATTGGACAACGTGCTGGAGTTTTTGGTAATGTCGGGATTGAGCCTGCCCCACGCAATGGCAATGCTTGTGCCGGAGTCTTTCAATGAGAAGAACCCTATCAGTGAAGATTTGAAGTCCTTTTATGAATATCATTCCATACTAATGGAACCTTGGGACGGACCGGCTGCCTTGTTATTCAGCGACGGACGCTACGCCGGAGGCATGCTAGACCGTAACGGTCTCCGCCCCGCCCGTTACCTGATCACGAAACATGACATGATGGTCGTGGCCTCCGAAGTCGGTGTAATGGATTTCGAACCGGGAGATATCAAAGAGAAAGGACGGCTGCAACCGGGTAAAATTCTACTGGTTGATACGGAAAAAGGCGAAATATTTTATGACGGTGAGCTGAAGAAACAACTGGCGGAAGCAAAACCGTACCGTATCTGGTTGTCTACAAACCGTATCGAACTGGATGAATTGAAAAGCGGACGCAAAATGCCTCATCATGTAGAGAATTACGACCGGATGCTCCGTACTTTCGGTTACTCAAAGGAGGATATCGAGAAACTGATTATACCCATGGCAAGTACCGGAGCCGAACCGATTCATTCAATGGGTAACGACACTCCGCTGGCTGTACTCTCGGACAAGCCGCAGTTGCTTTACAATTATTTCCGCCAGCAATTTGCCCAAGTGACAAATCCGCCAATTGACCCGCTACGCGAGGAATTGGTGATGTCATTGACGGAATATATCGGAGCAGTCGGTATGAATATTCTGACACCTAGTGAAAGCCATTGTAAAATGGTACGTCTGAATCACCCGATCCTAAGCAATACACAGCTGGATATCCTTTGCAATATCCGCTATAAAGGTTTTAAGACTGTCAAACTGTCGATGTTGTTTGAAGTAGCCAAAGGGAAAGCCGGATTACAGGAAGCACTGACCGAACTTTGCAAACAGGCGGAGGCCTCCGTAACAGAAGGAGTAAACTATATCGTCCTGACAGACCGGAATGTAGATGCCACTCATGCAGTGATTCCTTCACTTCTGGCAGTGAGTGCCGTTCATCATCATTTAATTTCTGTAGGGAAACGCGTACAGACAGCGCTGGTTGTGGAAAGCGGTGAAATACGTGAAGTGATGCACGCTGCATTATTGCTGGGATTCGGAGCAAGCGCCCTAAATCCATACATGGCTTTTGCTATTCTTGATAAGTTGGTAAAAAACAAAGATATCCAACTGGATTATGCCACGGCAGAGAAAAACTACATCAAGTCAATCTGCAAGGGACTTTTCAAGATTATGAGTAAAATGGGTATCTCTACGATCCGTTCTTACCGGGGAGCAAAAATCTTTGAAGCTATCGGTTTGAGTGAAGAACTGAGCAAAGCATATTTCGGAGGACTAGGTTCACCGATTGGAGGTATCCGATTGGAGGAGGTAGCTAGAGACGCCATTGCTTTCCATAATGAAGGATTTGCAGCAGAGGCAGGCGGATTATTACCGAATAAAGGTTTGTATTCTTTCCGTAAAGACGGAGAAAAACATGCCTGGAATCCTGAAACAATCAGTACATTACAGTTGGCCACCCGTTTGGGTAGTTACAAGAAATTTAAGGAATACACTCACTTGGTAGATGAAAAGGAAAAACCTATTTTCCTGCGCGATTTCTTAAATTTCCGTCGTAATCCGATTTCTATCGAACAGGTAGAACCGGTGGAAAGCATCTTACGCCGCTTCGTTACGGGTGCCATGTCTTTTGGTTCTATCAGCAAAGAGGCTCATGAGGCAATGGCTATTGCCATGAATAAAATTCACGGACGCAGCAATACCGGTGAAGGGGGTGAAGATGCTGCCCGTTTCCAGCCGTTACCTGATGGAAATTCCATGCGAAGTGCTATTAAACAAGTAGCTTCCGGCCGGTTTGGCGTGACGACAGAATATTTGGTAAATGCAGATGAAATACAGATTAAAATTGCCCAAGGAGCCAAACCGGGCGAGGGCGGACAACTTCCCGGATTCAAAGTGAACGATGTGATTGCGAAAACACGTCATTCCATTCCGGGAATTTCGCTGATTTCTCCTCCTCCCCACCACGACATTTATTCTATCGAAGATTTGGCTCAACTGATTTTTGATTTGAAGAACATAAATCCACAAGCAAAAATCAGCGTGAAACTGGTAGCGGAAAGCGGCGTCGGAACGATTGCTGCCGGTGTGGCAAAAGCGAAGGCGGACTTGATTGTGATCTCCGGTGCGGAAGGCGGAACAGGTGCTTCTCCGGCTTCTTCTATCCGTTATGCGGGCATCTCTCCCGAACTGGGATTAAGCGAAACACAGCAGACATTAGTCTTGAACGGACTTCGCGGACAAGTAGTACTGCAAGCCGACGGCCAGTTAAAAACCGGACGAGATATTATCCTAATGGCATTAATGGGAGCCGAAGAATACGGTTTTGCCACTTCCGCCCTCATCGTACTAGGTTGCGTGATGATGCGGAAATGTCATCAAAATACTTGTCCGGTTGGAGTTGCCACCCAGAATGAGGAACTGCGCAAACGCTTCCATGGCCGTAGCGAATACCTAGTAAATTTCTTCACTTTCCTGGCACAGGAAGTCCGGGAATATCTGGCTGAAATGGGATTCACAAAAATGGACGACATCATCGGACGGACTGATTTGATTGAACGTAAATCGGGGACGGACGACCCGAATCCGAAGCACGCATTAATTGATTTCACAAGATTACTGACACGCATTGACAATAGTGCAGCTATCCGCCACGTCATTGACCAGGACCATGCTATTTCTACTGTAAAGGATGTGACGATTATTGATGCAGCTCAGGCGGCTATTGAACATGAGAAAGAGATTTCTCTGGAATATACGATAGCTAATACCGACCGTGCTATCGGCGCTATGCTTTCCGGCGTCATCGCCAAGAAGTATGGAGAAAGAGGATTACCGGAACATACGTTGAACGTGAAATTCAAAGGCTCGGCAGGTCAGTCATTCGGTGCATTCTTAGTACCGGGAGTTAATTTCAAACTGGAAGGCGAGGCTAACGATTATCTGGGAAAAGGGTTAAGCGGTGGTCGTATTGCCGTACTCCCTCCTATCCGTAGCAACTTCGAAGCTGAAAAGAATACGATTGCAGGCAATACGTTACTTTATGGAGCTACAAGTGGTGAAGTGTATATCAACGGACGTGTAGGTGAACGTTTTGCTGTACGTAATTCCGGTGCAGTAGCCGTAGTAGAAGGTGTAGGCGATCATTGTTGCGAATATATGACTGGAGGACGTGTGGTGGTTCTCGGACAGACAGGACGCAACTTCGCTGCCGGTATGAGTGGTGGGGTAGCGTATGTATGGAATAAGGAAGGAAACTTTGACTATTTCTGCAATATGGAAATGGTAGAACTTTCACTGATTGAAGAAGCCAGTTACCGAAAAGAATTACACGAACTGATTCGTCAACATTACTTATATACAGGTTCGAAACTGGCACGTACCATGCTTGATGACTGGAATCATTATGTCGATCAATTTATCCAGGTAGTGCCTATCGAGTACAAAAAAGTGCTACAGGAAGAGCAAATGAGAAAGTTACAACAAAAGATTGCAGATATGCAAAGAGACTATTAACCGACAACCGGCAGATGCCGGAGCCAGGTTTCCATGCGGGACTAAAATTAAACTTAAAACTTAAAGAAAATGGGAGATCCTAGAGCTTTTTTAAATATACCTCGACAGGAAGCGGGATACCGCCCTGTGAACGAACGAATCACTGATTACAGCCAGGTAGAACAAACATTGAATACAAACAGCCGCAAGTTACAGGCTTCTCGCTGTATGGACTGCGGCGTACCCTTCTGCCACTGGGCATGCCCGATAGGGAATAAACAACCGGAATGGCAGGACGCTTTATTCAAAGGGAAATGGAGAGAGGCATACGAAATCCTATCGTCCACCTGTGACTTTCCTGAATTTACGGGGCGTATTTGTCCAGCCCTTTGTGAGAAGTCTTGTGTACTAAAACTTTCATGTGACCAACCTGTGACGATTCGCGAAAACGAAGCGGCTATCGTTGAAGCAGCTTTTCGTGAAGGATATATACAAATACAGACCCCGGAAAGAAACGGAAAGAAAGTAGCGGTTATTGGTGCCGGTCCTGCCGGACTGGTCGTGGCCAATCAACTCAATCTAAAAGGATATTCAGTAACCTTATTTGATAAGAACGAAGCTCCCGGCGGATTGCTACGTTTCGGTATTCCCAATTTTAAACTGGATAAGAATGTGATTGACCGGCGCATGAATATCTTAACTGCGGAAGGAATCAAGTTTGAAATGGGAGTAGAAATTGACGTCAATCATTTACCGGAGGGATTCGACGCTTACTGCATCTGTACGGGAACACCGGCAGCACGCGATTTAAGTATTCCGGGACGGGATTTGAAAGGTATTTACTTTGCACTTGAAATGCTGGCCCAACAGAATAGGATTCTGGAAGGACAAACTTTCTCCAAAGATAAATTAGTGAATGCCAAGGGCAAAAAGGTACTTGTCATTGGTGGTGGAGATACGGGGTCGGATTGCATCGGAACTAGTGTGCGCCAAGGAGCAACCAGCGTAACGCAGATTGAGATCATGCCCCAGCCACCCGTGGGACATAACCCGTCTACCCCCTGGCCGCAGTGGCCGGTAGTCCTCAAGACTACTTCCAGCCATGAAGAAGGTTGCATACGCCGCTGGTGCCTCACTTCCAATCAATTCCTAGGAAAAAATGGGAACGTAACAGGTGTGGAAGTGGAAGAAGTAGAATGGATTCCGGCAACAGACGGAGGACGTCCGACACTGAAACCTACCGGAAAAAAAGAGGTGATCGAGGCAGATATGGTATTGCTGGCCATGGGATTCTTAAAACCGGAACAACCGAATTTTGCCGATAATGTATTTCTTGCTGGAGATGCTGCTACCGGAGCCAGTCTGGTGGTACGCGCCATGGCAGGAGGACGAAAGACGGCTGCGGAAATAGATACTTATTTAACAACTAAAAATTAAAGTTATGTGTGGAATAGCAGGTATACTCAATATAAAAGCTCAAACCAAGGAGCTAAGAGATAAAGCATTGAAAATGGCTCAGAAAATCCGTCACCGCGGACCGGACTGGAGTGGTATCTATGTAGGTGGAAGTGCGATTTTGGCACACGAACGCCTTTCAATTGTCGACCCGCAAAGTGGAGGGCAGCCTTTGTACTCTCCCGACCGGAAACAAGTACTTGCCGTAAACGGTGAAATCTATAACCACCGGGAAATCCGTACCCGATATGCCGGAAAATATGATTTTCAGACGGGAAGTGATTGTGAAGTTATTCTTGCCCTTTACAAAGACAAAGGCATTCACTTTTTGGAAGATATCAGCGGAATCTTTGCATTCGTTCTCTACGATGAAGAAAAAGATGAATTTCTGATTGCCCGTGACCCAATTGGCGTCATACCTTTATATATAGGCAGGGACAAAGACGGGAAAATATATTTCGGCAGCGAGCTGAAAGCTCTTGAAGGATTTTGCGATGAGTATGAATTATTCCTTCCGGGACATTACTATTACAGCAAGGAAGGGCAAATGAAACGTTGGTACGCACGCGACTGGACGGAATATGAAACTGTAAAAGACAACGATGCGAAAGCCGGCGATGTGAAAGAAGCATTAGAAGATGCCGTTCATCGCCAATTAATGAGTGACGTGCCTTACGGAGTACTTCTTTCAGGTGGCTTGGATAGTTCTGTTATCTCCGCCATTGCCAAGAAATATGCGGCCAAACGTATAGAAACAGACGGAGCAAGCGATGCATGGTGGCCTCAACTTCACTCCTTTGCTATCGGTCTGAAAGGTGCACCCGACTTGATAAAAGCACGTGAGGTTGCCGAATATATCGGTACCGTACACCACGAAATAAACTACACCGTGCAGGAAGGACTAGATGCGATCCGTGATGTTATCTATTTTATCGAAACGTATGATGTAACTACCGTACGGGCTTCCACTCCTATGTATCTATTGGCACGTGTCATTAAATCCATGGGAATCAAAATGGTGCTGAGCGGAGAAGGTGCCGACGAAGTTTTCGGAGGATACCTTTATTTCCATAAGGCTCCCACCCCACAAGCATTTCATGAAGAAACAGTACGTAAACTTTCTAAATTACACATGTATGACTGTCTTCGTGCTAATAAAAGTTTGTCAGCTTGGGGCGTAGAGGGACGTGTACCATTCTTAGACAAAGAGTTTCTTGATGTCGCAATGACGTTGAATCCGAAAGCCAAAATGTGTCCCGGAAAAACATTGAAAAGAGAATCGTACGCGAAGCCTTTGCCGATATGCTACCGGAAAGCGTGGCATGGAGACAGAAAGAGCAGTTCAGTGACGGTGTAGGGTATTCCTGGATTGATACGTTAAAAGAAATAACCACTGCTGCCATAAGTGATGAACAAATGGAAAACGCGGCCGGGCGCTTCCCTATCAATACCCCACAAAATAAAGAAGAATATTATTACCGCAGTATCTTTGAAGAACATTTCCCCAGCGAAAGTGCAGCACGCAGTGTACCCAGTGTTCCCAGCGTAGCCTGCTCTACAGCAGAAGCGCTGGCATGGGATATCGCCTTCAAGAACCTGAATGAACCGAGCGGACGCGCAGTAAAAGGAATACATGAAGAAGCCTATACTTAACTGACGACAGAAAGAATCACAGAATCGGTTATTTCTGTTACTTTCTTGTAGTATTTCTATTCTAAATCCCAAGGATTAACGCAGATTAGCATATAATTGACTAATTTGCGTTTTCTTTTTTATAATTTTGAAGCCAAACCCAATTAAACCTATATAAACCCTTTAAAAGATAAAACGAATGAATTTAAAAAAAATGATGATAGGTTCCGCCCTTTTAATGGCTGCATGTTGTATGCAGGCGCAGACAAAAGCAATTGCTCACCGCGGTTTCTGGAAAACCCCGGGATCATCACAAAACAGTATTACATCACTTCTAAAAGCAGACTCTATCGGTTGTTATGGTTCAGAATTTGATGTTTGGCTTACTAAAGACAGCAAGTTAGTAGTCAATCATGATCCTGTGTACAAAATGAGACCTATGGAGTATTCTAAAGGAGACGCGCTCACTGGGTTGAAATTATCAAATGGAGAAAACCTCCCAAGTCTGGAGCAGTACTTAAAAGTCGGAAAAGAACATAATACTAAACTGATACTTGAACTGAAAGCACTTAACAGCAAAAAGCGCGAAACCAAAGCCGTTCAGGAAATTCTGGCTACGGTGAAAAAAATGGGATTAGAGAGCCGCATGGAATATATCACTTTCTCATTGCATGCCATGAAAGAGTTTATCCGCCTGGCACCTGCCGGCACTCCGGTATTCTATCTGAACGGTGAATTATCTCCGAAAGAATTAAAAGAACTCGGGGCTACGGGTCTTGACTATCACATGGGAGTGATTAAAAAACATCCCGAATGGATTAAAGAAGCTCATGACCTTGGTCTGAAAGTCAATGTGTGGACAGTGGACGAAGCCGAAGAAATGAAGTGGTTAATTGAACAGAAAGTAGATTTCATTACGACCAATGAGCCGGTTGTCTTGTTGGAAGAACTAAAAAAGAATAAATAAAACATACACATTCAATACTCTATCCTTCAACATTAATGAAACAGCCCGTTCCTTTAAAAGGAAGGGCTGTTTCTCGGTGTCAAACGTATGGTTTCTTTTAAAGAAAAATGCAAACATATAAGAACTTAATTATCAATACACTACATTTTTCGTTATTTTTAATTGAGGAAGAAATTGATATTTCTATGCATACTTATAAAAGATTACAGTCCGATCACTTGAAATCATCTAATACATCTTTCAGTTCTTCCACTGTCAACTCCCCAACTTGTCTCCAGAGTTCATTTCTCTTATGTAATAAAAGAAAAGCCGGAATAGTATCTATGTTATGCGCATCGGCTATTGCCTTATCTTCTCCAACATTTACTCGTACTAATTCGATTGTCCTCTTCTCATAAGTACGGAGTACCGGCCCTATCCATTCGTAATGAGGCGACCAGTCCGCATAAAATACAACCAATACCAAATGATTGGTTCGTACTGCTGTTTCTAATTGTTTCTCTATATTCATATCTCTACATTTTTATATTAATATAGTGCTAGAACAATGAATACGGGAAAAGGTTCTTCAGAGTATCCGGCAAGCAATATGATAGTGAAATAAAGCTATCCGCTTTCATTTCGTCAAAACAAGAAGGAGTTTTTTTCCTATTCTTATGACTAAATTTAAAGATTATCAAGGCTAATTATTCTTTATATATTATGAAAGTATATGCAAAACAATTCACCTAAATAACAGTTTATCAATATACATATATATATAATTTCAGATTATAACCAAACATAGCTATATACGAAACAATTGAAATTAAAATTCTGAAACTTCATGTAGAAGGAAAAACAGTTACAGCAGTCACAGTAGATATGGGCAGTCCATTAGAAACAGGAGAAGTTCATTTTGAGGATAAATATCCTTTCCGATCAACCAGAGTATCAATGGGAAATCCTCATCTGGTTACTTTCGTGGATGATATTACCCAGATTAATTTGCCGGAAATCGGCCCTGAATTGGAGAATCATCATCTTTTCCCCGACAGAACCAATGTAGAGTTTGCACAAATTGTCTGCAAAGATACTATACGGATGAGAGTATGGGAAAGAGGTTCGGGAATTACTCAAGCCTGTGGGACAGGTGCTTGTGCTACCGCAGTAGCAGCCTTCATCAACGAGCTTACAGGAAGAAAAAGCGATATAATAATGGACGGTGGTACAGTCACCATTGAATGGGATGAAGCCTCGGGCCATATATTAATGACGGGACCGGCAACTAAAGTTTTTGACGGAGAATTTGAAGAAATCGAGGGTTGAGGGGTTGAAAATGAAGAATTAATAATAATAATTGATAGAAACTTAAAACAATAACCACATGGCATTAGTAAACGAACACTTTTTAAAATTACCGGGAAGCTATTTATTCTCGGATATAGCAAAAAAGATAAATACTTTTAGGATAACGCATCCCAAGCAGGACATCATCCGGCTAGGTATCGGCGATGTTACTCAGCCACTTCCCAAGGCTTGTATCGAAGCAATGCACAAAGCAGTAGAAGAACTAGCCGATAAGGATACATTCCGCGGATATGGTCCTGAACAGGGATATGATTTTCTAATTGAAGCAATTATAAAAAATGACTTTGCTCCGCGCGGTATTCATTTCTCCGCTTCAGAGATATTCATCAGCGACGGAGCAAAAAGCGATACTGGAAATATCGGAGATATTCTCCGTCATGACAACAGTGTCGGCGTCACAGACCCTATTTATCCGGTTTATATAGACAGTAACGTCATGTGCGGACGTGCCGGAGTATTAGAGGAAGAAACAGGTAAGTGGAGTAATGTAACTTATATGCCTTGCACAAGTGAAAATAACTTCATACCCGAAATTCCGGACAAACGGATAGATATTGTCTATCTCTGCTATCCGAATAACCCGACTGGCACTACACTGACAAAACCGGAATTGAAGAAATGGGTAGATTACGCTTTGGCAAATGACACGTTGCTCCTGTTCGACGCTGCTTATGAGGCATATATTCAGGATGCGGATGTCCCCCACTCTATTTATGAAATCAAGGGAGCCAAGAAGTGCGCCATTGAGTTCCGTAGTTTTTCGAAGACGGCAGGATTCACCGGAGTGCGTTGCGGATACACTGTAGTCCCCAAAGAACTTACCGCCGCAACACTCGAAGGAGACAGAATCCCACTCAACTAACATATTTAACAACAAATCAAATTAGGTATTATGTCAAAACTAAGATTCAGAGTAGTAGAGACTGCTTTCAAGAAGAAAGCGGTTGAGGTAGCAGCTCCTGTTGAACGTCCGTCGGAATATTTCGCCAAGTATGTGTTCAACAAGGAAAAGATGTTTAAATACCTTCCCAGCAAAGTGTATAATGCACTGATTGATGCTATTGACAATGGTGCTCCGCTAGACCGTAGCATTGCTGACGAAGTAGCTGCCGGCATGAAAAAATGGGCTATCGAAATGGGTGTCACTCATTACACGCACTGGTTTGCACCGCTGACCGAGGGTACGGCAGAAAAGCACGATGCCTTCGTTGAACATGACGGCAAAGGTGGCATGATGGAAGAATTTACGGGCAAATTACTTGTTCAGCAAGAGCCGGATGCTTCCTCTTTCCCGAATGGAGGTATCCGTAATACTTTTGAAGCCCGTGGATATAGTGCCTGGGACCCTTCATCTCCTGCATTCATTGTAGATGATACTCTTTGTATCCCGACTGTGTTTATTGCATACACCGGCGAGGCCCTTGACTATAAAGCTCCATTATTGAAAGCATTACGTGCAGTAGACAAAGCAGCCGTAGACGTCTGCCATTATTTCAATCCGGAAGTGAAAAAAGTGGTTGCCTACCTTGGCTGGGAACAAGAATATTTTTTAGTTGATGAAGGTTTATATGCTGCCCGCCCTGACTTATTAATGACAGGACGTACCTTAATGGGACATGACAGTGCTAAAAACCAGCAGTTGGAAGACCACTACTTCGGTGCTATCCCCACCCGCGTAGCCGCTTTCATGAAGGACCTTGAAATTGAAGCGTTAAAATTGGGTATTCCCGTTAAGACCCGTCACAACGAGGTTGCCTCCTAATCAGTTCGAGTTAGCTCCGATATTCGAAGAATGTAACCTGGCAAATGACCATAACTTATTGATTATGTCATTGATGCGTAAGGTAAGCCGTCGTCACGGTTTCCGTGTACTGCTTCATGAAAAACCGTTTAAAGGTGTCAACGGTTCGGGTAAACACAACAACTGGTCTTTGGGCACTGACACAGGTATCTTATTAATGGGACCGGGCAAGACTCCGGAAGACAATCTGCGTTTCGTTACATTCGTAGTCAATACATTGATGGCAGTTTATCATCATAACGGACTACTGAAAGCTTCTATCTCCAGTGCAACCAACGCCCACCGCTTAGGCGCCAACGAAGCACCTCCCGCAATCATATCTTCTTTCCTCGGAAAGCAGTTATCGCAAGTATTAGACCATATTGAAAACAGTACAAAAGATGATTTAATCAGCCTTAGCGGTAAACAGGGAATGAAGTTGGATATTCCGCAGATTCCGGAATTGCTGATTGACAATACAGACCGTAACCGTACTTCTCCTTTTGCTTTCACCGGAAACCGTTTCGAATTCCGTGCCGTAGGTTCCGAAGCAAACTGTGCGTCTGCCATGATTGCATTGAACTCCGCAGTAGCAGACCAGTTAGCGAAGTTCAAGAAAGACGTGGACGCTCTAATTGAAAAAGGAGAACCGAAAGTTTCCGCTATCCTTGAAATCATTCGCGGATATATCAAAGAATGTAAAGCCATTCACTTCGATGGCAACGGTTACAGCGACGAATGGAAAGTAGAAGCCGCCCGTCGAGGTCTGGACTGCGAAACGAGTGTTCCCGTTATCTTCGACAACTACCTGAAACCGGAAACGATTGCCATGTTCGAAGCTACCGGTGTAATGACAAAGAAAGAGTTGGAAGCACGCAATGAAGTGAAATGGGAAACCTACACGAAGAAAATCCAGATTGAAGCCCGTGTATTGGGTGACTTGGCTATGAACCACATTATACCGGTTGCAACCCAGTATCAGACGGATTTGATTAATAACGTCTATAAAATGCAATCCCTGTTTCCGGCAGAAAAAGCGGCGAAACTATCAGCAAAGAATCTGGAACTTATCGAAGAAATTGCTGACCGTACAGCCTTCATCAAAGAGCATGTAGACGCAATGGTAGAAGCGCGTAAAGTGGCGAACAAGATTGAAAGCGAACGTGAAAAAGCCATTGCTTATCACGACACGATTGTTCCGGCACTGGAAGAAATTCGTTATCACATCGACAAGTTGGAACTGATTGTTGACAACCAGATGTGGACACTTCCGAAATACAGAGAACTATTATTTGTAAGATAGAAAAAGAGAATGTCCGATGAAGAAGTTTTCATCGGACATAAAGTAGAAATGATCTATTTCTTTTGTTGGTTGTTTTAAGTTTGCAGTGGAGGGGTACCGTGAGGTAGCCCTCTTCTTTTTCTTATTTTATTCAATAATCTTAGCATCCTCAATATCCTCATCGTGATGTAATATCGGGTTCTTCGGACGGCAACGTACAAACTTGAACCAGTTAATCAATTCGGAAAGAGAATAAACCAAACTGCTGATACCAATAATTATAAATGCAGTATTACGTGCTCCTGTCGGATTGAACAAAGCAACGATGCCCGCAATTAAAATCAATGCGGGAACCAGATAAAACGCTCCCGGAACAGGCATCCACCGACGTGCCATCGATAAAGAAGCAATCTGCTGCACTCCTCCCATTATCAGGATAAATCCCAATAGAAACATCAGAACATCTGCAAAGAATTCAGGCATCACAATCAACCAAAGTCCGAATAATTAATAAACTGCCGATTCCTTCTATCGGAAAACGGGGCGAAACTCCGTCTTCGGATTTCTTACGTCCGAAATAGCCGAAAAGGCTGATAACACCGGGAATCAAAAAGGCAACTCCAACCGTAATGACAATATAACTGGCAGCCGCATTAGGCCATATCACGAGTACCAATCCAATCACAAGTGCGAAGAGAATGCGAATAAGGGAATAATTCATTGTTTTCATAAATTCTATATTTTTTAACCAAGTCTGTTTCAATACTTTTGCGAATATAAGTGTTTCTACTGATATATAAAAATAACAAATAAACATTGTAATAAGTTCGTAACAAAATCGTTATAGCTATTACATCTCACTTAGATACTTTTGCAGAAAATTAAAAATAGATTCTTCATCATGAAACCAAGCGAAACAAGAAAGAAGTGCCCTTATGTTGAGCGTGACATCAGTTGGATGTATTTCAACCAACGTATCTTACTCGAAGCTGCCCGCCCGGAAGTTCCTTTACTGGAACGGCTGACTTTTCTTGGCATCTATTCGAACAATCTTGACGAGTTCTTCCGCGTCCGTGTCGCTACCTTAAACCGGATTATAGAGTATGACGACAAGAATATACAGAAAGAACAGGAAATCGCTGCGCACACACTGAAACAGATAGGTAAACTGCACAACCGTTACTATGAACAGTTTGAAGAAACGTTCGCTTCTATCATGGAAGAACTGAAAAAAGAGAATATCTACGTTATCAAAGAAACGGAAATGAACGATGAGCAGAAAGCGTTCATCACTTCTTTCTATCGTAATAAGCTGAACGGTTCCACCAACCCTCTTTTCCTTAACGGTCCCCGACAGCTGGACGACCAGACAGATGAAGATATTTACCTGGCTATCCGCTTGCTCCGCAAAGATGAAGCAGGAAAAATAAAAGAGAAGGATTACGCGGTTATCCAACTGCCCGTTGGGGAATTCGGACGCTTCATCCAACTACCCGAATCGGAAGGAAAGACCTATCTAATGTTTCTTGATGATGTTATCCGTTACTGCCTGCCAATGATTTTTGTCGGAATGAAATATACGGATTATGAAGCATATACCTTCAGATTTACCAAAGACGCTGAAATGGAAATAGACAGTGATTTGCGGACCGGCGTACTTCAGAAAATCTCCAAAGGAGTGAAAAGCCGCAAGAAAGGCGAACCTCTCCGTTTTGTATATGACGAGCAAATCCCTAGGGACTTGCTAAAAAGACTGACCGACCGGCTGAATATAGACAAGAACGACACCCGCGTAGCCGGTGGACGTTATCATAATTTCAAAGACCTGATGAAATTTCCTGTCTGCGGACACAGTCATCTGAAATATCCGGTTTGGGAACCGATTTTCAAACCCGAACTAAATGGTACAGAAAGCCTGCTGACCCTGATTCGCCAGAAAGACCGTTCACTACATTATCCTTATCATAGTTTTGATACGTTCATCCGCGTACTGCGCGAAGCTGCTATCAGCAAAGAAGTGAAAAGCATCAAGATGACGCTTTACCGACTAGCTAAAGACTCCAAAGTGGTCAAAGCACTGATTTGCGCAGCCAAGAACGGTAAGAAAGTAACGGTAGTCATCGAACTACTGGCACGTTTTGACGAAGCCTCAAATATCAACTGGAGTAAAAGGATGCAGGATGCAGGAATCCGTGTAATCTTCGGGGTGGAAGGGCTGAAGATTCACTCCAAACTGGTGCACATCGGGACAAGACATGGAGATATTGTCTGTATCAGTACAGGCAACTTCCACGAAGGAAATGCACGTATGTATACCGACTATACCATTATGACTGCTCACCGTCCCATTGTCCGGGAAGTCAATGCCGTATTCGATTTTATCGAAAAGCCTTATACTCCTGTTGATTTCAAAGAATTGCTCGTTTCTCCCAATGATATGCGTAAACGATTCATTGCGCTTATCAACAAAGAGATAAAAAGAATAAGGAACAGGGAAAAGACGCCTATATCCTTGCCAAAGTAAATCACATTACTGACCGCGCACTTATCGAAAAGCTATACGAAGCCTCAGCAGCAGGAGTCAAGATAGAACTAGTTGTACGCGGCAACTGTTCTTTAGTACCGGGCGTTCCGGGTGTCAGTGAAAATATACATATCAATGGAATTATCGACCGTTATCTTGAACACTCACGTATTTTCATTTTCGCTAATGCCGGAGAAGAAAGGTATTATATCGGTTCAGCAGATTGGATGCCACGCAATTTGGACAACCGTATCGAAGTACTGGCTCCTGTTTATGACAAAGAGATACAGGCGGATTTAAAACGGATTGTTTGTTACGGGTTTCAGGATACAGCCAAAGGACGCATAGTAGACGGAATGGGAACCAACCGGATATGGAATTTTCCGTTTACTCCCCCGCTTAGTGAAGAAATGGCATCGCTTTTCCGTTCACAAGAAAAATTATATAACGAATGCAAGAACACATGATGATAAATATGAAGAAAGTTAATTATGCAGCAATCGACATCGGTTCCAATGCCGTACGACTACTGATAAAATGCGTAAACGAAGAAAATGCGCCCGAACTTATGAGTAAGGTGCAACTCATCCGTATCCCGTTACGGCTAGGAGAAGACGCTTTCACAGCAGGTATTATTTCAGCAGAAAAAGAAAAGAAACTGATCCGGCTGATGAAAGCTTACAAGCAGTTAATGAAAATATATGATGTAGTGGATTATCGCGCCTGTGCCACGTCCGCTATGCGTGATGCCCGGAACGGTAAAGCTATCGTCCGGCAAATAGCCAAGAAAACGGGTATTCGTGTAGATATTATCGACGGACAGGAAGAAGCGCATATCGTATATGACAATCATATCGAGCAACTGTTTGCTTCCGGACAGAATTATCTATATGTAGATGTTGGCGGTGGTAGTACCGAAATTAATCTGATCAGTAACGGAGAACTGAAAAACTCCCGTTCATATAATATAGGTACGGTACGTATGCTTAGCGGCATGGTGAAAAGGAGGAAAAAAAGAAGCGTTACGTACTGACCTGATTGGTATTGCCACAGAATATGCGCCTGTCAGCATTATCGGTTCGGGGGGAAATATCAACAAACTCTTCCGTCTCGCGGACAAAAAGGATAAAAAGGCTTCTCTCCTACCAGTTGAGTCACTACGTGAGATTTATTTAGCATTACAGGTACTTCCCGCCGAACAGCGCATCAAACAATACAAGCTAAAACCGGATCGGGCAGATGTAATTGTTCCGGCAGCAGAGATATTTCTTGAGGTGGCGACTTATGTAAAAGCTACCGGTATTATTGTACCTACTATCGGATTGTCCGATGGTATCATTGATAGTCTGTACACACAGAATATGAATGTACCACCTGTTTCGCATAATTCTACTTCTCCAAGTTAAAGAATTTATACCTCAGTTTGCAACAATTTATTCGTCTGACAACTGTCTTCTTTTCGTCTGACAGTTGTTAGACGAAAAGACAACAGTTGTCAAACGAATGTTCAACAACTGTCAGACGAATAAAATCATGCAAAACAAATACTACTACCTTACAATCAAAGCATTAATTCGTAGCAAAAACCACCGGAAAACAAAAACTTCTCCGGCGGTTGACTTATATTTAAAAGAAAAGGTTAGTATTCTATCACTTTATCACTACTTGAAGGCATATTATACCAATCGGTATTAGTACTCTGGTCATGTGCCCAGTCCGCAAACTTAGCATACGCCTCTGTTATCACAGTTCTTTCTGTCGGATATGCGAATTTATCAGGAACGCAAAGAGCCCATGTATTATTGACTACCTTGATAACCTCAAGCACGTTATTATCTGCCAACTGACCATTCGCCGTTGCCGAATTAAATTGATTCAAATGAATCTCCGTTCTCTTTTCACCAGTACCCTGATATGCTATAAAGAAGTCTAAACAGTTTGTTACACTGGGAATGGATACGGCATTTTTAAGTTTGATTATCACTTCAAGAGTATATATATCTGTTAGAGATGTACTTGCATTTCCAGTATTCAGCATAGGACGTTGTGTTCCGGTATATCCATATACAGAATGTGCATCTCCAAACAAAGGAATGACAAGTTCACTGCCAGTCGTCTCATAAGATGCATCTTCAAATATACGGGAAGCAGACAAAGAACCGTCACGTTGAGCGGCGCCGGCTCCAAAGTCAACCGTTTCCACATTACTTTTATTTATTCCCAGTATTCTTAATCCGGCACCTAATTGCTTCATGGCACCCACAGCCTGAAGGTCAACCACGTATTTCAATTCTTTCACTTCATTACCGGCAACGGGTAAAGTCACGTTCAATACAATATCATTGAAATCATAATCGCCTGCTTTGGGATAATTATCTTCGAAAGCATAGGAATAAACGGCTTTCCGAATCTCCACGTCATCGGGGGTATCATCAGAACCATATCCTTCTTTTATACACCCATCTTCATCAGCAGGAAGCAAAAAATCTGCTTTTCCCGGATTGCAATAAGTGGCGGAATTCTGTAAGCCTTTATATACTAACCAGTCGAAAGGAGTCCACAGTGATTGCTCTTTTTCATTAGAAGAGGTCTGATCTGTTATCTCACAAATAATGTTATTCGTGACTTTCGAATTTGATTCAATGAGCCCTGAAATATTAGCAATCGTATGAATTCTCAACAAAGCCGTTCCCGTTGTGGGACCGACTACATGCCTATATAGACTAGCTTTACCTGTACAGGTCAGTATTGATTGTGCCTCCATCACAATATCATTGTTATTTCCGTTATAACCCAACTCCCCACAAATAGCTTCAGAAGTATGCCCCATTATAAGTGTACCGAACTGAAACATTCCTGCCACATTCATATAACAGCCGTTCTTAACATTGGTATTGTTATTACCATTAATACTACCAGCCTCAATAACACCGTGATTTATCAGTGTTGTACCGCTTGTAGATGCATTGTAAGAATTCAATTTAAGCGTTCCATAATTCATGAAATCAACCCCACTTCCACCGCCATCAATATTTAAACGGGAACAATCAATCATACCAGCATTATAATTACTAAACCCGGCAGAACTATTTGTTATTGAAATATCTCCCTCACCTATAATACTACCACCCGGCATTACAGTTATATAAGAAGCCCGAGTCAATATCAAACTGGCATTTCTAGTTATTTCTATTTTTCCGCCATTTTCAACTATTACCTCCGTTATATCACTGAATTGATTTTCGTTTTCAATCACCCATACGTACTTCCTTCAGGAACAATCACTTTCACGGCATTAGCTCCACCCCAAGTTCCTCCTGTAGTAAATCTTGCCCTAAAGCCCCCTTCCTGAATCTTAAACCAACGTTCCTTTTCCTTGAAAACAGGAAGATTATAGGCAGAATACTGGTCAAATCCAGAGCCAAGATCCCAGCCGGACTTAATAATAGTAGCATAGGCCTTTTTATTACTAATATACTCATCTGTATAAGGAGCTGCCATAGCAGGTATATCTGTTATAGTTCTCGTGATAGAACAAGTAGTACTACCTTCTTTATTTCCGAAACAGGCCTTCACCTCTTCATTTTCAATAGCGATCGGTTGCACAAGATAATGTCCTTTTCTGTCTACACGCGCGACAAATACTCTATCGAGTGCAGTAGCACAATCCATTACAACATTAAAAGATGTACTTCTATTTGCAACACCTTCTGCTAAAAGTTTGGCATTACTTTCCGGACTTAAAGGATTCGCATCAAATATCCGTATCGGATAATCCTCTCCTAAATCTCCATTAACCGTCACGTGTGCAGTTACACTACGGGACATAGTCCAGTCTCCGTCAGGATCGATATTCTTTACCGGAAAAGTTTCTTCATAAATCTGTCTCAGTTGTTCTGCATCAAACAGATTTTTCTCATTATCCACACAACTGATAAAAACGGCAGAAGTTGCCAATAAAGAAAAGGTTAATACTTTTGCAATGTTTTGTTTCATAATCCCTTAATGCTTTAGTTCGTTTTATTTATGCGCAAAAACATCCACAACCCTCTCAATCATCGGTCATGGACGGTGCAAAGATAACTGTATTTGCAGATATTAAATAAAAAAAGGCTGCATTTTTCAATACAGCCTTCCTGTTTTTTTTCCCCATCTTTTTCAATCAAAAAGGGAAGATCAAAGGTAAAACAAAAATCATCACGATTCCCATAATAATCTGCAACGGCAATCCTACTTTTACATAATCCATAAAAGTATATTGTCCGGCAGGCATCACCAGGGCATTAGGCGGTGTAGAGAATGGAGAAGCAAAACACATACTTGCCCCCACTGTCACAGCAAACAGGAAAGGAATCGGACTTACTCCGATCTGCATGGCACTTTGCAGAGCAATCGGTGCCAGCAGTACAGCAGTAGCGGTATTACTGATAAACATAGTCATCAATGAAGTAGTAAAATAAATACCCGCCATCAGAGTCAATGGTCCATAGGAACCCAATCCGCTCACCAATGTATTGGATATATACTCCGACGCTCCTGTTTTCTCTAATGCCAAACGACATAGGAAGCATAGCCGCAATGAGTACAATACTTTCCCAGTTAATCGTTTTGTAAGCCGCTTCTACATTGCGGAAACATCCCGTCAACACCATTAATATACCCGCTATCATAACAGCCGTAACCGGAGCAACCGGGATAAAATCGAATACCATCATTACTACCATTAATACCATGATAGCAGCCGCTACCGGAGCTTTATAATCTAAAGTTACTTTAGCCGCTTCGGCTAAAGGCTGTCCTAATACCACCCAATCAGAAGTCTTCCTTGCTAAGACGGGCGATATTTCCCCAAGTGCCTTGTACCAAAAGCACGTCGCCACTATGAATATGCTCATTTCCCAAATCCTGTAACAAATATTCCTTTTTACGACGAATACCTAAAACGTTCACATTATACTTATCACGAAATCCAGCTTCCTTAATTGTTTGGTTTACCAAATTAGACGCAGGCATCAACACTATTTCAGCAATACCTATGTCATAAAAATCCAGAGAGCTAGTTGCGCTTTTCGTTTCCTCGGTAGCATGGTCACCTAATATATCGAGCAGATAATCTTCAGCAAACAGTTGTACTTTCTCAAAATCTCCTGTCACATACAGAATATCTTCTACTTGCAAAACCGTATCCGGTGCCGCAAATTTCTGCGTGATAGTTTTCAGGAAACGATGTTGCGATGCATCCCCACGACGGACTTCCATTATATTCAGTCCATATTTACGTCGTATATCCAAATCAATAATCGTCTTCCCAAGAGTCGTGAATCCCCTATTACCTGCAAACGAAACAGGTTACTGGAGAGTCCGTATTCATTGACCAACTGCTTTAATGAGACTTACCTGAACGGTTATTGTCATCTTTCTGTCCTTTTTTAGACAGAAACCATTTACTAAGCGGCATCAGAACCAGTGTACCGACAATTACACAGACAATGCCAACAGGCAGGAAAGAGAAGAAAGAAAGCGGCTCGAGTCCTGCCGAAGTTAATGTGATTCTGTATCACAAGGTTCGGCGGAGTACCAATCAGTGTCATCATGCCTCCCATACTACTTGCAAAGCCAACGGCATCAGCAAGCGGCTCGGATTCATCCCGGCACTCATCGCCAGACTAACCACAATAGGAAGCATTAACGCTACTGTTCCGGTATTGCTGACAAATGCACCGATAGCTGAAGTCACCAACATCACCAATAGAAACAGACGATTTCACTCGTTCCCGCAAGTTTAAGAATTCGGGAACTTATCATTTTTGCCAGTCCCGTCTGGAAAATAGCCCCTCCTACAACAAACAATCCGATCATCATAATGACTACCGAATTGGAGAAACCGGAAAGTGCTTCATCAGGAGTTAATATCTGAAAGACAAGTAAAGCAACCAGCGCACATAACGCCACAATATCCGAACGGATTTTACCATTTACAAAAAAGATAGCCGAAAGAACGAGAATAATAATGGTTATCAACATAAGTAATAAAATAAAATGAATGTTTTATTTCGATGATATCAAAAACTTGAGTGAACAAATATAGATATTTCTTCCCCCTTATAGAAAACAAATTAAAATTATTTTTGGTTTAAATGACGTCATTTTAATATCAAACAAGATATTCCCGTATTGCTTTGGGGTGCCAATACACGATACGATTGAACAATAAAAAACTGCCCTGTATACTTTTCTGATAAAAATCACAAGGCAGTTATTATTTCTTATAGGAAAAGAAGTTATAGTGCAGTTTCCAATATCTTACGAGCCACAGCACCTGTCACATTTCCATTTTCTCCATATTTTACTCCTCGCTCATTGAAGCGGCGTTCAATTTCAAGAATCGTCTCCTGGCCGATGTTTTCTTCGTGCAGGCGTGTAGTCAACCCCAATGAACGGAAGAATTGTTCCGTACAGCGGATTGCCTCATCTATCCGTTCCTCTTTTGTACCCGAAGTTATTCCCCATACGCGCTCACCATATTGCACAAGTTTATCTCCTTTTTCTTCCCGAAGCACTTGCAATGTGGCAGGAAGAACAATGGCTAACGTATGGCCATGTGTCAATCCGTGCAAAGCAGTAATTTCATGGCCAATCATGTGAGTTGCCCAGTCTTGCGACACTCCCATAGCAATAAATCCATTCAATGCCATTGTAGCCGAAAGCATAAATCAGCCATCAGTTGATAATCATGCTGGTTTTCACGGATTTTCGGAGCTATTTCTATAAGAGTTTGCAGGAGTCCTTCTGCCCAACGGTCCATGACACGGCTTTGTCTGGGAGTAGTCATATACTGTTCCATGACATGTACAAATGTGTCCGCCAATCCACAAGCCACTGATGAGGAGGTAAAGTAAAAGTTACTTCCGGATCAAGAATAGAGAAGATTGGATAGTTGGCATAAAAAGGATATTTCTCTTTTGTTTCACGACGGGAAATAACTGCCCCGTTATTCATCTCCGAACCGGTAGCGGGCAAAGTCAATACAGTGGAAAGAGGTACAGTGTGGGTAGCGGGACATCCGGCAAGTACCAAATCCCAAGCATCACCGTCATACAATAACCCGGCAGAGATTAATTTTGTACCGTCAATAACGGAACCACCACCAACAGCAGCAGATAATCTACTTCTCTTCTTTTCCCAAAGCAATAGCTTTGCGGAGAGTTTCAATGGCAGGATTGGGTTCGATCCCCAGAATTCTACTGTAAAATGATTCTTCAGTGCTTCCTTCACCTGATCGTATACCCCGTTTTTCTTTACGCTTCCACCGCCAAAAGTAATCATAATACGTTTGTCGGACGGAATTTCTTTCGCCAATCGGGCAATCATCCCTTTTCCCATTATCAGTTTCACGGGATTTTGAAAGATAAAATTTTCCATATCTTAGTCTATTGTTATTATTTCGGTTATTATTCACTTTTCATGTTTCATGCAAATATACACGAATTATCTGAAACCTTGTCGGAATCAGGCTATGAATTGCTGCGTAAGAGAAGGAACCATAGCCGACAACCAAGGTTTCATATCTTCTGCTACCAATAACCAATAAAGTAATAATATAATGAAAATGGCAATAGCGATACCTACTAATACTTTTCTCTGTTTCATAATTGTTTTCTGTTTAAATATTCAATATTTATAAGAACAGTTCAGGTTGAAAATTGTTCTATATCAGAAAAATGAAGGGGAAAATGAAAAAAAGTCATATTTTGTTTGTTGTTTCAAACAAAGTGTCTATATTTGCTCCCATAAAATTACAAAAGACAATGAGAACAATGTTAGTAAATACATATTGGTGGTGGCACCCGTTACAACTCCGACAGTCGTAAGGGAGCAGTGCTCGTATGTATATACCTCATTAAAGATATAACAGATTTGAAAGAGCCCTGTCGCAACTTGCGGCAGGGCTCTTTTTATTTGCCCGTTTCTAAACATCGAAAAAAATAACATATAAAAATAGATAGGATTATGAAAAGTTTTTTAGTTGACCAGGATGGCTATTACGGAGAGTTCGGCGGTGCTTATGTACCGGAAATTCTCCACAAATGTGTTGAGGAACTGACGAACAAGTACCTCGAAGTACTTGAGAGTGAGGAATTCAAGAAAGAATTCGAACAGTTGTTACGTGATTACGTAGGACGTCCTTCCCCACTCTATCCGGCAAGGCGCCTTTCGAAAAAATATGGTTGCAAATTATATCTGAAACGGGAAGACTTGAACCATACAGGTGCCCATAAAATCAACAACACCATCGGACAAATCTTGCTGGCACGCCGCATGGGAAAGAAACGCATCATCGCCGAAACCGGAGCCGGACAACATGGAGTAGCAACAGCTACCGTATGTGCATTGATGGATATGGAATGTATCGTATACATGGGAAAAACGGATGTGGAACGCCAGCACATCAACGTTGAGAAAATGAAAATGCTGGGAGCTACCGTAACCCCGTTACTTCCGGCAACATGACTCTGAAAGATGCAACCAACGAAGCTATCCGCGACTGGTGCTGTCATCCCGCCGACACTTATTATATCATCGGATCTACCGTAGGTCCTCATCCTTACCCTGATATGGTGGCACGTCTGCAATCTGTTATCAGTGAAGAAATCAAAAAGCAACTTCAAGAAAAAGAGGGACGCGATTACCCCGACTACCTGATAGCCTGTGTAGGAGGAGGAAGTAATGCTGCCGGAACTATTTATCATTATATCAACGATGAACGGGTAGGCATCATCCTGGCAGAAGCCGGAGGTAAAGGAATAGAAACCGGAATGACCGCAGCTACCATCCAACTCGGCAAAATGGGAATTATCCACGGAGCGCGTACCTACGTCATCCAAAACGAAGACGGACAAATTGAGGAACCTTATTCGATTTCTGCCGGACTCGATTATCCGGGAATCGGACCGATACACGCGAATCTTGCCGCACAAAGACGCGCCAACGTTCTGGCAATAAACGATGACGAAGCCATAGAAGCTGCTTATGAACTGACTAAGTTTGAAGGAATTATCCCCGCACTGGAATCAGCTCATGCGCTTGGCGCTTTAAAAAAGTTGAAATTCAAACCGGAAGATGTAGTCGTATTAACTGTATCCGGACGTGGCGACAAGGATATAGAGACTTATTTATCCTTTAACGAAGAAAAACAGGACAATTAGTTCACAGTAATTTGTAACTTGTAATTTGTAATCAAAATGAAAACATTTAATTATACTACCCATAGCAAACAAGTGCTCGGAGATATGCATACTCCCGTCAGCATTTATCTGAAAGTGCGCGATATGTATCCGCAATCTGCATTAATGGAGAGTTCCGATTATCATGCCGGAGAAAATTCACTGTCATTCATCGCCCTTTGTCCACTGGCAAATATCGGTATGAACAGTGGTATAGTCACAGCCAACTATCCGGACAATAGCCGCACGGAAGAACCGCTGACGAAAACATTCACCGTAGAAAAGGCAATGAACCGATTCATCAATCAATTCCAAGTGACCGGAGAAAATAAGAATGTATGCGGACTTTATGGATACACGACTTTCAATGCCGTGAAATACTTCGAACATATTCCCGTTAAAGAGAGCCACGATGAACAGAATGATGCTCCGGACTTGCTATATATATTATACAAATACATAATTGTTTTCAATCATTTCAAAAATGAATTGACACTCGTTGAAATGTTGTCCGAAGGAGAAGAAAGCGGCCTGCCGGAACTGGAAGCAGCCATCGAAAACCGGAATTATGCTTCTTACAACTTCTCTGTAACAGGTCCCGTTACTAGCCCTATCACAGATGAAGAACACAAAGCCAACGTCCGCAAAGGTATTGCGCACTGTATGCGTGGCGATGTATTCCAGATCGTTCTTTCCCGGAGGTTCATTCAGCCTTACACCGGAGATGATTTCAAAGTATATCGGGCACTCCGCAGCATCAATCCTTCTCCTTATCTTTTCTACTTCGATTTCGGAGGATACCGCATCTTCGGTTCTTCACCGGAAACACATTGCAAGATTGAAAGCAACCATGCTTATATCGATCCGATTGCCGGAACAACACGCCGGAGTGGCGATATCGTGAAAGACCGTGAACTGGCAGAAGCATTACTGGCTGACCCCAAAGAAAATGCGGAGCACGTTATGCTGGTTGATCTTGCCAGAAACGACTTGTCACGTAATTGTCATGATGTACGGGTACTTTTCTATAAAGAGCCACAATATTACAGTCATGTCATCCACCTGGTTAGCCGTGTCAGTGGTGAATTGAACGAGGATGCGGACAAGATAAAAACTTTTATTGATACGTTCCCTGCCGGCACTTTGAGCGGCGCGCCCAAAGTACGTGCCATGCAGTTAATTAGTGAAATCGAACCACATAATCGTGGAGCCTACGGTGGTTGTATCGGTTTTATCGGATTGAACGGCGAATTAAATCAGGCTATCACTATCCGTACTTTCGTAAGTCGCAACAATGAATTGTGGTTTCAGGCAGGAGGTGGTATTGTGGCACGGAGTCAGGATGAATACGAATTGCAAGAAGTCAACAATAAGTTGGGAGCACTGAAAAAGGCGATTGATTTAGCCGTTCAATTAAAGAACTAAGCAGAAAAAATAAAGTAACCTGTTTAAGCAACAATTTTACAATAATCATAAAATGAAAATATTACTTTTAGATAATTACGACTCTTTCACCTACAACTTATTGCACGCAGTGAAAGAATTAGGTGCTACGGACATAGAAGTAGTCCGCAACGATCAAATAGGACTTGATAATGTGGAACGATTCGATAAAATCATCTTGTCTCCCGGGCCGGGTATCCCGGAAGAAGCAGGTTTATTGTTGCCTATTATCAAAAAGTATGCAGCCACGAAAAGTATTTTAGGTGTCTGTCTGGGACATCAGGCTATCGGCGAGGCTTTCGGTGCACGACTGGAGAATCTGAAAGAGGTATATCACGGTGTACAGACCCCGGTCAGTATCCTACGACAAGATGTATTATTCGAAGGGCTGGGAAAAGAAATTCCCGTAGGACGTTATCACTCTTGGGTGGTCAGCCGGGAGGGTTTTCCCGACTGTCTGGAAATAACGGCAGAAAGTCAGGAAGGACAAATCATGGCATTCCGCCATAAGACCTATAATGTACATGGTATTCAGTTCCATCCCGAATCAGTATTAACTCCGCAAGGAAAAGAAATTATCAAAAACTTCTTAAACGATTAAACTTATGAAACAGATTCTATACAAACTTTTCGAACATCAATATTTGGGACGCGATGAAGCCCGTACTATCCTACAAAATATCGCACAAGGAAAATATAACGATGTACAGGTGGCCTCACTCATCACTGTCTTTCTAATGCGCAATATCTCAGTCGAAGAATTATGCGGCTTCCGCGACGCATTGTTGGAAATGCGCGTTCCGGTTGATTTAAGCGAATTTGCGCCGATAGATATTGTAGGAACCGGTGGTGACGGGAAAAACACGTTCAATATTTCCACAGCATCTTGCTTCACGGTAGCCGGAGCAGGTTTCCCGGTCGTGAAACATGGTAATTACGGAGCAACATCTGTTAGTGGCGCCAGTAACGTAATGGAACAACATGGTGTAAAGTTCACCGACGATATAGATCAGTTGCGCCGCAGCATGGAACAATGTAACATTGCTTATCTGCACGCTCCGTTGTTTAATCCGGCATTAAAAGCGGTCGCTCCGGTTCGCAAAGGACTTGCCGTGCGTACCTTTTTTAATATGCTCGGCCCGTTAGTAAATCCAGTATTACCGGCTTATCAACTTTTTGGGAGTTTACAATCTTCCGTTATTACGCCTCTATACCTATACTTATCAGGAAAGCAAGACGAAATTTGCCGTTGTTCATAGTCTCGGACGGATATGATGAAATTTCTCTGACAAATGAGTTTAAGGTAGCAACGAGTGACAACGAAAAGATTTATACTCCCGAAAGCCTCGGCTTCTCCCGTTATAGGGACATTGATCTGGACGGCGGTCAGACACCGAAAGAGGCTGCCAAAATTTTCGATAATATCATGAATAATACAGCAACTGAAGCTCAAAAAAATGTAGTAGTAGTTAATTCGGCTTTTGCCATTCATGTTATTTGTCCGGAAAAGACTATTGAAGAATGTATCACTCTTGCAAAAGAATCACTAGAAAGCGGAAGGGCACTGAATACATTAAAGAAGTTTATTGAACTCAATAATTAAAATATGAAAGATATATTATCCGAGATCATAGCAAATAAACGATTTGAAGTAGATCTGCAAAAACAGGCGATTTCTATCGAGCAGTTGCAGGAAGGAATTAGTGAAATGCCGTCTTCCCGTTCCATGAAACAGGCATTAATTTCCTCGTCTCCGGGAATTATAGCAGAGTTCAAACGTCGTTCTCCGTCCAAAGGCTGGATAAAGCAGGAGGCTCGTCCGGAAGAAATAGCTCCGGCTTATGCGGCTGCGGGGGCCTCTGCGCTCTCTATCCTCACGGATGAGAAGTTTTTCGGAGGGAACTTGAAAGACATTCGCGCCGCACGTCCTTTGGTAGATATTCCGATTCTTAGAAAAGATTTTATCATTGACGAATACCAACTCTATCAAGCTAAAATTGTTGGTGCAGATGCTGTACTTCTCATTGCCGCTGCTTTGAAACCGGAAAAATGCAATGAACTTGTGAAGAAAGCACACGATTTAGGTCTGGAAGTACTACTAGAAATTCACAGTTCCGAGGAGTTAACTTATATTAATGAGAAAATAGATATGGTGGGAATCAACAATCGGAATTTAGGAACATTCTTCACTGATGTGGAAAACTCTTTTCGGCTGGCCGGACAACTTCCCCAAGATGCAGTATTGGTATCCGAAAGTGGAATCTCCGACCCGCAAACTGTAAAACGTCTGCAAACAGCCGGATTCCGAGGATTCCTGATCGGAGAAACATTTATGAGAACTACACAACCGGGAAACACCTTAGGGAATTTCCTGCAAGCTATACAATAAATCAATTATTCAAAACAGAAGATTTATGGTCAACGGAAAAATCATCAAAGTATGCGGTATGCGCGAAGCCGAAAACATACAGGAGATAGAATCGCTCCAAGATATAGATATGCTGGGATTTATCTTCTATCCCAAATCTCCCCGGTATGTCTATGAGCTTCCGGCTTATCTGCCTATCCACACCCACCGTGTCGGTGTTTTTGTGAACGAAGACAAGCAGATTGTCAGTATGTATGCTGACCGTTTCGGACTAAACTATGTGCAACTACATGGAAATGAGTCACCGGAATACTGTCGGTCATTGTATTCCATGGGGATAAAAATTATCAAAGCCTTTTCTATATCCCATCCGAAAGATCTGAAAAATGTATATAAGTATGAGAAAGTCTGTGACCTTTTCCTGTTCGATACCAAATGCGAACAATACGGCGGCTCCGGTAACTTGTTCGACTGGAATATTCTGCATACCTATAACGGTCTCCTTCCTTTCCTTCTTAGCGGAGGCATCAACTCTTACAGCGCCAACGCACTAAAGGAGTTCAAACATCCACGTCTCGCCGGTTACGACCTGAACAGCCGTTTTGAATTGGAACCGGGGAAAAAAGATCCGGTACGAATCCGGACATTTTTAAATGAACTAAAATGATAAATTTAATTTTTTTAAGTCATGAACAGAATTAACCAACTCTTCAATAGCAATAAGAAAGATTTACTTTCCATTTATTTTTGTGCAGGTGATCCAACTTTGGACGGTACTGCCGATGTGATCCGTACCCTCGAAAAGCATGGTGTCAGCATGATCGAAGTCGGAATCCCCTTCAGTGACCCCATGGCCGACGGTATTGTCATTCAAAATGCCGCAACTCAAGCATTACGCAACGGAATGTCCCTAAAGGTACTTTTTGAACAATTACGTAACATCCGCCGGGATGTAAAAATCCCATTAGTATTAATGGGCTATTTAAACCCGATTATGCAGTTCGGATTCGAAAATTTCTGTCGCAAATGCGTGGAGTGCGGAATCGACGGTGTTATTATTCCTGACCTTCCCTTCCATGATTACCAGGAACGCTATCGCATCATTGCCGAACGTTACGGCATTAAAGTGATTATGCTTATCACCCCCGAAACCAGCGAAGAACGTGTACGTGAGATTGATGCACATACAGACGGATTCATTTATATGGTTTCATCGGCAGCCACTACCGGAGCTCAACAGGATTTCAATGAACAAAAACGGTTATACTTCAAGAAGATTGAAGATATGCATCTAAAAAACCCATTAATGGTAGGATTCGGAATTTCTAACAAGGCAACTTTCCAGGCTGCCTGCGAACATGCTTCAGGAGCTATTATAGGTAGTCGATTCGTCACCCTGCTCGAAGAAGAAAAAGACCCGGAAAAAGCTATTCTCAAACTGAAAGAAGCACTGAAGTAAGTTTATAGAAGTAATCAGGAGTAAGTAGTTACTACTTTAGCTACTTACCCTGCTTTTCCTTTTAATTCCTAGCATACATCCGCATAAATATTCAATATTATAACATTTTACGCTAAAATACAAACAAATTTATCATTTACTATCCATAATTCGCAATTAATCTATATCTTTGCCAGCGTTTTAACAGTAATTCAACAATTATGAGAGCAGAAACTCCTTCCGTTTTGTTAATTTACACGGGTGGAACTATCGGAATGATAGAAAATCCGGAAACTGGTGCGCTAGAAAACTTTAATTTCGATCATTTGCTCAAGCACGTTCCTGAGCTAAAAAGATTCAACTATCGCATTTCCTCCTACCAATTCGATCCCCCTCTCGACTCTTCGGACATGGAACCTGCTTACTGGGCAAAACTGGTAAAAATCATCAATTACAATTATGATTATTTCGATGGTTTTGTCATCCTTCACGGAACAGATACAATGGCATATACAGCCTCCGCCTTAAGTTTTATGCTTGAGAATCTGAGTAAGCCTGTGATCCTCACCGGCTCCCAACTCCCTATCGGAACTTTGCGTACAGACGGGAAAGAAAATCTCATCACTGCTATTGAAATCGCTGCTGCAAAAAATCCGGATGGCACTGCTATCGTTCCGGAGGTATGTATTTTCTTTGAAAATCACTTGATGCGTGGTAATCGTACCACCAAAATCAATGCTGAGAACTTTAATGCCTTCCGGTCTTTCAATTACCCGCCATTGGCACGCGTAGGCATCCATATTAAATACGAGCCCAACCTTATTCGCAAACCGGACCCTACGAAGCCGTTAAAGCCGCATTACTTATTTGATAACAATGTGGTTATTTTAACCCTTTTCCCTGGTATTCAAGAGAGTATCGTAACTTCACTCCTTCATGTTCCCGGATTAAAAGCTGTGGTAATGAAAACTTTCGGTTCAGGAAATGCACCGCAAAAAGAATGGTTTATCCGTCAATTAAAGGAGGCTACTGAACGAGGCATTATCATTGTCAACATCACACAGTGTGCTTCCGGAGCAGTAGAAATGGGACGTTACGAAACCGGAATGCATCTCTTGGAAGCAGGTGTTATCAGCGGATACGACAGTACCCCTGAATGTGCTATAACAAAACTAATGTTTCTATTAGGACACGGACTGCCCAACAAAGATATACGATACAAAATGAACTCCTGTTTAATAGGAGAAATCACCAAGTCTTAAGACACCCATTCGATTATTATAATCCTTTGATTCTCAAATCTGATATATCTGTAGATTTGAAAATCAAGGGATTTCTTATCATATAAAAAGTCTTAATCGCACCTACTAGAGCTAAAATAGAACCGAAACGGAAATTCAATTGTTTTTCCTACATAAAATAACAGAAAATACAGCCTAAATATAAGACATGCGGCTATTTTTGCATTAGATTTTGGTTACAAACAATCAAGCAATATTAATTATGATGAAAAAAACAATTCATTTCATGCCAATCATTGCAATAGCAATGGGAGGTATCCTGTTTAGTTGTGTTGACTCGGGAAAGGATTTGTATGATCCCTCCTACGAAACGTCCAACCCAATGGGAGACGGTTTTGCTGCTCCTGATGGTTTTGATTGGAGCACAATCAAAACAGAAAATGTCACAGTCGAAGTTAAAGATGAAGAAGGAGGGTTATATTCCTACTTAGTAGAAATATATACAGAAGATCCTCTTACTAATGAAAACGCATCTGTACTGGCTACAAGGACAGCAAATAAAGAGAATAACTTTAAAGCTACAGCTGCTATCACTCTGCTACCTACGCAAAAAGGTATTTATATAAAGCAGACTGATCCCAGAGGACGTGTAGAGGTATATCTGTTTGATGTGCCAGAAGATAATGACAACTTTACCTGTAAACTCTACTATCAAGAATCTGCTGTTCAAAACAGAGTGTTAATGAGCCGTACCGCTACCACAAGAGCTGTTTCACCCGAGAAACCGGTTTATACTTCCATACCAAGTGAAGCAAAAGAAATTACAGAAATGCAAGGAACAACTTTACTGCGTGACGCTTCCTATAAAATTACCTCTGACTATAACGGTACATTCAAATTTGACGGATATGACGGTGAGATTAAAACCAAAGTTTACGTTGATGCAACATGGACAATTCCGACTACATTCCAGTTCCAGAATGGTATTGAAATCATTGTTATGGACAATGCTAAAATAAAAGCATCCGGAGTGATGACTTTTATAAGAAACTCCATGCTGACTGTCATGGATGAAGGAAACGTTGAAGCCGAAAATATATCATTTACTAACGGAGCACCTGCGGCATTAAGAAACTGGGGTAATGTATCAGTTACAAACACTATGACATTACATTCGGGAGCTACACTCTACAACGGAGGTACTATAACAAGCAAGGACATAGCAATTAATTCAAATACCCAAATTATCAACGACAATAAGATTGAACTTGAAGGAGAGTTTAACCTTCCGTCTAATTTCTCATTAGAAAATAACGGAGAGATTTATGGAAAAAAAATGATTGCAAACTCAGATGCTGTTATCACAAACAAAAATATAATCATTTTTGAGACGATCAGTTTCACTAATCCTACCGTCAACAATAGTTGCAGTATGGAAGCCACTATTTCCTTCTACGCAAACGGAATTAAGTTAAACTTAACCCAAGGATATATCAAGGCACCTAAAATGGAGTTCCAAAACGGAGTTGTTAACTTGAATAACGGCTCTATGCTGGAAGCAACTACAAGACTGGATATACCTCCTGGTTATGCTACGTTCTATGGAAAAGGTGAAAACACCTCTATGATAAAATCTCCCATTATAGCCGGTCAAGAATTTACTTATGACGGCAATTTGGCTATTGAATCAGATAATCATGTAGAGAAAAGTCCACATTGGACTAATTTTCATGTACAAAACGGCGCATATATTACAAAAATAGGAGAATCCAAAGTAACTATCGAAGTTTGTACAGGAACAAAGAACGAAGGAAATAAGGGAGAAGAACCAGAGGAACCTAAATTCCCGATCATAGTGGATGATACACATAATTATGCATATTTATTTGAAGATCAATGGCCATTATATGGAGACTATGATATGAATGATTTAGTCATGATTATCAAAGAAAGAACGATTTCTCTCAATAAGAATAATAAAGTGGAAGAATTCAAATTAAGCATCGATTTAGCCGCTACCGGAGCTACTAAAAGTATTGGAGCTGCTATCATGTTGGACGGTGTTCCTGCCAGCGCAATTATGCAACCTGTTGAATTTAGTGACAACTCTCTTATCAAAAGCTTCAACCTGAACAGTAATAAGATTGAGAACGGACAAGATTATGCAGTTATTCCGTTATTCGACGATGCGCACAAAGCATTGGGAAGAGATCGGTATGAACAAATTAACACCTTTGCCAATCATTCAAACAATACGAATGTTAAGAACATCAGTTTCACCATAAAACTCAGCAATCTGATTTCTCCGGATGAATTAAACATCAACAAACTGAATGTTTTCATTTTTGTGGAAGGAAATAGAAATAATCGTAAAGAAATTCATGTTATCGGCTATCAACCAACCAAACTAGCTAATACTGATTTATTTGGAGGAAATAATGATAATAGTTCTGTTTCCGGTAAGAAATATTACATCAGTAAAGACAATCTGGCATGGGGAATCATGGTCCCTACTGACTTCAAGTGGGCTTTAGAATATGTAAATATAAAAACTGTTTATTCCTTGTTTACAGATTGGGTAACTAGCGGTGGTGTTAAGAATCAGGAATGGTGGAAAACATTCGATTCATCTAAAGTGTACAAATAACAACCAAATATTTATTGATAACACGGATTTCATCAATATGAAATCCGTGTTTTTCTATTAGAACATCGCACTGAGAAATTTATTAGATAAAATAAATATATATCACGAATTTTACTTGTCAATATTGAGAGATTATTCTAAAATAATATCTATATTTGCAAACTGTCATAAATAATCTGTGACAGTAAGCTAATCTATAAATCAAGTAACAAAGCAAGCGATAGAAAGGTTCTATTCGTATGAAAAAAAAAATATTACTAGTCGACGATAAAGCGACTATTGGAAAAGTTGCCGGTATATACCTAGGTAAGGATTATGATTTTACCTATTTGGAAGATCCCATTAAAGCAATAGATTGGCTTAATGAAGGTAATGTACCCGATCTCATTATTTCCGATATCCGTATGCCGCTAATGACAGGTGACGAATTTCTAAGATATATGAAAGCCAATGAGTTATTCAAGTCAATACCTATCGTTATGTTATCTAGTGAAGAAAGTACAACCGAAAGAATCAGATTGCTGGAAGAAGGAGCGGAAGATTATATTTTAAAGCCATTCAATCCACTAGAACTCAAAATTCGAATCAAAAAGATTATCGATTAACACCAGATCCTCTATATGCAATATTTTGTTTACATAGGCAAAGATAGCAAGACTATAAACCTATTCTCTAAACTTAGCATAGGGGTATTTTATGCAGCATCTAATTGTAATCAAGCAATTAAGGTACTAGACAAGATACGGGAAAAATACGATACAGCTCTGTTTTTCGAACAGATAAATCTATCCCAAGATATTGTTAATATTCATTATATGCGCAAAAAGTACCCGGGACTTTATATGGTACTCGTCATTGATTCTTTATCTAAAGAAGAAGCCCCAGAATATCTCAAAGCCGGTATAAATAATACCATTAAATACGAAACGAATCCGGAATCCTTGCAGGCTCTGTCAACCTTCCTGAAACATAGAAAAGATCAAAAGATACAGGCACTTCAACTCAAGACGCAAAACTTGAATGCTTTCCGCCTACCTTTATGGAAAAGAGCTTTTGATATCGTCTTTTCAGGAATGGCATTGTTATGTCTTTCCCCACTTCTCATACTCACAGCACTGGCTATCCGCCTAGAAAGCAAAGGTCCTATTATTTACAAATCCAAACGTGTAGGAAGCAATTATCTGATTTTTGATTTTCTCAAATTTCGGTCCATGTATACCGATGCCGACAAACATTTGAAGGATTTCAATACGCTCAACCAGTATCAGCAAGAGGAAGAACAAGAAGAAGATATTTGGGGAGAAGAGCAAGAGACCGAAGAAATTCAAAAAGTGGACGAAGAAGAAATTCTCCTGATATCTGATGATTTCGTTATTTCCGAAGAAGATTATATTCACAAAAAATCGAAAGAGAAAAGTAATGCTTTTGTCAAGTTGGAAAATGATCCTAGAATAACGAAGGTAGGGCGCTTCATTCGTAAATATAGTATTGACGAATTACCACAGCTTATTAATATCTTAAAAGGAGATATGTCCATAGTAGGTAATCGCCCTCTCCCACTCTACGAAGCCGAATTACTAACTAGTGATGAACATATCGACCGCTTTATGGGACCGGCAGGACTTACCGGGCTATGGCAAGTAGAAAAAAGAGGTGAAGCCGGCAAGTTATCTGCGGAAGAACGCAAACAGTTGGATATCAAGTATGCAAAGACATTCTCTTTCTGGTTGGACATAAAAATTATTCTGAAAACAGTTACTGCATTTATTCAAAAAGAGAACGTATAACCTTTTACAGACGATGAGCACCTACATTTACATAATAGATGACCTGGTATTCTTCTTCGTGGGGATTGTTATTCTATACCTCTTTGTATTGGCAGTTGCATCGCACTTCAAGCGCATTGTCTATCCAAAAGCTGAAAAGAAATACCATTGTGCTATCCTCGTTCCGGAAGAAAGTCCGCTTCCCGTAATCTATCGTGAAGAATCTTACGAATTCTTCACATACAACGATTTGCATCAAGGAATCAATACTCTTGACAAAGAACACTATCAACTGGTCCTTATCTTATCAAACACAGCCATTTCTCTGTCTCCACTCTTTCTGGAGAAAATCTACAATGCGTATGATGCCGGAATACAAGCCATTCAATTACACACAGTTATTGAAAATCGCAAAGGTTTCTGTAATCGTTTCCGTGCTATATGTAAAGAAATAAAGAACAGCCTTTTCAGAGCTGGAAATACACAATTCGGACTGTCGTCTAACTTATCCGGAACCAATATGGCTATCGACTTGGAATGGTTGCAAAACAATCTGAGAAGCTCTAAAACCAATATCGAACGGAAGTTATTTCGGAAGAATGTATATATTGACTACCTTCCGGATGCTATTGTATACTGTCAATCAAGTCCGGTTCACCCATATAGGAGACGCCTCCGAAAGACAGCCTCTTATTTCTTCCCTTCGCTTTTGGAAGGGAACTGGAATTTCTGTAACCGAATAGTACAGCATCTGATACCTTCTCCGCTAAAAATGTGTATCTTCGTCAGTGTATGGACATTGCTGATTACAGGATATAACTGGGCATTATCTATCGGCTGGTGGCTTATACTCTTCGGCCTACTAGTTACTTATAGTCTGGCTATTCCGGATTATTTGGTGGAAGACAAAAAGAAAAAACATTCAATATGGAGAAAAAGACATTTAAGCAACGAATTAAAGAAAAACCCAGTTTAAAGCAAGCAGTGTATCGGCTTATTATGCATCCTGTCAAAACTCGTCCAAACTGGTGGATACGCCTCTTTGATTTCATCTACCTGAAACGCGGAAAAGGCTCTGTGATCTATCGGAGTGTACGCAAAGATCTTCCTCCTTTCAACCATTTCTTTTTAGGTAAATATTCTGTTGTCGAAGACTTCTCCTGTCTGAATAATGCAGTTGGCGACTTGACTATCGGAGATTATACCCGTGTCGGATTAAGAAATACGATTATAGGTCCGGTCAATATCGGCAATCACGTTAATCTAGCCCAAAATGTGACCGTAACAGGACTCAATCATAATTATCAGGATGTGGAAAAGATGATCGACGAACAAGGAGTCAGCACACTGCCTGTTGTTATTGAAGATGACGTATGGGTAGGCGCTAACTCAGTTATTCTTCCAGGAGTAACTTTAGGGAAGCACTGTGTAGTAGCTGCCGGAAGCGTAGTCAGCCATTCCGTACCTTCCTATTCTATATGTGCCGGATGTCCTGCAAAAGTTATCAAAACCTATGATTTTGAAACAAAAGAATGGAAAAAGGTGGAAAAAACAGTATCCGGTAATTATAAATAGTGAGAATAGCTACGCAATATACCTCATAAAGGTGATTGTGACACCCTCTGAAACGCTTTATCTTTGCAGTATCAGAATTGAATTAATTAGTCATAATTTTATTACGTAGCCACATTTAAGTAAAAATGAAATAGAGTCCCGCCGAAGCGATTTCGTCGGGATTTTGTTTTTGTTTTAAGCACAGATTACACAGACTTTAGGTTTTATTAATCAGGAAACATAACTCCGTTAATCTGTTCCCCAAATAAAAAAACGAGCTAATTCCTTCTATGGAACCACTCGCCTCGCATCAGAAAAGCCTTTGGGGGCTTTTCTTCTCATTACCTCTTTTTTCCTGAAAACTAATCTTCTTTTTACCTAAAAACGTGTTACCTATCGTTATCCTTTTACCTTCTATTAAAACTTTTCCTATTGAACTAAAACCATTAATACCTTAAACTGTCTAATCTAATACCTTTAACCTTTTTCTTTTACCTTATAAACTAACAGCAATTTCTCAACTGCACTGCAAAGGTACGAAATTTTTTCGTGTACGCAAACGGTTTTATATTTTATAACACTTTCAGTAGTTACAAATCTTTCACATCGCTAAGCGTAACCAGCTTATTTACAATAGCATAGATAGTCAAACCGGCCGCACTGTGTATTTGCAATTTTTTGCTAATATTCCTCCGGTGAGTAATCACTGTATGAATCGATAAAAACAATTTTTCCGCAATTTCTTTATTAGTCATACCTTTTACCACACAGATCACAATCTCTTTCTCCCGTTGGCTAAGTGCGTCCTGACTATCCACTTCATCCTCTGCCGAAGACATATCCAACAAACCGGCAATTTTCTTGGAAAGAGTTTCCAGATCATCGAATATGGAGATCGACTCGTCATACTTACTTAGCAATGAAGCATCTACAAAAGAAGTAACCAACGCTATCAAACGTATCTTTTTGCCAGATACTTCTTCCCGGAACTTATTTACGTCAAAATAATCGCCAAAAGTCGGATTTACAATCAACATTTCAGGGCATTGTGTCCGCAAGCAATCATGCAAAGCCTCAGCAGAAAGTAACTCTATTGGCTGCACCTTTGCATTAGGAAGACGTTTCAATGCCGCAGTCAGTCCTCCACGAATAATTACAGAAGTTTCTGCAATGGCTATTCGAATAACTTCGTTATTTTTCATTTTCTCTTATCCTCCTTTCCAACTTCAGAATGGCAGGAACAAAAATATAATCTTCAACCTTGCAATGAGATTCCAATCCCGCCTCACAAGCATAAATATCAAAAAGGGCTGCATTCAGCAAATTTTCGTTCGCCTTGGCAGGGCAATATTTAATAATGATATTTTTCAGTTCTGTCAACTTCTCCCCTACTTGATCATGATGCTTAGAGAACGTACTGATCTGGTAGTTTTTAGGAGCATCTCCTTTAATCAGTGAATCGACATACTTAAAGACGGTTTTCTCTTCATAATCCATGTGCTTACGCACCTCCCGTGTATATTCATCGAAGAACTTGAGAATAAGAAAAGCGACATCGTCCTGCGAACAGTCGATCGCTTCAATCAGTTTACGACGAATAGCGGGAAGGGAGAAATCAAGAAAATAAATATGCGCCTGACGCAGATAATCTATCAATCCTGGAATGGAAATTTCTCCGTCATCTCCATCCAACCGGGAAAAACCTTCAGCTATAAAGTTGACAACAATAAGAAAAGTCCGACAGTCTACTCCGTTAAGTTCACAAACTTCTTTGACTGTTTTGTCACCAAATCCCAACGAAAGTCCGAAACGACTCATCACTTGCAACAAAGAATAATTATCGCTGATGAGATCGATCATCTTATCAGTTGGCTTATATTTTTGTAAATTATCCATCATACCTATTTATATTAGAGACTGCAAAGAAACGGAATATTTCACGGAAATACAATCACCATTTATAGGTATTTCAATTAATTACGGATTACTAAATACTAATTATATGCTAGTAATTTCTAACAGGAGTTTAGGCTGGCTACTCTTTTTTTAGTAATTTTGTCGCTATTAAATTGTAATTAGTAATTTATAATTAAAGTGATATGGCAAACGAACTCGAACTGAAATACGGCTGCAACCCTAATCAAAAGCCTGCCCGTATTTTCATGAAGGACGGCGAACTCCCCATTGAAGTACTGAACGGACGTCCCGGTTATATTAATCTGTTGGATGCATTCAACAGTTGGCAGTTAGTGAAAGAGCTAAAAGAAGCTACCAGGCTACCGGCTGCCGCTTCCTTTAAGCATGTAAGTCCAGCCGGCGCTGCCGTTGCAGTGGAAATGAATGATACACTCAAAAAGATTTATTTTGTAGATGATGTGAAGTTGTCCCCATTAGCCACCGCCTATGCACGCGCACGTGGCGCAGACCGTATGTCATCATACGGAGATTTCATCGCATTGTCCGACACTTGCGACGAAGAAACAGCACGCATCATCAACCGTGAAGTATCTGACGGCGTCATTGCTCCTGACTATACTCCCGAAGCACTGGAAATTCTCAAAAACAAGAGAAAAGGTACATACAATGTAATCAAGATAGATCCGGCTTACCGCCCGGCTCCTATTGAACACAAAGATGTTTTCGGAGTGACTTTTGAACAAGGAAGAAACGAACTGAAAATAGACGAAAGTCTTTTGAAGGAAATGCCCACACAGAATCAAGTAATTCCTGCCGATGCAAAACGCGACTTAATCATTGCCTTAATCACTTTAAAATATACACAATCCAATTCTGTATGTTATGCCAAAGACGGACAGGCTATCGGCATTGGCGCAGGCCAGCAGTCACGTATTCACTGCACACGCCTCGCCGGAAATAAAGCAGATATCTGGTATCTACGCCAACATCCGAAAGTGATGAACTTGCCTTGGATTGAAAAAATCCGTCGTGCAGACCGTGACAATACGATTGACGTTTACATTTCGGAAGATTATGACGACGTACTGGCAGACGGTATCTGGCAACAGTTCTTCACTGAAAAACCGGAAGTACTGACTCGCGAAGAAAAACGTGCATGGTTGAACACAATGACAGGAGTATCTTTGGGATCAGACGCTTTCTTCCCCTTTGGAGATAACATCGAACGAGCACATAAGAGCGGCGTCAGCTACATAGCACAGCCGGGTGGTTCTGTACGCGACGACCATGTTATCAGCACTTGCGACAAATATAATATGGCAATGGCATTTATCAAAACAGATTAATACAATTCACTTCCATCTACATTACCCGGAATAGTAGAGTCAAACCAAGATAAATCTGTCTTGTTTGTTACCCATTTATTGTAATTCTTATAAGCTTTTACCACTGATGATTTTTCTTTCGGATATCTCCATGCCGCTTCATCTGCAGAAGTTCGTGGAAAATCCAATGCCCAACAATACATATCTTTCATTCGGAAATAAAAACCTTTCGATACATCCGAACAATCTTTCCCGTTTCCCAACAAATTCATATCCATTTTTGATGTCGGAGCAAAATCCGTTAAATGAATCTCATGCGAACGCTTATTGACAAATATAAACGGATTAAACTTCATCATAGAAACATTACTAGTTACTGCTTTTAATGGGATAGTCACAACCAACTCTTCTGCCGAAACAAAAGAAGAGCCTTTTTCTGTATTGATAAAACCTGTTTCACCACCAGCAAAAGGTTTACTTATATCTTCCCAAATAATGAAAGTAGCGTTTGAGTCTCCACTTTCTAAAATAGCTCCCTCTACTTCTGCTACATCAATATCATTCGAAGCCAACGGTAGTTCTATCCCAAAACCAATTTTTGTATAACTTGCCGCACCCTTAGCAATCGGTCTAAACCGCATTTGGATACCGTTAATTTTATTATCCACATTTTTATAGACACCATATGTATAGTTCACTACAAAGTCATTTAAATCATAATCACCGGGATTAGGCCATTGATCTTCGAAAGCTAACGTACCATGAATTGATTCAGCCACAGTCACATCTTCATCAACTGGAATATCTTCACCCGGCTTAATAGCTTTTTCAGGAGTAGCCGTTACCTTTACCATTACATCATTGAAATCATAATCAGCCTTCCTGTCTCCAAAAGGACGGATATCAAAACCTGTCACACAACAATTATAGCCGTCCAATTCACGAGTTACTGCTTGAGTTTTGCCCCATGTATTCAATTCTGGAGTAGAGTAATACATTCCATTCACATCCCCATTAACGGCAGGACTCATCGTATTCTTAAAACTATATGCAAGTTTATCTGTTATAGCAGTACCGTCTTTCTTAAATCCGGCACGCGCAACGGCAAACCCGATTCGTGTACCATTTGGAAAAACCTTACTATATTTCGAACCATCCCAATAAAGCAACTGAACTTTTAAGCCTGACGGACATTGCAACTGATTTGTATTAGGCAGTAACATAGTCATGTGAAGTTTATAAACATCACTTTTTAAATCTCCCTCTTTATAATTATAATACAGCAATGAATTATAAACAGTTTGATTATCCACACAGAAACCACCGTCTCCAACATAAGTCACCCAAACCTGAGCTCCGTCCTCATCAACAATTCTCAAATCAGAATTCTTTGATAAATCCGCTGTCTGAACATTCTTTTTTTCCGGATACCAACTATCAATCTTATTAATCAATGCCGGAGAAAGTTGTTCTTTTGACACCAACGAGCAACCTCCCTGAACAGGTATACCATTCTCATTCACTTCGTCATTTTTATAAGGAATAAATAATTGATAAAGGCCGCTGATTGGACCAAAAATCTGTGGAATTTCATCTGCAGCAGCACGAGTCACAGTAGCAGCCTGCGGGAAAGCAACTCCACGAAAATTTAATGAGCTAACATTCCGTACATCCACTTCCTGCACCTGCCCATATCCTGCAGTAAGTGGAGCAACAAAGACTTTAGAAAGATTATTGGCGACGACTACATCCGCATTCAATTTACCGGAAGCATCTGTATATCCAACAAAAATAGGTTCGACAGAGATAATTCCTTCGCCCGTGTAAGGTTGACTTGCAAATATCCCCATTTTTACCCCTTTCTGTGTTTTTCCTTCTCCGTCAGTAGCAGTAATAGATATGCTCCTCTCTGTTTTTAGAGAAAAATCTGTAGATAAACCAAGTTCTGCATTTTCCATATCTTCCTCATTCTGAATAGATAAGTTTTTTTCTTCTATACATGAAGCGAAAATCAGACTGATGATTCCAAAAGAAAAATACTTTAAATTTCTCATATTCATATAATGTTTGTTTTGATCGACCCAAAGATAGCTATTTTAAATAAAAGTATCAAAAAACATAGTTATTTTATCCCCACTTATGATGAGAATGAGACTATTATTCCATTATTAATAGGGATTTTCTATTTCTACAAGGTACCCTATCTTTGCAGCATCACATTAAAAAAATATCAAAGATGAATAAAATTGGTGTATTTTATGGTTCCACAACCGGAACAACCGAAGACGTCGCCCGTCGAATTGCAGAGAAACTAAATGTTCCTTCCGCACATATTTTTGAAGTATCTAAACTTACAGAGGCTTTAGTCAATGAGTATGATGTACTTGTGCTAGGCAGCTCTACTTGGGGAGCCGGCGAACTGCAAGACGATTGGTATGACGGAGTAAATGTTTTAAAGAAATGCGATTTGTCTCATAAATATGTAGCCTTGTTCGGTTGCGGTGATTCCGACTCATATAGCGATACATTCTGCGATGCCATCGGGATTATTTATGAAGACCTGAAAGACACGCATTGCAAATTCTGCGGAGCAGTAGATACGGCCGGATACACATTCGATTCTTCCATAGCGGTCGTAGACGGCAAATTTGTCGGACTTCCAATTGATGAAGTCAACGAAGACAATCAGACAGAGGAACGTATCAGTGCATGGGCTGAACAAGTAAAACAAGAAATAAGCTAACCTTCACCTTAATATAAACAATTGTTTGCATCATGGCTACCGAAAGAATCATTCCCGGCGAAATCCGGATTTTCCTCAATCACATTTATGAGTTTAAGAAAGGCGTACGCAACATGGTACTTTATACAATGAGTAAAGAGCACGAAGAATTTGCCATCCGCCGATTGAAAAATCAAAAGATCAGTTATATGATACAGGAAGTAGGTACCAATAAAATCAACCTGTTTTTTGGTAAACCCGAATGTATGGAAGCTATGCGACATATTATCACTCGTCCTTTAAATCAATTGACAGCTGAAGAAGATTTCATTTTAGGAACAATGCTGGGATATGATCTTTGCCAGCAATGCAAACGCTATTGCAACAAAAAAAGAGGTATTAAGATTGCTGTTTAAAAGATAACTTTGGCTTTGTAAGCTTTGTTTGTATGTAGTTTGTACCGAGCAGAATCGTTTCTAAAAAGACAGATAATCGGAGAAACGTTTTCCAATGGAAACTTGTTATACCAAGAAACGATTCGCTCAACAACAAACTAACAATAAGCAACGTTATGACTCAACAACAAGAACAATTCAAAGCCTATACTCCAAGGCGAGAACTATTTGCTTTGTTGAGTGACAAATTGCCATTCTGAGAATATCAGCAGGCTTCACAATCTTTCTCTCTAGAGGCAGGAAGTATTCTTCATCTCATCTCTAAAGACAAAACTGACTGACTGTTCCATTAAATTAACGGGAGTAGGTAAAATGGTAATCTCTTGCCTGACTGCAGATGTTCATGAGGATAAAACATAAGCTAATACTATCAGCAGAGAGGTACTTAATTTTTTGAACATAAAGCTAACTATTTATGGGTTAATATCTTGTTTTAATTGACTATCTATATAATACAACTAAAACATCCAAACTACTAAAAGGAGAAAGAAAGATTATAGTGATTTATTAGATTTCATGTCCTCTCACATATCAAATTATGATAATAAAAAGAACAATATGAGGGTCAGTATTATAAAATAATATATATTCGCTTCATAAACATAGTAATTATATGTCACGAGAGAAAATATTAATCAGAACTTCTTGGGTAAGTACAATTGGCAACGCCATACTTTCCGCATCAAAAATCATTGTCGGATTATTTGCAGGCAGTTTGGCTGTACTCGGTGACGGTATTGATTCGGCAACCGATGTAATCATCTCTATCGTAATGATTTTCACTGCACGCATCATGAACCGCCCACCTTCAAAAAAGTATGTATTCGGCTATGAGAAAGCGGAAGGAATCGCAACCAAAATCCTGTCGCTCGTAATATTTTATGCCGGTATGCAAATGTTGTTATCCTCCGTTGCCAACATCTTTTCGGATGCAACGAAAGAGGTTCCCTCGGCTATTGCGATATATGTTACTGTATTCTCTATCATTGGAAAGCTCTTGCTGGCCCATTATCAGTATAAACAAGGAAAAAGAATTGATAGCTCCATGCTGACAGCAAATGCGATCAATATGCGTAATGACGTTATTATCTCATCCGGAGTTTTGGTAGGACTGGTCTTTACCTTTATATTCAAACTACCGATACTCGATTCAATCACAGGATTAATAATCAGTCTCTTTATTATAAAATCGTCTGTCAGTATCTTTATTGATTCTAACGTCGAACTAATGGACGGTGTTAAAGATGTGAATGTATATAACAAGATCTTTGAAGCTGTAGAGGAAGTCCCCGGCGCAAGCAACCCGCACCGTGTAAGGTCAAGAATGATAGGGAATCTTTATATGATTACCCTCGATATAGAGGTTAATCCACAAATTACCATCACACAAGCCCATGAGATTGCAGAATCGGTGGAAAAAAGCATAAAAAAAAGTTCCATAGATAACGTTTATGACATTCTTGTACACGTAGAACCTGCCGGTGAATGCCAGACAAATGAAAAATTCGGAATAGATAAAGATATGGTCGAAAAAACAATAAATAAACCATAATTAATAGATATAATTGACCTTTGTCACATATGTTACAGTTTTAATCTATATGCCCGTATTATCTTTGCAAAAAAATAGATTATGGAACAATTACATGCTCATGAAGTCCTTCACATGATGAAAGGTAATAGTTACTCAGAATTATCATTAAAGAAGGCAATTAGTGAAAAGTTCGGAGAAGATCAACGCTTCTATACTTGTTCGGCAGAAAATATGGATATTGATGAACTTATAGACTTTCTTAAGATGAAAGGTAAGTTTATGTCTACCGATGAGGGGTTTACCGTAGATACCACAAAGGTTTGCAATCATTGACTCTGCTTTCTTACTAGAATAATAACAGCTTTCATTTTGCGAATATGAAAAATGAAAGCTGTTTTTTATATATGTTTATCTGGAGACAAATCTTTTATACACTGTTTTAATAACTAATCTTCACTCCTGCAAAAAAACTTCTCGGCAGTGCGGGACCATAGATATAGCCGGAATCACGGTTTGCTCCTCTATCAAAATCTTTCTGATAGGCTTCCAAAATATTCTGAACACCACCGCTAAGTTGTAAATCAACTGTTTTATATAATTTAAAGTCATAAGCAAGTTTCACGCCCAAATCTAAGAACTTCGGAGTTTTAACAGCTTCCGCTTTTCGTTCGGGCATATCACCCATTGCAGCATTTTCGGCTGTAATATCCATGCGTTGCACAAACATACTACCAGTATATGTACCTGACAAGGCTATTGATAAAGGTTTAATCGGAATATAGGTAGCGGTGAAATAGCCATACACATTGGGAGTACGGAAAATCGTCCTCTTGGCAGGCACATCATCATGCCACTTATGCGGTTCATCATATCGGCTACGCTGCAATGTCAATCCTGCCTGTACTTGCAACAAGGAAAGATAAGCCAGTTTCCCTTCCAGCGTTACCCCCACTACTTTGGCACCCGGACCATTACTACGTAATTTCACCAGAACACCGTCTCCACGATTATAAGGTTCACCCAGCACAAAGACATCTGTCAGTTTTGTGTAGAATCCTTCTATCAGAAAATTAGTCTGAAAAGCGCCAAAACGATGATAGATATCTGCGGATGCACTAAAACTCTGCGACTTCTCTTCCTTCAGATTCTTCGTCCGTTCAATCATGGCAACAGTTCCACCTACATTTTCAATATGCATATCCTCATCAAAAGCCTGCGGAGCACGAAATCCGGAAGAATAGCTCAAACGCAGGTTAATATTCTGCGTAGGATTAAAACGCAAGTTGGCACGTGGGCTGAAAATGATATTATCTACCATATTATGTTTATCGAGACGTCCTCCGACCAAAATACTCCAGCGTTCATTCTTCCACTCATTTTGCAGGAAGGCGCTGTAAATATTCACCGTCTGATCCGTGTGGCGGTCATATCCCCACATATTATCTTTCAGGCGGTCACGGTTATATTCAAGTCCTGCCGTGAGATCAGAAGGCATAAAAAAGCACTTGTCAAACGTATGTACGTATTGGGCACCACCCATAGCAATAAGGTCTGTTGTCTTTCCGTATGCTTTGAGAGGGTCATTCCCAGGACCGTAATAACTGTCACGGTCTGTATTGGCAGCCGACGCGAAGATACTCAGACGATTCTTTTCATTTGGTGAGAAATAATCGTATTTCAGACTTCCGCCATCTATCGAATGTTGTAACTGCTCGGCAATATGGGCTTCGTGAGGAGGACGGTCCAACATATCCCCTCCACGACGGAATTCCTGCATGTGGTGATATTCAAAGGTCAACTTGGAATAAGTACTTGTTTTCAGATAAGAGCGGAAACCCACCGTCTGATTCTTCAATTTCGGTAGTTCGGTAAATCCGTCTCCGTCATAATCATATCCGGACCGATGACGGTTTTGTCCGAAAATATACAATCCCGCACGATGATCGTCAGTCACCAAAGAAGCATTCAACGATGTGTTATTATCAAACGAGGAACTTCCTCCGACAGAAGTAATGGTATGCGACAACTGACCGGAGTTACGTAAAGATTCCTTCGTAATGATATTAATTGTTCCAGCAATGGCTGAAGAGCCGAACAAGGCTGATCCTCCCCCACGCATGACCTCTACGCGCTCAATCATACTGGCAGGAATCTGCTCCAACCCGTATACTCCCGAAAGAGCGCTGAACACAGGACGCGAATCAATCAAAATCTGCGTATACGGTCCGTCCAGTCCATTGATACGGACTTGCTGGAAACCACAATTCTGGCAGTTTGTTTCTACACGGACACCGGGCTGGAAGTTCAACCCCTGCGACAGAGTTGAAGAATTAGTCGTTTCAAAAAGTTTCAAATCAACAACATTTACCAAAGTAGGAGCCAGACGCCGAGTCGTTTCACTGCGATTGGCAGAAACCACCACTCCGTCTAAAGCGATCGCATCTTCTTCTATTTCAAAATCTTCCTCTAATGTCTTTCCTCTCTTCAGGGTAACGTTGCGAGTAAGTGTTTTATAGCCAACTGAACTCACTTCGAGAACAAAGCTACCTTCCGGCAGGTTCTTCAGAAAATAATGCCCGGTTGCATCAGTCACAGTTCCTATCGTAGTGCCTTTCAGTGCGACTGTAATATAAGGCAAATGTTCTTTCGTCTTTTTATCCAATACATGACCGATAATATTTGCATCAGATTTTTTCAGTTCAGGGTAGTCCGGATTCTCAGCGAATGCGGCCGATAAGACACAATATAGGCTGACCAGGACTAAAAGATATTTCTTCATTGTCGTTAGTCTTTTAATCGTTTAAATTCAGAAAGTAATAAAGGAAACGGAAACAATAATAAGTACTGTTTCTAAAAATAAATAGCAATTTCGATAAATGTAGACTAAGGGACAGGAGGTGCCCTAAGAGAGACAACACCCGGACAAGACCGGCAATAACACGCACCTTGCGGACGAATAAGAAGAATACATAATAATGATAAAACGGAAACAACAAATATAGGTAATAACCCGCTATCTGTCACCAACACTTGGTTCAATAGATGAAGTAACTGAAACTCAACTGTCGTGTGATTATGTTCGGTGCCCTTCTTAAAAGGATGTGAGTGGACAATTGTAACCCCGTTTACTACATGAGAGTGAGTAAACAAAGTAATCCCTGCCATGTACGAAATAAATAGTACAGGCAGAAAAAACTTTATTATATTCCGATACAGTTGTCTCATTCGTTAGTTTTGTGTAACAAAAACAATAGCGTTTTCTGCGAAGCAAAGATAGGGATTGTTTTATATCCGGACAATCCCCATTTATGACGATTTCAGAGCTTAAAAGAATTATTAAACCATTATTAATAGCTAATCTTTACTCCTACAAAGAAACTTCTCGGCAGTGACGGGCCGTAAATATAACCAGAGTCACGATCTGCACCTTTATCAAAGTCATCCTGATAAGCATTGAAGATATTCTGTATGCCAGCATTTATCTGGAGATTCATTGATTTATAAAGTTTAAAATCATAAGCCGCCTTTAAACCTATATCAAAGAAATCTTTTGTATTCACCGTAATCGGGTTCTCAAGGAATCCGGGGACTGGCTCGTGAGGAACCAGCATTGAACCGGTATATGTACCCGAAAGCGCAATGGATAACGGCTTTATCGGTGTATAGGTTGCTGTGAAATAGCCATAAGTGTTAGGTGTGCGCATCATTTTCTTTACTGCCGGTGCGTCCTTATTCCACGTATGCGGTTCACTGTAATGACTCTGTTGCAGAGTTACCCCTGCCTGAATCTGGAATTTATTCAGATAAGCCATTTTTCCCTCCAATGTAAGTCCCATTACCCGAGCTCCCGGTGCATTATGACGTGTACGTATCAGAACTCCGTCTACAACTTCACCGTCGGTAAGAGCAAAGACATCTGATAATTTTGTATAGAATCCTTCTACCAGGAAGTTTACCTGAAACGCACCAAAACGATGATAAATATCTGCCGAAGCACTCAAGCTCTGTGATCTTTCTTCTTTCAGATTATCGGCCAGTTCAACCATCGCTACATTACCGCCTACATTTTCCACATGCAAATCCTCGTCGAAAGCCTGCGGAGCACGGAAACCGGATGAATAACTCAAACGAAGATTGATATCCTTGGTCGGATTGAACCGCAGATTGGCACGGGGACTGAAAATGAGATGATCTATCAGGTTATGTTTATCAAAACGACCTCCGAGCAAAAATCCCCAACGATCATTCTTCCATTCGTTCTGTACGAAAGCACTACCGATATTCACTTTCTGGTCTACCGTACGGTTGTATCCCCACATATTGTCTTCCAGTTTGTCCTGATTAAATTCCACTCCGGCAGTAAAATCAGAAGGCATGAAAATACATTTTCCGAAGCTGTAGACATATTGTGATCCTGCCATCCAGTTTAGGTCGGTAGTGTTTCCGTAAGCATTCGGATCCTGCCCGCCACCATAATAGCTGTCACGATTGATATGTTGCGCTGATGCAAACACATTGAAACGATGTTTCTCGTTAGGTGAGAAATAATCAAATTTCAGTCCTCCACCATTGATCGAGTGTTCGGTCTGTTCCGCCACATTCGCTTCGTGAGGCGGACGGTTCAGCATATCTCCTCCCCTACGGAATTCTTCCATGTGATGATATTCGAAAGTCAGTTTCGAATAAGTAGTTGTTTTCAGGAAAGAACGGAAACCGACCGTTTGCCCGTGTATCTTCGGTATTTCCGAATATCCATCTCCGTCATGGTCATACGCCGACCGATGACGGTTCTGACCGAAGATATATAAACCTGCACGCTGGTCATCCGTCACCAGTGAGGCATTCAATGCTGTACTGTTATCAAAAGCGCACCGTCGCCAATCCCAGTAATAGTATGCGACAACATACCCGAATTACGAATCGGCTCCTTTGTGATGATATTGATTGTACCGGCAATAGCAGACGAACCGAACAACGCCGAACCGCCTCCACGCATCACTTCCACACGTTCTATCATGCTGGCAGGAATCTGCTCGATGCCATACACACCGGAAAGTGCACTAAAAATGGGACGGGAATCGAGCAGGATTTGCGTATAAGGACCATCCAGTCCGTTAATACGTACTTGCTGGAAACCACAATTCTGACAATTGGATTCTACGCGAACTCCCGGCTGAAAATTCAGTCCTTGTGCTAAAGTTGTCGAATTGGTATTCTCAAAGATTTTCAGATCGACTACATTCACCAAAGTCGGCGCCAAACGACGGGTGGTCTCATTACGATTGGCAGAAACAACTACACCGTCCAAGGCAACCGCATCTTCTTCTATTTCAAAATCTTCCTCCAGCGTATGTCCCTTCTTCAAGATCACATTCCGCCTCACCGTTTTATAACCTACAGAGCTAACTTCAAGTACGAAATTTCCTTCGGGAAGGTTCTTCAGGAAATAATGTCCGGTTACGTCGGTCACAGTACCGATTGTTGTACCTTTCAGAGCAATAGTAATATAGGGCAAATGTTCTTTTGTATTTTTATCAAGGATATGACCTACGATGTTTGCATCCGATTTACGTAAATCCGGATATTCGGGATGCTCATGGAGAGCAGCTTGTCCTTCGAGGGCAGGCAACAATGCACAGCACAAGCAGACAAGCGAAAAGATGTATTTTTTCATTTTTCGTTTATAATTCGTTCTTCGTTAAGTATTCACATGAAGTATCTAATAATATCCTACCTTAAACAAAGCAGAATATCATCAATTAAATAGCAGAAAAACGAATCGCAGGCGGAGCCCGGAGTGCAATCACTCCATGATATGGAGCATGAGAATGTGTATGCTGTGGACGACCGAACAACAGACACAATAAAAAAGGGATGAAAAGAGAAAGAGCAAAAATAACAGCCGCACCGTCCGTCGTCAGATGAGACAGGAAATGAATATGTATCAGCTCGACTGTTGAATGTTCATGTGCCGTCCCTTTCTTAAACGGGTGTGAATGGACGATTGTCACGCCATTGACCACATGTACGTGGGCAAAGAATGTAAGGCTTACCAGATACGATACAAACAGTATCGGCAAGAAATAGCGCGTAATATTCAATAACAATCGTTTCACCTCATTTTTACTTTGAGGCGGCAAAGATACAAACTATTTTTTTAACAATCAATTTTCAGACAGAATACTGTTAATATACGGCTGAAGCTATCATTTGTATAAACAGAATCAGGAATACCATAGCAATCGGATAAACAGTTGCGTAAGCTACGCTCGGAATATTACTGTCCACCATCGAATCGGCAGCAGCAAGTCCCGGAGTACTGGTCATACCTCCGGTGATAGTTCCCAGCAAATCGAGCAGACTGATTTTAAATATCAGACGCCCCACAACTGTTGCAATAAGCATCGGCACCAAAGTAATGGCTGCTCCTACACCGAACATCAGTAGCCCGCTTTCCTGAAAAGTAGCTACGAGATTTTTTCCGGCGGAAGTACCTACTTCGGCAAGAAAAGAAGCAGACCTAATTGGCGCAACAACTGATTGGCAGGTCCGGACATAGACCAGATAATAGGTCCTGTCTTACCGATCGCACTCAGTACGAGAGCTACCATTAGGACACCTCCGGTCAATCCCGGTGAGAATGACAGACTTTCGGAGAAAGAGATATTTATTTTGCCGAACAACACACCCAATACAATCCCCATAGCAATCGGGAAGAAGTCTGTATCCGACAATTTCTTCGCATTATTTCCCAGTAGGCGGGCTATACCTTTAAGTCCTTCTTTCTCTCCCACAACCATTAACTTATCACCGAATTTCAAGGCCAAATCAGGCGACGGAGATAAATCAATACCGCTTCGACGAACACGAGTCACTGTACAACCAAAGTTTTTCTGTAAATTCAGATCACCCAGTTGCTTGTTTATCATGTCTTTTTTGGTCAACAACAAAGACTCTATTTCCTGTGTTTTATCCAAAGGAAGTTCGCCTTCTTCACGCTCGCCTACCAGCACTGCGAGTTGATTTAGTGATTCTTCGCTACCTACTGCTTGTATATAGTCTCCTTCGTGCAACACGGTAGAAGCAGTAGGAATAGATATTTCATCACTATGTTTCAGACGAGAAATAACAGCTCCTGTCATTCCTCGAGCATTAATCTGCATCAGACTGCGGTTGAATACGTTTGAATTAGTGATACGATAGATGCAGGTAATCAATTCAGGGAATTGTCCACGACGTTCTATCTCCAGGCGACGTGCTTCTTTATCCAAGTCCACCCGCATGATTTTAGGCAGCAGCTTGACAAACAAAATCACGCCGATCACTCCAAACGGATATGCGATACCGTAAGCAATGGATGCCAAAGGAGAATTGGTACTGTCAATAGCGACGGCTAAGCCCGGCGTACTAGTTAATGCTCCGGCAATCAGACCTACCACACTGGGCGTATCAATGTCAAAAGCATACTTCAGTCCTACCGCCGTCAGACAGGCAGAGCAAATAATAAGCATAGTGATAAGAATCAGTGTCTTTCCTTTACTTCTGAAAGAATCGAAGAATCCGGGACCGGCCTGAATACCGATGGTAAAGATAAAAAGCACCAGACCGAAGTTCCCCAATTCTTTAGGAATGATGACGCCAAAGTGCCCGAAAAGAAGTGCGATAAAGATTACCGCTGACACATCAAGAGATAACCCCTTAATTTTAACTCTTCCCAGCATAAATCCCAACGCGACAATCAGGAAAAGGGAAAAATAAGAGGAATGCAATAAGTCAGTAAACATAAAAATAAAGGTTAGTTAGTTTAAGGGCGCAAAGGTACGGATTTTATTTAATCCGCACAACATTCCATCTTACAAGTGATTTCCTCACACGGCTTTTTCATTTAAGAAATATTGTTCGTCGCTCGTTATTGTAGTAAAAATCCTTATATTCGTGCGCAGCGATGCGGAAACATCACCTTAGGTGTTTCTTCTTATCGTTCATTTTTGACGGGATACTATCTCCTTGTGTTGACGGTTTGAATTCTCTGCATATTTGGAAGAAATGGAAAATGTTATCTTATATTACTTTGTCAACGAATGTGCTTATCGATGCTCCTCTACTCTATAATACAGTTTTTCCTATTTTTACAACCAGCTATTCCAATATTAATAAACTTGATTTCTGTTTATAATAAACTTTTGGATAGTTTATTATAAACGGTATCAGAGTTTATTAAAAACTATTTTTTTCGTTTTTCGGAAATGGATTAAATGTTTTGCGCAAAAATACAAACAAAATAGGGCAATAATCGTTAGACTATTGCCCTATATCATATCTATCCTGATACTAAAACATATCAGTCTGAATGCTATTTATGTATCTATTTTTCTTATATTACTCATGCTGTTTATCACTTTTATTTCTTCAAAGATACAAAATAAAAAGTCGTTTGTCAAGTATTCCAGAAGAAAAGCAGATTATTCACGCACGGCTGAGATAATAAGGGGACTATCAGTAAGCTTCACTGACGTGTTGCATTTTCCAGCTCAAAAATGAGAAAAATTCAGATTTGAGATATTCGTAAATTAGTGATTACCAATAACGGGATTTCCCCTCATGCCGCAGTGGCATGGGTAGGAGAATCGAACGACTAATTCAAAGCTTAAATGAAAAAGCCGTGATTTCCTCATTTTCAAATTTCAAAGTGAAAAGAATTGGTTCAAACTTTTTATAATACCTACATATGATTAACGTCTCAACTCTTTTTCATTTCTTTTGGGTATTTTTCCACATTTCAGTTCCCCGTACCTTTGCAACTGAAAAATTTATTAATCATTATCTATCAATATTAAGTATGAAAATTTTAAACTTTTGGACAGTTGCTCTTATGGCACTATCATTTTCAACAACATTTGTTTCTTGCGGTGACGACAACGATATAAATCTTGCAAAGGAAATTGCCGGCACTTATAATGGATATTCAGTCGGTGAATGCGATATGTTCTCAGACTATTTGTTGGGCGATCAATCCAGCGCAACAATAACCGGTAACGAAGACGGTAGCATTAATTTGGTATATAAATCCGGTTCAGGTGATTTCCGCCTGAATAATTTAAAACTTTCCTCGAAATCTTTCAGTGGTTCAGGTGAAGTGGTGATGTCCATGGGCAGTGGCACAGGTAGTAGTTATAACTACACACTGGAAGGTAGTGTAAATGAATCCAAAGTGTTAACCTTGAAGACTAATGTAGATATTCCGACACCCATGGGAGAAATGGAAATCGTGTTCATGCAAGGAGAAACACCGATAACTTATAATATAGCTGCTACCTATCAGTATAACAGTTCATTGTCTATCAGTGTTGGAGATACATCCTACGGCACAACTGATGAATGTAAAGCTGTTATCAAACGTGTATCGGACACAACGGTAGACATTACTTTAAGCGGTTTCGCTAACTTGTCAGGTGCCGGTGGTCATATGAGTTTAGGTAATTTCACTATCAGTGGAGTCAATGTAACAGCCGGAGCAAACGGAACCTATTCACTCAGCCTGGGAGAATATGAATCTACCGACAGCAATGGAAAAGCTATCACAGGAGAAAGCCTGAGCGGTACAATCGCAGCAGACGGTACTGCTACTATTAACACTGACTTCAAGCCAGGTAGTATGCCGATAGCTATTTCCACAGTATTTACAGGAAGTGATACAGCAAGTGCAGAATAAACAATCTAAATGAAAGAAATGAAAAGAAGCAATAACACTATTTTTAAATATACAATGATACTGGGAGCGGCTATGTCGCTCTCAGCTTGTAATGGATTATTTGAGAATATTTATGACGCCCCCACAGAAACTGAAATGGAAATCAAAGAAAATAGTTTCTCACAAATCAAAACTGTTGAGTACACAGAGTGGGCATATATTGATTTTTCCGGTCGTAAAGTTACCACAGTCAAAATCGGGAAAGAATATGAAAGCGAAATACCCGATAATTGGGATATCGCCATTCATCGCTATGATATAAAAACGAATGAAGGGGCAGCTTACCAAACGAGCTACACAAGTTTTGATGCCCTGAAAGCAAACGGAAAATTGCCTGATGACAAAGACTTTGTTAAAGATGAATGGACAACGGACAAGATTGCTATTGATATGTCCGGCATGATGGAAGGAAATATTGTCTATACCGACTCTTATTATAACAGTGTCCTATCCACCTGGCTGAATGTAGATACTTCGACTATGCCACCTATCTACACAATGTCCAATCAGGTCTACCTGATACGACTGAAAGACAACACCTATGCAGCCATTCGTTTTACCAACTATACCAATGCCAAAGGTATAAAGGGATACATCGACTTCGACTTCCTATATCCATTTGATTTCGAAAAAAATAACTAAGAAAACAATAACAAAGAATGAAACCTACATTTATAATATTACTATTTTCCTTTATAGCAACTTGCTCCACATTTGCACAACAATCCAGTAATTATGTCAGCGGACGTGTAACTGATACAAACGGGGAACCCCTTCCCGGCGCCACAATCTCTATAAAAGGAAAAGGAACTGGAGCCGTCACCACATCCGACGGAACATACACATTGCAACTGCCCGGAACTGGCTCGTATATCATTACCGCCTCTTACGTAGGTTATCAAACTGTAGAAAAGAAATTCACAACGGACGAAAACAAAAAACTAAGTTTCCGTCTATCCGAAAATCAATTTGACTTAGGAACGGTAGTAGTTACCGGTACCCGTACTCCCAAACTGCTGAAAGATGCACCTATCATTACACGGGTGATTACCTCGGAAGATATTAAAAAGGTAAATGCCAATAATGTAGCCGACTTGTTAAAGACTGAACTTCCCGGCATTGAATTCACTTTTGCTATGGACCAGCAAACCTCTATCAATATGCAAGGCTTCGGCGGAAACTCTGTATTATTTCTTGTAGACGGGGAACGTTTGGCCGGTGAAACGCTAAATAACGTAGACTACGACCGTCTGAACCTTGATAATGTAGAACGCATCGAGATTGTGAAAGGTGCAGCATCCACCCTTTACGGTTCAAGCGCTATCGGAGGGGTTATCAACATCATTACACGCGAATCGGATGACCCATGGAATTTAAATCTTAATTCACGCTTCTCCGAGCACAATGACCATCGATATGGTGGTACTGTGGGATTCAATGCAGGTAAATTCAACAGCCTGACCAATGTACAATATAATAATGTAGATACGTATGGCGTAGATAATCTGGGAGATTTCTCAACTGTATTCGGAAGCCGAGTATGGAACTTCAAGGAACGGCTGATCTATCACCCATTGGAAACACTTAAACTGACCGCAAGAGCTGGGTATTATTTCCGTGAACGTAATAAACCGGGAGACACTCAAGACAGATACCGGGATTTCAACGGTGGGCTAAAAGCAAATTATACATTCAACACATTAAGTAATCTTGAAGTCGGTTACACTTTCGACCAATATGACAAAAGTGATTACCAGGTACTCTATAAAAATGATGTACGTGATTATAGCAATGTGCAGCATAATGTACACGCTCTTTATAATTACACTTTCAATGAAAAACATACGTTGACTGTCGGAGCCGATTACCTTCGCGATTATCTGATGTCTTACCAATTCACTGATAACGCTAACTATATCATGCATACAGCAGATGCTTTCGGACAATTCGACTGGAATCCGACTGAAAGACTAAATGTAATCGCCGGATTACGGTTCGATTATTTCTCCGAGTCCAATGTTCGTCATTTATCCCCGCATTTGGGAATGATGTATAAGATTGGTAACTGTTCATTGAGAGGTTCTTATTCACAAGGATTCCGCTCACCGACTTTAAAAGAAATGTATATGGTGTTCAATATGGCAAACATGATGATGATTTATGGAAATCCTGATCTTAAATCAGAAACAAGCCACAACTTCTCCCTGTCTGCCGAGTACACAAAAAACCGTTACAATTTTTCTGTAACAGGATATTATAATCTGGTACACAACCGTATTAACACAGTTTACAGCGATGATCCCAAAGGACAAATATATACCAATACCGAAAAAGTGGACATTGCAGGACGGACGCATCTTGTCAGAAGTAAAAACAAACGTATACAACGATAGCTTCAACAACCCTGCTGCCGGAAGCTCTGCTGTTACGTACCCGGGATATATGATTTGGGATTTAACCTTCTCGGTGGGAGTATTCAAAGGTGTGAATATGAATCTGGCTATTAATAACTTGTTTAACTATGTACCGGATTATTATTATTTCAATTCACCCACTACGACAGGAGCTAATCTGACACTAGGGCTTTCGTTGGATATAGATCGGTTCTTCAAAAAATAAACAACAATAAAACTACATACAAAGCTAAAAATAAGAGAAATGAAAAAGAAAAGTAAAATCATCTTAGGTGTGTGCATCGTTGCAGCCGTCCTGATAGGCATATCTATCTGGAATGCCTGGTTCAGTGCCACAAAGATTGCTTTCGTCAACTTCCAGACCATACAGCAGGGAAGCATATCGAAAGCAAATGACAATTCATTCATCAAACTCAGCGAAGTATCGCTTGCCAACCTCGACCGCCTGTCAAATTATGATATGGTATTTGTTAACGGCATGGGACTGCGTATCGTTGAAGAACAGCGTCAGCAAATACAGCAGGCAGCAGACAAAGGTGTCCCTGTGTACACATCAATGGCCACCAATCCTACCAACAATATCTGCAACCTCGACAGTATACAACAGAATCTGATACGCGGCTATCTGAGTAATGGCGGAAAAACAAACTACAGGAATATGTTGAACTACATCCGTAAAGCCATTGATGGAAAAACATATTCCACAACTGAAATGGAAGACCCGGTAGAAAGGCCGAGCGATATGTTGTATCACGCCGGAATCAGTAATCCGGACGATGAGCTGGAATTTCTCACAGTTACCGACTATGAGAAATTTATGAAAGACAACAACCTCTACAAAGAAGGAGCTCGAAGAATTATAATTACCGGACAAATGGCAGATGCTACCGACCTCATCAAAGCTCTCGAAAAAGAAGGCTACAACGTTTATCCGGTTCAGTCAATGACAAGATTCATGTCGTTTATTGATGAAGTGCAGCCTGACGCTGTTATTAATATGGCTCACGGACGCATGGGGGATAGAATGGTAGATTATCTGAAAACTAAGAATATTCTGCTTTTTGCCCCACTCACGATCAACAGCCTTGTGGATGAATGGGAAAACGATCCGTTGGGTATGTCCGGTGGTTTTATGTCACAAAGCATTGTGACACCGGAAATAGATGGTGCTATCCGCCCCTTTGCCCTTTTTGCACAATATGAAGACAAAGAAGGATTACGCCACTCATACGCCATTCCCGAACGACTGAAAACATTCGTTTCCACTATCAACAACTATCTGAATCTGGGAACAAAGCCCAATAAAGACAAAAAGGTTGCTATCTACTATTACAAAGGACCGGGACAAAATGCCTTGACGGCTGCCGGAATGGAAGTAGTACCTTCGCTCTACAATCTCTTGCTTCGCATGAAACAGGAAGGTTATAATGTGTCAGGACTTCCTGCCAATGCACAAGAACTTGCAAAAATGATACAAGCACAAGGTGCAGTATTCAACTCGTATGCAGAGGGGGCTTTTGACGAGTTCATGAAAAACGGAAATCCGGAATTAATTACAAAAGAACAATATGAAAGCTGGGTGAAAGAATCGCTTCGTCCTGAAAAATATGCAGAAGTCGTTGCTGCCGACGGAGAGTTTCCCGGAAACTATATGGTCACTTCGGACGGACGTTTGGGCGTAGCCCGGTTACAGTTCGGTAATATCGTGTTAATGCCACAGAATGCAGCAGGAAGTGGAGACAATTCTTTTCAGGTAGTTCATGGAACGAACGCTGCTCCTCCGCATACTTATATCGCTTCTTATTTATGGATGCAGCACGGTTTCAAAGCTGATGCACTGATTCATTTCGGAACACATGGCAGTTTGGAATTCACTCCTAGAAAACAAGTTGCCTTATGCAGCAATGACTGGCCGGACCGTCTGGTCGGAACTGTTCCTCACTTTTATCTCTATTCTATCGGAAATGTAGGTGAAGGAATGATGGCAAAACGCCGTTCGTATGCGACACTGCAATCTTACCTTACTCCTCCTTTCCTCGAAAGTAGCGTGCGCGGTATCTATCGTGAGCTTATGGAGAAAATCAAGATTTACAATAACTCCACAAAAGAGAATAAAGAGCAGGAATCGCTGGCCATCAAAGCATTGACAGTAAAAATGGGAATTCACCGTGATTTAGGTTTGGACAGCATTGCCAACAAACCATATACGGAAGATGAAATCGCCCGTGTAGAAAACTTCGCAGAAGAACTGGCTACCGAGAAAATCACCGGGCAACTCTATACAATGGGAGTTCCTTATGAACCGGAACGGATCACTTCTTCCGTCTATGCAATGGCTACAGAACCTATCGCATACAGCCTTTTGGCTCTTGACAAGCAACGTGGAAAAGCTACGAACGCTATCAACAAACACCGGAGTCTTTTTACACAGCAATATCTAAATCCTGCCCGCCAGTTAGTAGAAAAGCTGATAACCAATCCTGCACAGGCAACAGACGAACTGATCTGCCGTACTGCCGGAATTACTCCTCAGGAACTGGCTAAAGCACGCCAAATAGAAGCTGACCGGAATGCTCCGAAAGGAATGATGGCGATGATGATGGCTGCCGCAGCCAAACAAGATAAAGATGATAAGAACAAGAAAATGGGAGGACATCCTGCACAGCAAAGTGAAAAGTCCCTTCATGGGAAAATTCCCGAAAGCATGAAAGAAGCCATGAAGAAAATGGGCACTAACATGGATCCGGGAAAAGCTATGGAAATGGCTAAA
>VOFI01004025.1_pt1 | contig 102096 bp, 89 predicted proteins | sample 5384131 | NCBI WGS metagenome assembly VOFI01 (sample SAMN12384728, study PRJNA508395) | human gut metagenome | isolation source: healthy gut H | host: Homo sapiens
CTGTGTTTGGTCCGTATTTCCTCTTAACACTTGTTTTCATTTCTGTCCAACGAATGATAATATTTATCAAATGGGCTACAAATAAATGGAAACTTGATTTCTTAATTGAGTTTTCTATATATCTTTGTTCCGTTTTTCCTTCCGATGCAAGGGAAAACAGAAAACTGGATTATAATGAAATAGAAAACGAACGATGACAGAACATGGAAAAGACGCTTCCCAACGGGCGGAGTTGAAAGAACGGATTATAGCAACGGCAACAGAGGCTTTTACTACAAAAGGCATCAAGAGTATTACGATGGATGATATTGCAGCAGCATTAGGTATCTCCAAACGTACGCTTTATGAAGTTTTTGTAGATAAGGAATCGTTGCTGAAGGATTGTATACTGACGGTGCAGGCAGAAAGAGACCGGTATTTACAGGAAGTTTATGAGCAGTCCCACAATGTGTTGGAAGTGATACTTGCCGTATTCCAAAAGAGTATTGAGATGTTTCATAAGACGAACAAGCGTTTTTTTGAAGACATCAAGAAGTATCCGAAGGTATATAATATGATGAAAGAGCGCAGCGAGAGTGATTCGGAGAAAACCATGTCCTTTTTTATGTTGGGAGTGGAGCAAGGCATTTTCCGTTCGGATGTCAACTTTGCAATCGTCAATTTGCTGGTACGCGAGCAGTTCGATGTGCTGTTGAATACGGATGTATGCAACGAATATTCCTTTATAGAGGTGTATGAGTCTATTATGTTTACCTATATACGCGGCATCTCTACGGAGAAAGGCGCGAAAGTACTGGAAGATTTTATATCAGAATATCGTAGGAACCGCATAGAATAAGCGACCGATGAGGTTCCGGAGACAAACAACTAAAAGATCAATTAGAAACTAGTTTTATGAACAGAATGAAGAGACTGACAGGTAGGAAGATACTTCTGGCAACTGTTGCACTTTGCGCATTTGGCATTGCAAAAGCGCAAAACGCACAAGCGGCGAAGGACACACTGACCTTAACCTTGGACAAAGCCTTAACAATTGCGTTGGATGAGAATCCTACGATGAAGGTGGCGGCAGAAGAAATTGCTTTGAAAAAAGTAGCCGGCAAAGAAGCGTGGCAAAGTCTGCTGCCTGAAGCAAGCATCGCTGGTTCGCTGGACCATACGATTAAAGCGGCTGAAATGAAATTGAACGATATGTCGTTCAAAATGGGGCAGGACGGAACGAACACCGCCAATGCCGGACTAAGCATTAACCTGCCTTTGTTTGCACCGGCTGTCTATCGGACAATGTCGATGACAAAGACGGATATCGAACTGGCAGTAGAGAAGTCGCGGGCTTCCAAACTGGATTTGGTGAATCAGGTAAGTAAAGCCTATTATCAACTGATGCTCGCACAAGACAGCTACGACGTGCTTCTGGGAAGCTACAAACTGGCGGAAGACAACTTTAACATCGTCAATGCCAAATATGAGCAAGGCGCAGTGAGTGAATATGACAAGATCAGTGCGGAGGTACAGATGCGCAGCATTAAGCCGAACCTGATTGCGGCAGCCAATGCGGTGACTCTGGCAAAGTTGCAGTTGAAAGTGTTAATGGGAATTACCGCCGACGTAGAACTTAAAACAGAAGACAGTCTGACGAATTATGAAACGGCTGTATTTGCCAATCAACTGAAGGATGAAGAAGTCGGATTGGAGAATAACACTACCATGAAGCAGTTGGACTTGAACATGAAAATGTTGGAGAAGAGCTTGAAGGTCGCAAAATCAAGTTTTATCCCTACGTTGTCGATGAGTTTCTCATATAACTATCAGTCATTGTATAATCCGAATATTAATTTCTTCGATTATAACTGGAGCAACAGTTCCAGCCTGATGTTCAACTTGAGCATTCCTTTGTACAAAGCAAGCAACTTTACGAAAGTAAAATCTGCCCGTATCCAGATGCGCCAACTCGATTGGAACCGCATTGACACGGAAAGAAAACTGAATATGGAAATCGTAAGTTACCGCAACAACATGGCTGCCAGCTCTGAGCAGGTAGTCAGCAACAAGGAAAACGTGATGCAGGCAAAGAAAGCGGTACTGATTGCCGGTAAACGCTACGATGTCGGTAAGGGCACAGTGCTCGAACTGAACAGTTCCCAAGTATCGCTGACACAGGCGCAACTCACCTATAATCAGTCCATATACGATTACCTGGTTGCTAAGGCAGACCTCGATCAGGTTCTAGGAAAAGAATAAAGATAGACAACTAAAAAATTACAATTAAGGAATATGAAAAGAAGTATCCAATTAGTAGCCCTGCTGTTAACTGTGTTTATGGGCTCATGTACGGGTGGAAAAGATAAAGCTGCTGCGGAACACGTGGTTGAGAAGCCCAAAGTAAAGGTGGCCGATGTGAAAGCCCGTCCCGTAGACCAGATTCAGGAATATACGGCAACAGTAGAGGCGGAAGCGAAGAACAACATTGCACCTTCATCTCCTGTACGTATCGACCAGATTTTTGTAGAAGTGGGCGACCGTGTATCCAAAGGCCAGAAATTGGTACAAATGGACGCAGCCAACCTGAAACAGACGAAACTGCAACTGGATAATCAGGAAGTGGAATTCAATCGTATCGATGAACTATATAAAGTAGGTGGTGCTTCAAAATCGGAGTGGGATGCTTCGAAGATGCAGCTCGACGTACAGCGCACAGCCTATAAGAATCTGTTGGAAAACACTTCTTTAGTAAGTCCTATTAATGGGGTTGTCACAGCCCGCAACTATGACAACGGAGATATGTATAGCGGTGGAAATCCTGTGCTGGTAGTAGAACAGATCACTCCGGTGAAACTCATGATTAATGTATCTGAGAGCTACTTCACGCAAGTGAAGAAAGGTGCGCCGGTAGATGTAAAACTGGATGTATACGGTGACGAGATATTTAAAGGTACCATTAACCTGATTTATCCGACTATCGACGCTGCAACCCGTACTTTCCCGATAGAGATCAAGCTGGACAACAGAGATCAGCGTGTTCGTCCGGGAATGTTTGCCCGTGCGACACTGAACTTCGGTACGGCAGAAAACGTCGTTGTTCCCGATTTGGCAATCGTTAAGCAGGCAGGTTCCGGCGACCGTTATGTATTCGTTTATAAAGACGGTAAAGTATCTTATAATAAGGTAGAGCTGGGTAGACGCATGGGTACGGAGTATGAGTTGAAATCCGGTGTACCCAATAATTCTCAGGTAGTCGTTGCCGGTCAGGCACGTTTGGCGAATGGCGTGGAAGTAGAAGTAGTGGTTTGTAGTAAAAATAATACCGTTTATCACTAATCCCTAATAACACATTATAATATATGAGTTTATACGAAGGTGCGGTTAAGAAACCGATTATGACTTCGCTCTGCTTTCTGGCAGTGGTGATATTTGGCCTATTCTCGTTGTCCAAGTTGCCTATTGATTTGTATCCGGATATTGATACGAATACAATCATGGTGATGACCGCTTATCCCGGGGCAAGTGCCTCGGATATAGAGAATAATGTGACTCGCCCGTTGGAGAATGTGTTGAATTCAGTCAGCGACTTGAAGCACATCACTTCCCGTTCTTCCGAGAATATGTCGCTGATTACATTGGAGTTTGAGTTTGGTAATGATATCGACGTACTGACTAACGATGTACGCGACAAGCTGGACATGGTTAGCTCCGAACTGCCCGATGATGTCGAGAATCCTATCATCTTCAAGTTCAGTACGGATATGATTCCTATCGTGCTGTTTTCCGTACAGGCCAATGAGAGCCAGTCGGCGCTTTACAAATTTTGGACGACCGTGTGGTGAATCCGTTGGCGCGTATTCCCGGTGTGGGTACAGTATCTATCAGCGGTGCGCCTCAGCGTGAAATCCAAGTGTATTGTGACCCCTATAAGCTGGAAGCATACAACTTGAGTATCGAAACGATCAGTTCCATTATCGGAGCCGAGAACAAGAATATACCCGGCGGTAATTTCGACATCGGTAATGAGACTTATTCGTTGCGTGTGGAAGGTGAGTTTGACGATTCCCGCCAGTTGGCAGATGTAGTGGTTGGCACGCATAATGGAGCCAATATCTTTCTACGTGACGTTGCCCGTATTGTCGATACCGTAGAGGAGCGTGCACAGGAAACCTATAACAACGGTGTGCAGGGAGCTATGATTGTTGTTCAGAAACAATCGGGAGCCAATTCGGTAGAAATTTCCCGCAAGGTAGAAGAGGCACTTCCCCGTTTGCAGAAAAACTTGCCGAGCGACGTGAAGCTGGGAGTGATTGTCGATACCTGACAATATTTTGAACACCATCGATAGTTTGACGGAAACCGTTGTTTATGCCTTGCTCTTCGTTGTCATCGTCGTGTTCCTCTTCTTGGGACGCTGGCGTGCTACATTGATTATCTGTATTACGATTCCGCTTTCTCTGATTGCTTCCTTTATATATCTGGCGAATAGCGGAAATACGATTAATATCATCTCGCTTTCGTCACTGTCTATCGCCATCGGTATGGTAGTGGATGATGCGATTGTGGTACTGAAAACGTGACGACCCATATCGAGCGCGGCTCCGATCCGAAACAGGCTGCCGTGCACGGTACGAATGAGGTGGCTATTTCCGTAATCGCTTCTACGCTGACCATGATTGCAGTGTTCTTCCCGCTGACTATGGTAACCGGTATGTCCGGCGTACTGTTCAAGCAGTTGGGCTGGATGATGTGCGCGATTATGTTTGTATCTACAGTTTCGGCTTTGACGCTGACGCCGATGCTCTGTTCGCAACTGCTCCGCTTACAGAAGAAACCGTCGAAGATGTTCAAACTCTTTTTCACTCCGATAGAGAAGGCGCTGGACGCACTCGATACTTGGTATGCAAAGATGTTGAACTGGGCGGTTCGTCATCGTCCCATTGTTATCGTGGGATGTATTGCTTTCTTCATTGTCAGCTTGCTGTGTGCAAAGGGGATCGGTACGGAATTCTTCCCCGCACAGGATAATGCCCGTATTGCCGTACAGCTTGAGTTGCCGATCGGTACGCGTAAAGAGATAGCGCAGGAACTTTCGGAGAAACTGACGAATCAGTGGATGACCAAGTATAAGGATATTATGAAAGTATGTAACTATACAGTTGGTCAGGCTGACTCCGATAATACATGGGCTTCCATGCAGGACAACGGTTCCCACATTATTTCCTTCAATATCAGTTTGGTAGACCCGGCAGATCGTGATATTACGCTGGAGACAGTCTGCGAGGAAATGCGCGAAGACTTGAAAGGTTATCCGGAGTTCAGTAAGGCACAGGTTATCCTTGGAGGTAGTAATACAGGTATGTCTGCTCAGGCAAGTGCCGACTTTGAGGTATACGGATATGATATGACGGTGACCGATAGTGTGGCAGCCCGTTTGAAACGCGAACTGCTGAAAGTGAAGGGCGTGACTGAAGTTAACATCAGCCGTAGCGATTACCAGCCGGAATATCAGGTTGACTTCGACCGTGAGAAACTGGCTATGCATGGGTTGAACCTTGCGACAGCCGGTAACTATTTGCGTAATCGTATCAACGGTGCAGTTGCTTCCAAATATCGTGAAGATGGGGATGAATATGATATCAAGGTGCGTTATGCTCCGGAATTCCGTACAAGTTTGGAGAGTCTGGAGAATATCCTTATTTACAATGCACAGGGACAATCTGTTCGTGTGAAAGATGTCGGAAAGGTAGTCGAACGTTTTGCGCCTCCTACCATTGAGCGTAAAGACCGTGAACGTATCGTGACCGTATCTGCCGTAATCTCCGGTGCTCCGTTGGGAGATGTAGTTGCTGCCGGTAACAAGGTGATTGATAAAATGGACCTTCCGGGTGAAGTGACGATTCAGATTTCCGGGTCGTACGAAGATCAGCAGGATTCGTTCCGCGATTTGGGTACACTCGGTATCCTGATTGTTATCCTTGTATTTATCGTAATGGCGGCACAGTTCGAATCATTGACTTATCCGTTCATTATCATGTTCTCTCTGCCGTTCGCGTTTAGTGGTGTCTTAATGGCATTGTTCTTCACGGGCAGTACGTTGAGTGTAATGAGTTTGCTGGGAGGTATCATGCTGATCGGTATTGTGGTGAAGAACGGTATTGTGCTCATCGACTACATCACGCTCTGTCGAGAGCGGGGTATGGCGGTCATAAACTCTGTGGTGACATCCGGTAAGAGTCGTCTCCGTCCGGTATTGATGACAACTGCGACAACCGTTTTGGGTATGATCCCTATGGCTATCGGCGGCGGACAGGGTTCCGAAATGTGGAGTCCGATGGCAATCGCCGTAATCGGTGGTTTGACGGTATCTACCGTATTGACCTTGGTTCTGATTCCGACCTTGTATTGCGTATTTGCAGGAACAGGTATCAAGAACCGTCGTCGTAAACTTCGTCGTCAACGCGAATTAGATGTTTACTTCCAGGACCACAAAGATGAAATTATAAAGAAATAACAGGAAAGAAATATGAAATCAGTATTAATAACATTCGACCAGGCTTATTACGAACGAATCATGGCGTTGCTCGACCGTTTGGGTTGCCGCGGATTTACTTACCTCGAAAAGGTGCAGGGACGTGGCTCCAAGACTGGTGACCCGCATTTTGGAAGCCATGCATGGCCTAGTATGTGTTCGGCTATCCTTACGGTGGTCGATGACAGTAAAGTAGACCCGTTGTTGGATACACTGCACAAAATGGATTTGCAGACTGAACAGTTGGGATTACGTGCATTTGTATGGAATATTGAACGGACGATCTGATAATTGTCCGATAAATAAATAACTAAGAGGGAGAATCTCATAAATAATGTAGATTCTCCCTTCTTTTTTCTTGCTTTTCTCTATCTTTGCAGCCTGAAAATGTCAAAGCACCATTGAGCTTGTGCTCCGGCGCCGATGAGCCTCTCTCGGCATCAGGTAAGGCCAAGGACTAAAAAAGGTGCTTATATCTATTGGTGAAATGGAGATTATAAAGAATTATTTGAAATATTCGTTATGGCTTGTGCTGACTGTGTTTGTCGCCTTATTCGGGCTTCACTGGCTTCCGGCTATAACGATCGACGGACACACGATGAGGCGCGTCGATATCCTGGGTGACCTCCGTTATCCGGAACCGGAAACGGCAGTAGCCGACTCGGACAGCATTCCCTTGCCTCCTGTCATAAAACCGGCTTTTGTGGATACCTGCCGTGCCGGCATGACTTGCATCGAAGATTATAGTGACTCTACCCAGCGCGGTATGGCTCCTTTTTATGAAGCCCTCGACCGCCTTTCATCTTCTTCTTCTGATTCTGATGCGGATGATAAACTTGTCCGTATCGCTGTATTCGGTGATTCTTTTATAGAAGCGGATATTATGACAGCTGACTTACGTGAAATGTTCCAAAAACGTTTCGGAGGCTGCGGGGTAGGTTTCGTTACAATTACTTCCATGACAAGCGGTTACCGTCCTACGGTGCGGCATACATTCGGCGGTTGGTCCAGTCATTCGGTAATGGATACGGTATACTTCGACCGGAAGAAACAAGGCATCTCCGGCCATTATTTTATTCCTCGTAGCGGGGCGTATGTTGAGTTGCGGGGACAGAATAAATACGCTTCTCTGCTTGATACCTGCCAACAGGCTTCTATCTTCTTCTATAACAGAGATTCCGTGCAACTCTCCGCCCGTGTGAACCGGGGAGAAAGCCGGAGCTATTCTTTAGGTGCTTCCGGCCATCTGCAAAAAATACAGGTGAACGGGCGTATCGGTTCCATACGCTGGTCGGTGGACCGTGCAGATTCTACTCTTTTCTATGGATTGGCAATGGACGGAAAGCAGGGAATCATTCTCGATAACTTCTCGCTGCGCGGCAGTTCGGGTTTGTCCTTGCGTGGCATTCCGAGGCAGATGTTGAGGCAGTTCAACGAGCAACGTCCTTATGATTTGATCATTCTTGAATATGGATTGAATGTAGCTACCGAGCGTGGCCGGAACTATGACAACTATCAAAAGGGATTACTTACGGCTATCAACCATTTGAAAGAGTGTTTCCCGCAAGCGGGAATTTTATTGCTGAGTGTCGGCGACCGGGACTATAAAACCGAAACCGGTGATCTCCGTACTATGCCGGGAGTCAAGAACTTGATTCGTTATCAGCAGAATATTGCTGCCGAAAGCGGTATCGCTTTCTGGAATATGTTTGAAGCGATGGGAGGCGAAGGCAGTATGGCGAAACTGGTACACGCCAAACCTTCAATGGCGAACTACGATTATACACATATCAACTTCCGTGGCGGTAAACATTTGGCGGGATTGCTATATGAGACATTGATATACGGTAAGGAACAATACGACAGGAGGCGTGCTTATGAGAAAGAGTAAACACCTGCCCAGTTTCATTCTCATCCTTACGCTTATAGGAATATTGGGCGCCCCCTTCTCTCTTTCGGAGTTGGCGGCACAAGACCGGATTCCCGCCTGCCCCCCTCCCGGAAAGAAACAGAAAACAATCAAACCCTTGAGGGAGATGAACTGGGCGAATGATACTGTCTCTGTACAGTTTTCTTTCCCTGCCGCTTTCCGCGGAATGGGAAGAAATGAGATTGTCGACAGCATTGCTTTATTGACTCCCGTATTTGAACGGCTCCGCCAGGTGCGTGCCAGCTTGTCGGAAGATACGGTCCGTATTGTTCATATCGGCGATAGCCATGTGCGTGGACATATCTATCCGCAGACTACGGGTGCCCGATTGATAGAAACATTCGGAGCAGTCTCCTACATAGACAAGGGAGTGAACGGTGCTACTTGCCTTACTTTTTACTCATCCGGACCGTATCGCCGAGATTGCCGCCCTGAAACCCGAACTGTTGATTCTCTCTTTCGGCACAAACGAGAGTCACAACCGGCGCTATAATGTCAATGTACATTATAACCAAATGGACGAACTTGTTAAATTATTGCAGGATAGCCTTCCTAACGTATCCATTTTACTGACTACCCCTCCCGGTTCTTACGAAAGTTTCCGGCAACGGCGGAGACGCCGCACTTACGCTGTCAATCCCCGCACGGCAACAGCGTCCGAAACCATTCGGCGTTATGCCAAAGAACACCGTCTGCTGGTATGGGATATGTACGATGTAGTGGGTGGTAAACGTCGTGCTTGTGTCAACTGGACGGAAGCCAAACTGATGCGTCCCGATCACGTGCATTATCTGCCCGAGGGATATATCCTGCAAGGAAATTTATTATACCAGGCCTTAATCAACGCTTATAATGACTATGTTTCCCATTGATATAGATTTCAGCCGGATCAAAGAGGTGCTTACTTATGACCCGCAGGCACCGATGATATTCAGTAGCGGTATCTTCCTTTGGTTGTTTACCGCTTTCCTGGTGGTGTATGTGCTGTTGCAGCATAAACACACTGCCCGCATCCTGTTTGTCACCCTCTTTTCTTATTACTTCTATTATAAGAGTAGCGGCACCTACTTCTTCCTGCTTGCTCTTGTCACGGTTTGCGATTTCTTTTTGGCGCAGCTCATGGCGCGTGCCGAAGGCTATTGGAAGCGTAAAGGGCTGGTAGTTTTGAGTCTTAGTGTCAATCTGGGACTTCTCGCTTATTTCAAATATACGAATTTCCTGGGCGGAGTGATTGCTTCCCTTATGGGAGGGGAGTTTACGGCACTTGATATATTCCTGCCTGTAGGGATCTCATTCTTTACTTTCCAGTCGTTGAGTTATACGATCGACGTTTATCGGAAAGATATAAAACCATTGACAAGTCTGTTGGACTATGCCTTCTATGTGTCTTTCTTTCCGCAATTGGTAGCAGGACCTATCGTTCGTGCCCGCGATTTTATTCCCCAAATCCGGAAACCGCTCTTTGTGTCGCAGGAAATGTTCGGACGGGGAATCTTCCTGATTTTCTCCGGTTTGTTTAAGAAAGCAATCATCTCCGATTATATCAGTGTCAACTTTGTAGAACGTATTTTCGATAATCCGACGCTCTACTCGGGCGTTGAGAACCTTATGGGAGTATATGGATATGCCTTACAAATCTATTGTGACTTCTCCGGATATAGCGATATGGCTATCGGCATTGCCTTATTACTGGGATTTCATTTCAATCTGAACTTTAATTCTCCTTATAAGTCGGCCTCCATTACAGAATTTTGGCGTCGCTGGCATATCTCTTTATCCAGTTGGCTGAAAGACTACTTGTATATATCATTGGGAGGCAACCGAAAAGGAAAATTCCGTCAGTATCTGAACCTGATAATCACCATGTTTTTGGGTGGATTATGGCATGGGGCTTCCTGGAACTTCGTTCTTTGGGGAACATTTCATGGCATTGCTCTGGCTTTGCATAAAATGTGGATGTCAATCACCGGACGTAAGAAAGGAGAACAGAGTCATGGCTGGCGTCGTGTCTTCGGGGTGATTATTACCTTCCATTTTGTTTGTTTCTGCTGGATCTTCTTTCGTAATGCAGATTTCCAAAATTCAATGGATATGTTAAAACAGATAGTTACTACCTTCCGTCCGCAACTATTCCCGCAACTGCTGGAAGGTTATTGGAAAGTCTTTGCATTAATGTTACTCGGATTCCTGCTTCATTTTGCTCCTGATAGTTGGGAGGATGCAGTCTGTCGAGGTGTTATTCGCCTGCCGTTTGTGGGAAAGGCATTGATGTTGGTAGTGTTGATTTATGTAGTTATTCAAATGAAAAGCTCGGAGATTCAGCCGTTCATTTATTTCCAGTTTTGAAGATTTTAGTGTTGTTTAATTATGTCGGGAAATGTATTTCAATAATATGAAGTATATTTCCCGATTCTTGTTTATGCAGGCTTTTTTCCCTTTCTTTGTAGAAGAAAAATTGATTTTTGTAATAGGAAAGATAAATCGTGAATCTTATGGATAATTCATTCGCTTATCAGCCAGCAACCGAACGTTACGAACGGATGCAGTATAAATATTGTGGTCGGAGTGGTCTGAAACTACCTCTTATTTCTTTAGGATTATGGCATAACTTCGGCAGTGTAGATGACTTCACCATGGCAACCGATATGATAAAGTATGCTTTCGATCACGGTATTACTCATTTCGATTTGGCAAACAACTACGGTCCTGTTCCCGGAAGTGCCGAAACAAACTTCGGGCGGATTCTAAGAGAGAACTTTCAGGGGTATCGCGATGAAATGATTATCTCTTCCAAAGCCGGACATGAAATGTGGGCAGGACCTTATGGCGGTAACAGTTCCCGTAAAAATCTGATGGCAAGTATTGATCAAAGTCTCCGTCGTACAGGATTGGAGTATTTCGATATCTTTTATACTCATCGTTATGACGGAGTCACTCCGGTGGAAGAAACGATTCAGGCATTGATTGATATCGTGAAGCGAGGTAAGGCTCTTTATATCGGAATATCCAAGTATCCTCCCGAACAAGCACGTATTGCTTATGAAATGTTGGCGAAGGCCGGTGTTCCCTGTCTGATTAGCCAATACCGGTATAGTATGTTCGATCGGGCGGTTGAGGCCGAAATCCTTCCATTCGCTGCAGCATCCGGTTCCGGTTTTATCGCCTTCTCTCCTTTGGCGCAGGGATTATTGACGGACAAATACCTGAATGGTATCCCGGAACATTCGCGGGCTGCCCGTTCTTCCGGTTTCCTGCAACGCTCGCAGGTGACACCGGAGAAAATAGAAGCTGCCCGGCAACTGAATGAAATAGCCCATCGCCGTGGGCAGACGTTGGCTGAAATGGCGTTGGCATGGGTACTGAGAGATGAACGAATGACGTCGGTGATAGTAGGAGCTAGTTCCGTGAATCAGTTGGCTGATAACCTGAAAGCATTGGAGCATTTGGAGTTTACGTCCGAAGAGTTAGCTGAAATAGAGCAAATATTATCCAGAATGATTTTATAGTAACCGGAAAGGGGGCGTAAAGTCTCTCTTTTTTAGTGATGATTTTTTAGTTTGATAGCTTCCTTATTATAGTTGGCCGAATTTATCTAAAGTATTTTTGCAGGTTTTCCGTCAGTCTGCGAATAGCTGTAGTCATGTGTGTATTGACAGTCCTTTCGGATATATCCAGCGCTTCACTGATTTGTTTATAGCTCATGTGGTCTTCTTTTGCCATACAATAAACAATTCTGGTTTTCTCAGGCAGTTGCCGGATAGCTTGCTGCATACATTCTTCCATATCTTTCTTGAGTAACTTTTCTTCCGGCGTGAGGTCGTTTCCCGGTATCTCTATGATGATTTGGTCAATAGAACTTAAGTTATCCTGACGGTTTTTCTCCAAAAATGTGATAGCATGATTCTTGGTTGTTATAAATAAGTAAGAATCCCAATCTTTCACATCCCTCAAGTTCTCACGTTTATGCCATAGAGTGAGAAAGACGTCGGACAGCACATCTTCGGCCGAAGAAGTGGACTGAACGAAATATAATGCAATAGAATAGCATTTTTTGAAGTACCGCTTGTACATTTTTTCAAAGCAGGAGGAGTTACCCTCACTAATTTGACTTAATAGATAACTAATGTCATCCTCTTTATGTGGCATATTCAAGAATTTGATTATAAGGTTTTTACAATAAAAAATTATAATGTAGAAGCGTCTATTAACAATATTTATTTGCAAAAGTAACTTTTTATTTGATTTCAACTACGTATTTTGAGTTTTATTTCTGTCTTTATATATAGAAGCGCTTAATAATATTTGTAAAAAGATGAAAGAGAATAGTAGTATATGGGACTTGCTTGCTAAAAGAACTGATCATTCTTTAAGTAAAGAGGAAGTAGAGGCACTGGAGCAGATGTTAAAAGAAGATACTTCTTTGCAGCGTGCTTCTCAGCTGGTGGATGACTCATTGGTGAATATGGATACACGGCAAGTGGAAGAAGTAATGAACCGTACTTGGAGCAAGGTAGAATCCGGTATGAAAGCAAACAGAAAGCCACGATTGAAGTTGATTATCCGTCGTTGTGCCGTGGCAGCCAGTATTGCTGTCCTATGTGTGTTGGGTGGTGTATTGGGTTATCAGCTTTGGGCTAAACCGGATATGCTGATTGTGATGAACCAAGGAAAAGAAGCCTTGCTGTTCACGCTTCCCGATAACTCTAAGGTTTGGCTGGGGGGTGGTTCGAGCTTGAAATACCCTGATAAGTTATCTGCACGTAATCGGGAAGTGTACTTGGACGGTGAAGCCTTCTTTGATGTGAAAAAAGACAATGGAAGAACATTTCAGGTCGTTACGGAGCTTGTAGAAGTAAAGGTGCTCGGAACCCGTTTTGACGTAAGAGTATCGGAAGAGGATAATATGGCAGAAGTAGTCTTGGAATCCGGTTCGGTAAAGTTGAACGAGCGCAACAAGGCAGAAGACGGAGTAATCTTACGACCCGGGGAAATGGGGCGTGTCAGCCGGCAATCCGGTATTGAGGTCCGCCATGTCGACCTTCAACTCTATACTACGTGGAAAGATAAATATATGAATATTGAATCTCAAAAAATGGAAAATGTAATGTTTATGTTGAGTAAACGTTATCATACGGAGATTCGTATTGAAGGTGAGGAATTGAAAGCAGAAATATTCTCAGGGCGTTTTGACATAGACCAATCTCTGGAGAATATTTTTGAGACGATTGATTTGATTACTCCCATTCATTATCAACAGCAACCGGATGGAACCTATTTGGTGACTCCGAAATAAAAAAAGAAATAGGCAGCCTAATATTATGATAAACTAAAAAAATGCTAATCCTAAAAAGAAAGATGATGAACACAACTTGAAAAAGAAAAAGGATCGGAAAATTCCCGTTTTCCAATCCTATCCAGATTAAAATTAACTCTACCAATTATTAATTTTAAATTGCAAATTTATGAAAAATATTTCAATCCCAAAGGGAATGAGAGGTTTTATTTTACCTCTATCCTTTTGGGGAAGCTAAGACTTTGTACCTGGCAAATATTATTTCTACTGTTTTTTATATCGCTCCAGGCGCAGGCACAACAATCAGATTTGTTGACTCTGAATATGAAAAATGTTACGCTGAAACAGTTTGTAGAAGCGGTTCAGACCCAGAGTGGTTATTCATTTCTTTACAAAGATAATCAACTTAAAACGAATCAGCGAATCACTGTATCCGTTAATAAACAATCAATTAATGTTGCTTTAGAACAGGCTTTTAAGGGAAAAGGAATTTCTTGGAAAATTCAGGGCAAACAGATTCTTTTGTTTCCGGCAAAAGAGGAACAGTCTGTCAATACAAAAAAGTCACGTACCATCAAAGGTAATGTCACCACTACTACCGGTGAGTCGATTCCGGGGGCGAGCGTAAAATTGGCAAATGCTACTACCGGTGTAATTACTGATATTGATGGATTTTACATGATAACAGTTCCCGATAGCCAGTCAGAATTGGAATTCCGTTTTATGGGATATGAACCCAGGAATATCAAAGTGGGCAATCAGACTACTATTAATGTCTCTTTGGAAGAAGCTACTTCCAGTTTGGAAGAGGTAGTGGTTGTGGCATACGGTGCTCAGAAGAAAGTGACGATGACCGGATCGGTAGCTTCGGTGAATATAGGAAGCCTGAAAACTCCAGTTGCCAATCTTAGCAATGCTTTGCAAGGTAAGGTTGCAGGTATTATTTCCGTACAGTCCAGTGGTGAACCGGGATATGATAACTCGACCTTTACAATTCGTGGAATCGGTACTTTCACGGGAAATACATCTCCATTGGTAATTGTAGACGGTGTGCAGCGTGACGATGTGAACTCCACTTATGGAGGTGCTTACAACAATATTGACCCGGAAGATATCGTTAGCATCTCTCTCTTGAAAGATGCTTCTGCTACTGCTGTATATGGTGCGAAAGGTGCTAACGGTGTGATGATTATTACTACTAAACGCGGGTCGGTAGGTAAGCCTAAAATCTCCATAAAGGCAGAAACGGGTTTTACCAACTTCACTAAAGTTCCGGAGATGTTGAGTGGTGTTGATTATATGATGTTATATAATGAAAGTCGTCGAAATTCGGGACTGAGTGAGGTATATTCCCGTGAACAGATATTAAAAACCGAGAGTGGACTGGATCCTTACTTATATCCGAATGTGGATTGGATCGATAAGATTTATAAGAATGTTTCATCTGTATCTAATGTCAACCTGAATATTAGTGGTGGTAGCGACTTGGTTCGATACTACTTGTCCGCTTCTTTCTATAACCAGGGAGGACAATATAATGTAAAGAAGGAAAACGGGTATGACCCGAACCTGAATTATAAGCGTTATGATTTCCGTAGTAACGTAGACGTGAACATTACAAAAACTACTTTATTACAGATGAACCTGTCGGCTATTATGACAGATTCGCGTTATCCGGGTATCGCTTCTAACAAACTATGGTATGAAGCTTTCTCAACTTCACCGGTTGCTTTTCCTGTTCGCTATCCGGACGGGCGTTGGGCAGGTCCTCCGGCCAATGCTGGTTCCAATCCGATGAACGAAGTGCAGAACAGCGGGTACACTGATACTTTCCGTCCGGCTTTGCAATCGGTATTTACCGTCAACCAAAAATTAGATTTCATAACCAAAGGACTTTCGGCTTATGCTCGTTTCTCTTTTGACAGTTATAGTGAGTTCAATAATAAGCGTACCGGAGGGGTAGACTTATGGTATACCAACCAGCGTGACGGAAACGGAGAACTTGTCTTTGGTAAACCGATCAAGGAAGGTTCTGATGAACTTTATTATGAACATAGCGATACGGGAGAAAGAGTTATTTATACTGAAGCCAATATCTCATATGATCGCACTTTCGGTCATCATAACGTAAATGGAATGGTGCTTTATAATATGCGTAACCGTATGATTGCTACTGCCGGAAGTGCCATTGCTTCTATTCCATATCGTAATCAGGCGATTGCTGCCCGTTTCGGCTACGGATATAAAGAACGCTATTTAGCAGAGGTGAACGGTTCTTACACCGGTTCGGAGAACTTTGCTCCCGGACATCGTTTCGGTTTCTTCCCGGCTGCTTCTGTGGGTTGGGTCATTTCAAACGAACCGTTTTTCAAGAATATGACTCGTACGGTAGACTTGTTGAAATTGCGTGCTTCTTATGGTATCGTAGGTAATGATAACATTGGTGGTACAGGAGACCGTTTTGCTTATTTTACTCAGTTCGGAAGCGGAAACAGCTATGGATTCGGACCGAACGGAAATCTCGTATACGGTATTAGAGAGACGCTGCTGGGGTCGGACAAACTGACTTGGGAGAAATCTTATAAGACAAATATTGGTTTGGAAATGATGCTTTGGGGCAAATTGAACTTGACATTGGATTATTATTGGGAAAGACGTAAGGATATTCTGATTCAACGTTCTTCTTTGCCGAGCATGGCAGGCTTTGATGCCTCTATCTATGCCAATATGGGTGAAATGGATAATAAAGGAGTAGATGCGAATTTGGAATACCAGACCCGTATCGGTAACAAAGTAGGGTTGCGTTTATTTGGTAATCTGACTTATAGCAAGAATAAGATTGTGTTCCGTGACGAACCGGCTATGCAATACGCTTATCAAAAGAGTGAAGGTACCCGTTATGGCGAGTTCTATGGATATATAGCCGAAGGTTATTTCCAAAGTGAGGAAGAAATCAAAAAGAGTCCGAGACAGATGCGTGAACTGGCACCTGGTGACATCAAGTATAAAGACTTGAACGATGATGGTGTGATTGACGCTAATGACCAATGTTATTTGGGCAAGTCTTGGTTCCCTTCTTGGTCATACGGTATGGGCTTTAATATCAACTATCATAACTTTGACTTGGCTCTCTTCTTCCAGGGAGTGTCGGATGTATCTATTATGGCCAATGGTGGTTCTATTGATACCGGCAATGGTGACTGGGGAGCAAGTGGAGTCGGTATTGTACCTTTCACCGGCATGGGACTGAATCCCAGCAATGTCATCACCAAAGCATTAGATCGCTGGACGGCGGACAATCCTCGTGCAGATGCATGGTATCCGCGTATGACAGCTAATGCAACAACAAATGACAACAACTATGTGAATAGTACGCATTGGTTGAAAGATGGCAGTTATCTGCGTTTGAAACAAGCCTCGCTCGGATATACGCTTGAGAACAAGAAACTAATGGATAAAGGAATAGAATACCTTTATTTCTATCTGTCCGGACAAAACTTGCTGACATTCTCTAAATTCAAGTTATGGGATCCGGAACTTGGTTCTAATGGAGCAAAGTATCCGTTATCGCGTATGGTGACATTGGGAATGAGAGTTTCGTTTTAATCTAATAAAGCAATGAAAACAATGAAAAAAATATTTAGCCGTATATTGGCTGTCGGGCTGTTGTCCGCCGGCATTATAGGAGTCTCTTCTTGTGATTATTTGGACCAGAAACCGGAGAACCTGAAAACTACGGATATGATTTGGGAAACCCGTGTGGAGGCGGAAGCTTATTTATATAACATTTACGGATATATTTGGCTGTCTACTGATGATCCGGTTGTGTTCGGTTTTGCTGATGAAACCTCCTGTGTCTTTTCTAATACGAATGTCCGTAATATGGTAGAAGGCAACTGGGGACCTTCCAATACATTGGGTGATAATAAATGGAGTGCTGCTTATCGAGGTATTCAGAAAGCGCTTGTATTCGAGCAAAACATCGACCGTGTTCCGGAAGGTGTGTTAAGTACTGATTTGAAGACTCAGTATAAGGCGGAATCACGTTTCTTGCGTGGTTGGTTCTATTGGAATCTGTTGCGTCTGTATGGACCGTTTGTTATTTTCGAGAAACCTGCCGAGCAAGACGAAGATTTCAATAATTATGTTCGCCGTCCATTTGACGAATGTGTGGAGTATGTCTGTGGCTTGATGGAATCAACATTGAATGTACTGCCGGATGTATGGACCTCAACAGCTTATCTGGGACGTCCTACGAGGGGGGCTGCTTTGGCGGTGATTTCACAAGCTCGTTTGTTGGCAGCCAGTGAACTCTGGAATGGAAATCCCCGTTTCAAGGATTTCAAGAATAAGGACGGAGAATTGTTGGCACCACAGACCAAAGATCAGGAAAAGTGGCGAATTGCTGCTGAAGCCGCCGAAGATGTGATTGATCTAGGCATTTATCATCTTTATCACAATACAGAAAGCGGTGATAGAGAATTTGACCCGTATCTGTCTTTCCGCGAACTCTTCATGTCCGGCAATCATGCTGAAGTTATATTTGCTACTCATAAATCTGGAGACTGGCAGTGGGGATATGATAAACGTTGTAACCCGAAGAATGGCGGATATAGCATGCAGAATGCAACGCAGAATATCGTAGATGCTTTTTTGACTCGTGACGGACTGGATATCAATGATGACGAGAATTATTCGGAAGAAGGATTTGCGCAGAAAGATGATCCGGACGAATACGGAAAAGTCCGTAATGAGATTAACCGGGGATACCGTAAAGGAGAATCGAATATGTACGTTGATCGTGAACCCCGTTTCTATGCTTCCGTACATTATAACGGACGTCCGGTACTCTCTGCCATAACTGTTGACGACCGCAATTATTTTTCTTCCGACAAGAATAAAGATGGATTCGGAAGAGCTGAATATTACTATTCCGGTTCATCGGGAGCGGGAACGCAGATGACCGACTTCACCGGGTATAATGTAGCCAAGAAAGTAAGTACCTCTTCCAGTATCCGTAACGATCAGGCAGTATACCGCCCGTATATTCATATTCGTTATGCCGAAATATTATTGAACTATATGGAAGCGATGAACGAATACAATCCGGAAGATCCCAAGATTATCACTTATTTTAATGAGATTCGTGAACGTGCCGGTATTCCGAATATTACGGTTACCTATCCTCAGGATTTGGGTGATAAAGAAAAAATGCGTGAATGGATTCTTCGCGAACGTCAGATTGAACTGGCATTTGAAGGCGACCGTTTCTGGACGCTTGCGCGCCGGTTACTTTATGAGAAAGAAGAGAATCGCAAGATTTATCGTATGAATGTACTTGCTGACGATCAGGGACAAGGATTTGCTTTTGAAGGTTTCTATGAACGCAAGTTGTTGCAGACCAGATATTGGGATAATAAGATGTATTTGTACCCGATCGCTCAGACAGAGATTGACCGTGGACGTGGCTTGGTTCAGAATCCGGGTTGGTAGAATTTTCCTGAAAAATATAAAACTAATAAGATAGCATAATGAAAACAATTTCATACTATATATCTATGGTTGTTATTTTGGCAGCAACCATTTTCACCGGCTGTACGGACGATGATGAAAAGTCGTTGTCACCTCGTGCCGGAGAACTTTCTATCTATGATTTTGCTCCGAATACAGGAAAAGGAGGTACGCAGTTATTGATAAACGGTGAACAGTTTCCTTTGGATGCAACTTCTATCAGTGTGAGTATTAATGAAGTACAATTATCTATTCTGCGTTCCAATGAAGAGCAGTTATTGGTGGAAGTTCCGGATAATGAAGCAATAGGAACGGCTCCTATTGTCATTAAGACAAATGGGAAGACAACTCAATCGGAAGTGAACTTTATTTTTCAGAAAACAGCCATTACAGGTTACTCTCCTGCTTATGGAAAGGTTGGGACAAAGGTACGTATCTATGTAGAGAACTTACCGACGGAAATCAAGAATCCGTCCGCTACCTACAATGGGCTAGCTGCTGATTGTACAGTTGAAGAAGGATATTTCCTGGTGACTATTCCGGAAACAGACTTCGGATCATATCCTATTGTAATCAGTTTTAACGGAAGAACTCTTACTACGGGAGATTTTGAATATAAAGAACTCGTGTTCGAGCGTACAGTTACCACTCTGCCGGGAAGTTCCGAATTTAATATTATGGATGGGCAACCCCGCCGGGGTGGTATCGCAACCGATAACAATGGAAATGTTTATTTGACGGATATAGGTAATTTGCGCGTACGTAAAATTGCTCCTGACGGTACTGTCACGGAAATGGCGGGTACAGGAACGGCAGCTGATGTTGACTGGGGACTTAACTGGCGCTTGGACAATGGTGGCGCAGGTTCGTATAACGCTGTAGTGCGTCCTACTGACTTAAAGATTGATAGTAAAGGGAATATGTATATTTGTGACGATTGGACGAGTGCAACTGTACGTTTTGAACCTGATGGTAAAGCACATTATCTAGGGTGGCAGATAGCTGTCAGTCTGGCTATTGATGAGGCAAGCAATCGTCTTTACAGTATGACCGCAAATGGAAATATTCTTCTTAAGGACTTGGATGATTACGGCAGTTCTCCAAGTAGTCATGGCACCATAATAATTACCGGTAATGGAAGTCCCGGTGGTATGGATATAGATAAAAGTACAGGTGATCTCTATATTACCAATATCGGAACCAATCAAATTATTAAATATGTCAAGGATCGTTGGGATACACCTATTGTAATAGCTGGTACCGGCAAAAGCGGATATGCTGATGGTCCGGTTAATGAAGCGACCTTTACTTCTCCGTGGGGAATAGCAGTTACGGCAGACGGTAATATCTTGGTAGCAGGTAATGGTACAGCAGAAGCTTCGACAGTTAGTGCCGACCAAAGTATTCGGTATATAGACCAGAAAACGGGAATGGTTACCACATTTGCCGGTTCCGGAACTTCCGGAAATACGGATAGCAGCTTTGAAGTGCTTTCTTATGCAGGTGTCAATTCAGCGCTTGAAAGCCTGCCAGCCGCCTTTGGTGCGCCTTCTTCTGTCTGTGTCGATAAGGACGGTACGGTATATGTATTAGACCGGCGGAATAATTGTGTAAAGAAAATAACAACCGTAGAAAAATGATAAGTCTTATGAAACTGAACACTATTCAATATATAATTTTGATTTTACTGATAGGCAGTGTAAATCTATTTAGCAGTTGTAAAGACGATGACGGGCACGATGCTGGTAGTCCGGTAGTTGTGAATCGTTTTTATCCGACTAGCGGTAGTGCCGGAACGGAAATTCTGATTACCGGAAAGAATTTTTCTGAGAATCCGGAAGATATCTCGGTAACTTTAGGAAACATTCCTTTGAAAGTGCTTAATTGCAGTATGAACAACATTCTGGCTATCGTCCCTCCTAAATTGGGGGACGGAGAGCTTACTATTACTATTGCCAACCGGGAACCCGTTCGTACTATCGATAAGTTTACTTATTCATTCTCTGCGGTAGTCACTACGTTGGCAGGTAGTGCCAATGGCGAACCGGGATATCAGGATGGAGTTGGAAGTGAGGCGCTGTTTTTCTTTGACGCTGCCAAAGCAGAGCCGGCAGAAGACTGGAAGAAAGGTTCTGTTTGCGTAGATGATGACGGAAATGTGTATGTAGGCGACTGCGTCAACTACTGTGTCCGTAAGATTACTCCTGACGGAACTGTCACGACTTTGGCAGGACTGGCCGGAAATAAAGGTTGCATTGACGGAACAGGAATACAGGCACGCTTTAACGGACTTTACGGAATGGATTGCGATGCGGAAGGAAATATAATTCTGACCGATGTGTTCGAATGGAAAATCAGGAAAATAACACCTGAAGGAGTGACAACTACACTTGGAGAAACAGACTTTGAACCTTGGTTCCTGACCGTAGATAAACGCAATGGAGATATTTTTGTATCGTCCAGCAGTGGTATTTACAAATGGACGGCAGAGGGATCTACCCAGATAACTACCGGTAATTTTAGAGGGATTGTTGTGGATAAGGAAGGTAATTTGTATGCAGCCGACCAGATTCTGAATGGCATTGTAAAATTCAAAGCTGGTACTTGGGAAGCAGAGAATTTGATAGGTAAAGGAACATCGGGCTATCTGAACGGATCTTTTGAGGATGCACTCTTTACATTCCCGTCTGATTTGGCTATTGATTCGAACGGTGATATCTACGTAGCTGGTAATGGTGCGTGGGACGGTGGAGAGAATCTTGACCAAAGTATTCGCCTGCTTGATATGACAAACAGAGTGGTACGCTTGGTTGCAGGTGGCACTCAGGCAGGATATGTGGATGCTAATGCTGGCTCTGCCGCTTTCTCAGGACCTCAGGACCTTGCCGTAGATAAAAATGGTGTGATTTATGTCTACGATAAGAAAAATAATGTGATAAGGAAGATAGTTTATGAATAATTAAGGGGGAATGAGGCGGGGAGGAGTGCTTCTGCATCTTTAAGCCGCCTCTTCTGTTTTTCAGTTTTTAATAGGGTATTTAAAAGAAGTACAAATGAGAAAGAAAATGATTCTATTGGTTCTTACCTTGTTCATCGGGCTTAGCGCGTGTGGCAACGATGATAAGGAACTACCGGATGAACCGGGAAAAGAACAAGGTGGAAATGGAGGGGATGAACCTGAAAATCCTGATAACCCTTCCGGCAATGAACCGGTAAGCTGGTATGTGGCTACCACAGGCAACGATGGAAACAGTGGTACTCTGGACAGTCCTCTGAAAAGTATTTCAAAGGCATTGTTGCGTGTCAATCCCGGTGATACGATTTTTCTCCGGGAGGGTGCATACCATGAGTTTGTCACTCCTACTCGTTCAGGGGAAAAAGGTAAACTGATAACATTAAAAAGTTATCCGGGCGAAACTGCTAAGATTGATGGGACCGGAATGACGATCAAAGGTTGGTTCAGTGCATTGGTGCAACTGAAAAGTGTCCAATATATGACTTTTGAAAACCTGCATATCTGCAATGCTACGAATTCGGATGTTAATACCGACCCGGAAGGGGTATATATCAATGGAGTGTCAAGAGACATCACTTTCCGTAACTGTAAGGTTTATAATATAAAAAGTACTTGTCTTGCAGGACATAACAACGGTGACTGGCGTAGTGCGCATGCGTTTCTAGTCATAGGAGATGATAACGGCACACCGATACGTAATCTGACAATTGAAAAATGCGAAATCTACGATATGCATACCGGAACCAGTGAAACGCTGACTATTGCCGGGAATGTTGACGGTTTTACCATACAGGATTGCGAAGTACATGATGTCGAGAATATCGGTATTATTGTGGCCGGAGGAGACAACTTGAATGCAGGTGGTAATATATCCGTAAATTATGCGCGTAACGGAGTGGTGAGACGAAACAAGGTATATCGGTGCTCTCATCAGGTCTCAAAGGATTTTTGGGAAGGTGTTTATAATAATCCTGCCGCTTATGGGGGCGATTGGAATCTATGTTTGCGGAGGTGCAAGTACTATTATCGAGCAGAATATCGTGTGGGAATGTGACCGTGCTATCGGTTTGGTTAGCGAGAGTAATGTGCTGGCTACCAAAGATTGTATTGTGCGTAATAATTTTGTTTACAACAACTATCGTACGGGAATTTACCTGGGCGATTATATCGGATACACGGTAGGAGGTACGTCCGGATGTTATGTTGTAAATAACACGCTCTATCACAATAACCTGGTTGGCGGTGCGTTGAACGGAAGCAATAATTCGGAAAATATCAATGATGAAAAGGATAGCGAGGGTGAGATTCGCCTGGCTGAGAATTGTACTAATAATACAATAATGAACAACCTCATTTATGCTGTGACCGATAGGGATATTTTTGTCCGTAAATACACCCGGTCCGGTAGCAAGAACAAAATCGGCTACAATCTCTATTATTCTCCGACTTCTGCCAATCACAAGTGGTTTTGGGATGGTGTAGAATATACGAATTTCTCTTCATGGCAGAAAGCCAGCGGAGATGAGAATTCGCTTTATAATGTCGATCCGAAATTGGTGAGCCTTGACATATCCGCTCCTGATTTGCACTTACAATCAGGATCGCCCGCTAAGAACGCCGGTTATTTCATTGCCGCCTATTTCGTAGGTAGCTATGATATTGATGGTAATGCACGTTACAATGGAACAAATATCAGCATAGGAGCCGATCAGTAATAAAACAGATTATAGATTAAATTCAAAGATATTCAATTAAAGCCAAATAGAAATGAGAAAAAAAGTTTTTGTTCGCTCATAAGCTTTCTTCTATTTAGCTTGTTAGCATGCGGAGCTGCTTCTGCCCATTGGTATGTGGCTCCGACTGGTAATGATGCGAATAATGGAAGTAAAAGAAAACCTTTAAAAACAATAGCCGCAGCACTGCAGCGTGTCAATCCTGGTGATACCGTTTTCTTGCGGGAGGGATCATACGGAGAGTTTGTCGTTCCGACACGTTCAGGAAAACCCGGCAAGATGATAACGTTGAAAAGTTATCCTGGTGAAATTGCTAAAATAGACGGTTCCGACCTGTATATCAAAGGATGGGGCAATGCACTGGTACAGGTCAATAATATAGACTATATGCAATTTGAGAACTTGCATATCTGCCATGCCCACGATTCGGAGAACAACACAGATCCGGAAGGAATTTATATAACCGGAACGTCCGGTAACATAACATTCCGGGGATGCAAAGTATATGATATAAAGAATGACTGCCCGTTAGTTGACGCAAAAGGTGACTGGCGCAGCGCGCACGCAATTCTGGTCTTAGGTACGGATGACAACACGCCAATTCGCAACCTGCTGATAGAGAAGTGTGAAATCTTCGAAATTCATAGCGGCACAAGTGAAGCCTTTACATTGGCAGGCAATGTGGTCGACTTCACCATTCAGGACAATGAAGTACACGATGTGGAGAATATCGGTATCATCATTGCGGGAGGAGATAATCTGAACCCCAAAGGCGATATTTCGGTCAATTATGCACGCAACGGGGTAGTGCGTCGCAATAAAGTATACCGTTGTACACACGAAAAATCGCAGGACTATTGGAGCCAGTCCGTATCCAATGGCGGCGCGATCGGTATATACCTGTGCGGCAACGGAAACACGATTGTAGAGCAGAATGAGGTTTTCGAATGTGACCGTGGTATCGGGCTTTGCAGTGAAAGTTACAAGTTGCAGACCAAGGACTGTATCGTACGTGATAATTTTGTGTACAACAACTTCCGTACCGGTATCTATATGGGAGCTTATCTCGGTTTCGACGGACTAAGTACCAAAAACTGTTATGTTGTGAACAACACTCTGTTCAATAACAACCTCAAAGGCGGCCAACTGGACGGCACGAATAATTATCTCAAAGTGAATGATCGGGATAACAGCAGCGAAGGGGAAATCCGTCTTTCCGAGTTGTGTGAAGAGAATGTAATCGCCAATAATATCATTTATGCCGTATCCGACCGGGATATCTTTATCCGCAAATACACGACTTCGGGAAAGAATAATTATATCGGTGGCAATATCTATTTCTCACCCACGAAGAAGAACCATAAATGGATATGGGATGGTAAGGAGTACACCGACTTTTCCGCCTGGCAGGCTGTAAGTGGTGATAAGACATCAGTGTTCGATGTAGATCCACTATTGAAAAGTACCCGGCTACAACAACCTGACTTACATTTGAAATCCTCTTCGCCGGCGATAGGGACAGGACTCATATTTCAGGGCTATGTCCGGGGAATGTTCGACGTTGACGGCGATAAGCGTTGTGATAATCATCGTATTAACATAGGTGCAGATCAATAAAGTGTCCGCCTTTTCACTAGTTTAAATATACAAACCATGAAAATACTAAAACAATTCTTTTCTGTTCTTTTCGTGCTGCTGTGTGTAGTAGGCACTGGCTATGCCGCTACGTTCGATGGCGTACGCGAACTTGTGTCCCGCCGTGCCCCATGGCTGGGAAAACATATTCAATTCAAGGAAATTGCGTCTTCGGACGGTGATTGTTTCATATTGCAGACTGTCGGCAAGAAATTGGTGGTACAGGCCACGGGAGCAAATGCGGCGGCAGTCGGTGTCAACTGGTATCTGAAATATTATTGCCACCGCAGTATGTCTCATCTAGGTGACCAGCTCGCCCCCGTTACTGAGCTTCCGGTCATCGGGCAACCTGTAACAGTCAAAACCACATCTATATATCGCTATGCGCTGAACTACTGTACTTTCAATTATACCATGAGCTTTTATGACTGGGACGACTGGCAATGGGAACTTGACTGGATGGCACTCAACGGCGTGAACCTGATGCTTGTAGCCAACGGCTCGGAAGCTGTATGGCAAAACACGCTCCGCCGGATGAACTACTCGGAAAAAGAGATTGCCGATTTTATCACCGGACCGGCTTATAATGCCTGGTGGCTAATGGGAAATATCGAAGGTTGGGGTGGCCCTATGCCTCAGTCACAGATAGACAGCCGGAAGAAACTGGTGCAGAAAATGCTGAAGCGTATGAAGTCATTGGGGATTGAGCCGTTAATGCCCGGATTCTACGGAATGGTGCCGAGCAACCTGAAAAACAAGAGTAAGGCGCATATCATTCCGCAAGGAACTTGGGGTGCTTTCACTCGCCCGGATATTCTGGATCCTATGGACCCAGAGTTCGATCGTGTTGCAGCCATCTTTTATGACGAAACCCGCCGTTTGTACGGTTCGGACATTCGTTTCTTCTCCGGCGACCCTTTTCATGAGGGAGGAGCTACGGACGGCGTAGCGCTGGGAGATGCAGGACGAGCTATACAAAAAACGATGCAGAAACATTTTCCCGGATCTATCTGGGTGTTGCAAGGCTGGCAGGACAACCCGAAGCCGGGTTTGCTGGAAAAGCTGGATAAACGCTATGTATTGGTTCAGGAATTGTTCGGGGAGAATACCAATAATTGGGAAACCCGTAAAGGCTACGAAGGAACGCCTTTCATTTGGGCTACTGTTACAAACTTCGGCGAACGTCCCGGTATCAACGGAAAATTACAACGTTTTGCCGATGAAGTTTACCGTGCCTCGAATAGCGAATATGCGAAGTATATGAAAGGGGTAGGTATCTTGCCCGAAGGTATAAACAACAATCCTGTTACGTATGAATTGTTACTTGAACTGGTGTGGCACAAAGACCGGGTGGATGTAGACCAATGGATAGAATCTTATGTTACAGCCCGTTACGGACGTATCACCGATGAAATACGGACTGCCTGGAAGATGATGTTGAAATCTATTTATAGCAGTGAAGTCGGTTATCAGGAAGGACCGCCCGAAAACATCCTGTGCGCACGTCCCGCACTTGAACTCAAATCGGTTTCCTCTTGGGGTAGACTGGCTAAGAAGTATGATAGAGATCTTTACAAGAAAGCAGCGTTCCTTTTTGCCAAGGCAATGCCGGAATTTAATGAGGTTCGTACCTATCGCATTGATCTGATACACTTCCTGAGACAAGTCATTGCCAATGAAGCTGATTCGGTGTTCTATGATATGATAACTGCCTATCAAGAGAAGAAAGTTGAGAAATTTGAGCAGGAAGTTTCCAAATTCCTGATGATGATCGATACCGAAAATGAGTTGTTGGCACAGGACCCGTTTTTCCGTCTGAGCACTTGGCAGCAACAGGCCAAAGATGCAGGAAATACGGCCGCAGAGAAAAAGAACAACTTCCACAACCTGATGATGCTTATTACCTATTGGGGAGAACATGTGACATCGGAAGACAATTTGCATGACTATGCCTATAAAGAATGGGCCGGCATGATGAACACCTATTATAAGGAGCGTTGGCTCGTTTACTTCGATTACTTGCGTGCGTTGCTTCGCGGAGAGGAAGCGAAAGCGCCCGATTATTTCCATTGGGAACGCGAATGGGTGGAAAAGAATTTGCACATGGCGGACGATGCGCCACGAATGTCTTTGGAAGAAATTGTAAATAAGGTCACTGACAGGTAATATTGTTTTATGTAAAAAGAATGAAAGTTATGAACAGGATATTTATCAGTTTAATGATTACCCTTCTGCTTGTAGGCTTTTCCGGTTGCGGGCAGAAGAAAAGCACCATGCATCCCCTTGTGGTGGCTACTCCGGAACGTCCTTCAGGGCAGGAGGACGTCATTCAACTAACTGCTCCCAAGATGGACACGGTACGCGTGGGATTTATCGGACTGGGGATGCGTGGTCCGGGAGCTGTTGTCCGTTTTACACATATTCCGGGTATCCAAATCAAGGCTTTGTGTGATATACGTCAGGAATGTGTGGAAAAAGCCCAGAACATTCTCAAGGAAGCCGGTTTGCCGGAGGCTATGACCTATTACGGTGATGAGAACTCCTGGAAACAGTTGTGTGAAAGGGATGATATTGACCTTGTGTATGTGGCTACTGACTGGAAACACCATGCGGAAATGGGAGTGTATGCTATGGAACATGGCAAACACGTAGCTATCGAAGTTCCCGCTGCCATGACATTGGAGGAGATTTGGAGTTTGATAAATACTTCCGAAAGAACCCGCAAACACTGTATGCAACTGGAAAACTGTGTATATGATTTCTTTGAACTGACAACATTGAACATGGCACAGCAAGGAGTTTTCGGCGAGATTCTGCACGTTGAGGGCGCTTATATTCATAATTTGGAAGATTATTGGTCTTCTTACTGGAATAATTGGCGTATGGATTATAATCGCAACAATCGTGGGGATGTCTATGCGACGCATGGCATTGGCCCGGCTTGCCAACTACTCAATATTCATCGGGGAGACAGGATGAAGACATTGGTGGCTGTGGATACAAAGGCGGTTAACGGACCGGCATATATCCGGAAAACCACGGGCGAAGAAGTAAAAGATTTCCAGAACGGTGACCAGACAACTACTGTCATTCGCACGGAAAACGGTAAGACAATACTCATCCAGCATAACGTAATGACGCCACGCCCGTATAGCCGGATGTATCAACTGGTCGGCACTGACGGATATGCCAGCAAATATCCGGTGGAGGAATATTGCCTGCGCCCCGAACAGGTAGATACGAATGTTGTTGCCAACCATGAAAACCTGAATGCGCACGGTTCTTTGCCCGAAGATGTGAAACGGGAATTGATGAACAAATATAAGCATCCGATTCATCAGGAACTGGAAGAAACAGCCAAAAAGGTAGGCGGCCATGGTGGTATGGATTATATCATGGATTATCGTCTGGTGTATTGTCTGCGCAACGGATTACCGTTGGATATGGATGTGTATGATCTCGCCGAGTGGTGTTGCATGGCTGAGTTGACTCGCCTCTCTTTGGAAAATGGTTCGGCTCCGGTGGCTGTTCCCGACTTTACCCGTGGAGGCTGGAATAAGGTAAGTAAATTCCGGCATGCATTTGTACAATAGGTATAGAAATAAAAATATAACAATCATCTATTATGAATAAAGGACAAAGGCTTTATAAGTTCATACTGGGTTTGCTCATGCCGTTTCTGTTTTTGGCTTGCTCCTCTAAAGAGCGTATTAAGATAGACGGCGGAACTTTCAATGTTGACGGTAAGGATGTGCAGTTGATTTGCGGCGAGATGCACTACGCCCGTATTCCTCACGAATATTGGCGCGACCGTTTGAAAAGGGCACGTGCCATGGGATTGAATACAATATCAGTCTATGTGTTCTGGAACTTTCACGAACGACAGCCCGGTGAGTTTGATTTCAGCGGGCAGGCGGATGTTGCCGAATTTGTACGTCTGGCACAGGAGGAAGGCTTGTATGTGATTCTCCGTCCGGGTCCGTATGCTTGTGCTGAGTGGGACTTCGGCGGTTATCCTTCTTGGTTGTTGAAAGAAAAGGACATGGTCTACCGCAGCAAAGATCCCCGCTTCCTGGAGTATTGCGAACGTTATATAAAAGCGCTTGGCAAACAACTGGCCCCGTTGACGGTCAATAACGGCGGAAACATATTAATGGTGCAGGTAGAAAACGAGTACGGTTCGTATGCGGCGGATAAAGAATATCTGGCAGCTCTCCGCGATATGATAAAAGATGCCGGATTCAATGTTCCGCTATTTACTTGCGACGGTGGTGGGCAGGTTGAGGCCGGACACATCGACGGTGCATTGCCGACATTGAACGGAGTGTTCAGCGAAGATATCTTTAAGATCATCGATAAATATCATCCGGGCGGTCCGTATTTTGTGGCGGAATTTTATCCGGCCTGGTTCGATGTATGGGGACAGCGCCATTCGACAGTCGACTATAAACGCCCTGCCGAGCAACTCGATTGGATGTTGGGACAAGGCGTATCCGTTAGTATGTATATGTTCCACGGAGGAACAAATTTCTGGTACATGAATGGTGCCAATACGGCTGGAGGATATCGTCCGCAGCCCACCAGCTATGATTATGACGCGCCTCTGGGTGAATGGGGAAACTGTTACCCGAAATATTATGCTTTCAGGGAAGTCATTCAGAAGCATCTGCCTCATGGAACCGTATTGCCCGAGGTTCCCGCCGACAATCCGACAACAACCTTCGCAACGATTGAACTGAAAGAAAGTGCTTCTTTGCAGGCTGCTTTTCACCAGACTACCGAATCGGAAAATGTCCTTTCAATGGAAGATCTGGGAGTCGACTTCGGTTACATACACTATCAGACTACCATAAACAAGGCAGGCAAACAGAAACTTATTATACAGGATTTGCGTGATTATGCGGTAATTCTGGTTGACGGAAAGCAAGTGGCAAGTCTGGATCGCCGTTACAATCAGAATAATGTAATGCTGGATATACAGAAAGCTCCTGCTACCCTGGAGATACTGGTAGAAAATACAGGACGTGTTAATTATGGTCCCGATATTTTGTTCAACCGGAAAGGAATTACGAACCAGGTGCTGTGTGGAGATGAAAAGTTGACAGGTTGGTCTATCACTCCTCTGCCACTTTATAAAGAGAAAGTTTCGGAAATGAACTTTGGCGAAAGTATCCAGGGAAAACCTGCTTTCCATAAGGGAATATTTACCGTTCGGCAGAAAGGCGACTGTTTCGTTGATATGAGCCGTTGGGGGAAAGGGGCTGTCTGGGTAAATGGTAAATCGCTCGGGCGTTTTTGGAATATCGGTCCTCAACAGACTTTATATCTGCCTGCCCCATGGTTGAAAGAAGGGGAGAATGAGATTGTCGTTTTTGAAATGGAAGATACCGGAAACCGTGTTCTGCAAGGACTGGACCGACCGATTCTCGACAGCCTCGGTGTAGACAAGAATTATCAGAAGGGACAGCTTCGTGTGGTTACGGGTACTCCTACGCTCGACGAAGGGGATATCATTCTGAAAGCTACTTTGAAAGAAATGAACGAGTGGCAACAGTTCGATTTCCCTGTTGCTGCAACCTTCCGTCATTTTTGCATCGAGACTCTTTCCTCGTATACGGATGACAATCAGGCTTGTATCTCGGAAGTGGAATTGCTGGATGATAAAGGTCAGGTGATTGATAAAACGAAATGGAAAGTTGTCTATGTAGACAGTGAACTGGCGGACCAGAATCTGGGAGTAGGGGAGAACTTATACGACGGAGATGTTTCGTCCTTCACTTAGTTTTCTACCAGAAAAGATTTTTCAGTTTCATATCTCATATTCTCATGTTTTTTGTATAACTAATTTATTCTCAATTAATTAATTTATGAGAAATAAAAAGGAACAGAGTTATTTCTCATAGTTTTTCTGTTTTTTTCCCTCATAATTGAGTTATTTCTCATAGCCCCCTTTCCTGTTCTTTCTTCTCTCTACTCCATATTTTTCTCCTGCCATATGCTTCTTTTTCTGCAGTCTTCCCTTTAATACCATATGCTATGTTCATGTTTTTTTAATATTACGTCTTTCTCCTTGTGCTTTTCCCCTATCCTCTCTTTTGTTCCACTCCGGTGCCCGGTCTTTTTCACTCCGGTGGCCGGTTCTTTCCACTGAAGTGTCCTGTCCTGTTCACTGTAGTGGAACGAACAGCATGTCTTTTCGATTATCCGTTATTCTCCTCCTTCCGGAAGGATGATTCCCCTCAGGGGTAGGTGGCAGGTAAATGTCGGAATGGGTAATTCCCCGCTTTTTATATCCGGCCTGTTTTTTTTAGTACCGAATAAATCTGCCTGCATTACTTGTTTCTTTGTTTAGTGCTTTCCTCCCTCGTTTAAATATAATAATGTGTATAGTTTTGTATTCTTCCCTTCGTAGCTTCTTGTATAGAAATGGCGGTGTTCTTGAACCAGCCTATCAATCAGCAAGTTAGTCAGATTATAAAAAAATAATCAGAAAAAAGAGTGATATATATTTGTTTTGTATCCTGAAAGGGAACCTTTGGCTTTCCGGAGAGAAGAAAGCCTTGATGAAAAATGACTTAGTGACAAAGCGCAGGAGACTCAAGAACAAAAAACTTCCGAAAAGTTACGGAAGCGACAAGTTCTTTGAAATATTGATAAACAATACAAGTAGTACAAGAAAAGATAGAACCGTCAATACAATCTGTTATTTATGTTTATCTATATGTAATAGATACAGGTATTTAGAATGAAGTCAATAAATTGTACGGCATCCTGAACAGAGCTATAACCGGCACATGCCGATTAAAAAATACTTTTACAATGAAGAGTTTGATCCTGGCTCAGGATGAACGCTAGCTACAGGCTTAACACATGCAAGTCGAGGGGCATCAGTTTGGTTTGCTTGCAAACCAAAGCTGGCGACCGGCGCACGGGTGAGTAACACGTATCCAACCTGCCTCATACTCGGGGATAGCCTTTCGAAAGAAAGATTAATATCCGATAGCATATATTTCCCGCATGGGTTTTATATTAAAGAAATTCGGTATGAGATGGGGATGCGTTCCATTAGTTTGTTGGGGGGGTAACGGCCCACCAAGACTACGATGGATAGGGGTTCTGAGAGGAAGGTCCCCCACATTGGAACTGAGACACGGTCCAAACTCCTACGGGAGGCAGCAGTGAGGAATATTGGTCAATGGACGCGAGTCTGAACCAGCCAAGTAGCGTGAAGGATGACTGCCCTATGGGTTGTAAACTTCTTTTATATGGGAATAAAGTTGTCCACGTGTGGATTTTTGTATGTACCATATGAATAAGGATCGGCTAACTCCGTGCCAGCAGCCGCGGTAATACGGAGGATCCGAGCGTTATCCGGATTTATTGGGTTTAAAGGGAGCGTAGGCGGATTGTTAAGTCAGTTGTGAAAGTTTGCGGCTCAACCGTAAAATTGCAGTTGATACTGGCAGTCTTGAGTGCAGTAGAGGTGGGCGGAATTCGTGGTGTAGCGGTGAAATGCTTAGATATCACGAAGAACTCCGATTGCGAAGGCAGCTCACTGGAGTGTAACTGACGCTGATGCTCGAAAGTGTGGGTATCAAACAGGATTAGATACCCTGGTAGTCCACACAGTAAACGATGAATACTCGCTGTTTGCGATATACAGTAAGCGGCCAAGCGAAAGCATTAAGTATTCCACCTGGGGAGTACGCCGGCAACGGTGAAACTCAAAGGAATTGACGGGGGCCCGCACAAGCGGAGGAACATGTGGTTTAATTCGATGATACGCGAGGAACCTTACCCGGGCTTAAATTGCAAATGAATTATGGGGAAACCCATACGCCGCAAGGCATTTGTGAAGGTGCTGCATGGTTGTCGTCAGCTCGTGCCGTGAGGTGTCGGCTTAAGTGCCATAACGAGCGCAACCCTTATCTTCAGTTACTAACAGGTCATGCTGAGGACTCTGGAGAGACTGCCGTCGTAAGATGTGAGGAAGGTGGGGATGACGTCAAATCAGCACGGCCCTTACGTCCGGGGCTACACACGTGTTACAATGGGGGGTACAGAAGGCCGCTACCTGGTGACAGGATGCCAATCCCAAAAACCTCTCTCAGTTCGGATCGAAGTCTGCAACCCGACTTCGTGAAGCTGGATTCGCTAGTAATCGCGCATCAGCCATGGCGCGGTGAATACGTTCCCGGGCCTTGTACACACCGCCCGTCAAGCCATGAAAGCCGGGGGTACCTGAAGTACGTAACCGCAAGGAGCGTCCTAGGGTAAAACTGGTAATTGGGGCTAAGTCGTAACAAGGTAGCCGTACCGGAAGGTGCGGCTGGAACACCTCCTTTCTGGAGCGATGTCGTTACAATGACTTCATGGTTCATTTCCTTTAGGGGAATATTGAACCGGGTTCTGTTTCGATTGTACTACTGGTACTTGTTTATTTATAATATATAGATCAACCATCTATAGTAATATAGATAGAGATAAACAAGAGAAAACAGAAGCCGAGTCTAAAGACAGACACGGTTGAACTAGTCCTATAGCTCAGTTGGTTAGAGCGCTACACTGATAATGTAGAGGTCGGCAGTTCAACTCTGCCTGGGACTACTCCGAAACGACTCTTACGGGGGATTAGCTCAGCTGGCTAGAGCATCTGCCTTGCACGCAGAGGGTCAACGGTTCGAATCCGTTATTCTCCACATCCCCAGCAATGGGAAACGATCTTTGACATGATGTACAAAAAGTAAAATAAAAGTAAAGAGCTAAAAGTATATATCAAACCGTACTCTCTCCGATATTTCCCATTTCAGTAATGGATAGTTTTCGGAGCAGTCAGTTTGAAAGAAAGTAAGCAAGGGCGCATGGCGGATGCCTTGGCTCTCGGAGGCGATGAAGGACGTGATAAGCTGCGATAAGCTTCGGGTAGGTGCAAATAACCTTTGATCCGAAGATTTCCGAATGGGACAACCCGACATTCTGAAGGAATGTCATCCTGCTTGGCAGGAGGCTAACGCAGGGAACTGAAACATCTTAGTACCTGCAGGAAAAGAAAATAATAATGATTCCCCAAGTAGTGGCGAGCGAACGGGGATTAGCCCAAACCAATGTTGTTACGGCAATATTGGGGTTGTAGGACCACGTTGTCGCAAGACATTCAGTGAGAAGAATTCTTTGGAAAATGAAACCATAGACGGTGATAGTCCGGTATTCGAAGCTGAACGAAGCGTAGTGGTATCCTGAGTAGCGCGGGACACGAGGAATCTTGCGTGAACCAGCCGGGACCATCCGGTAAGGCTAAATACTCCCGAGAGACCGATAGCGAACCAGTACTGTGAAGGAAAGGTGAAAAGCACTTCGAATAGAAGAGTGAAATAGTCCCTGAAACCATGCGCCTACAAGCGGTCGGAGCAGCTTATGCTGTGACGGCGTGCCCTTTTGCATAATGAACCTACGAGTTACTTTTTCCGGCAAGGTTAAGGATCTAGAGATCCGTAGCCGAAGCGAAAGCGAGTCTGAACAGGGCGATAAGTCGGAAGGAGTAGACGCGAAACCAAGTGATCTACCCTTGGCCAGGTTGAAGGTTAGGTAACACTAACTGGAGGACCGAACCGATAAGCGTTGAAAAGCTTCCGGATGAGCTGAGGGTGGGGGTGAAAGGCTAATCAAACTTGGAGATAGCTCGTACTCCCCGAAATGCATTTAGGTGCAGCCTTGTGAGTTACTAATGTGAGGTAGAGCGACTGATAAGATGCGAGGGCTTCACCGCCTATCAAGTCTTGATAAACTCCGAATGCGCATTAGTTCTATCACAGGAGTGAGGGCATGGGTGCTAAGGTCCATGTCCTAAAGGAGAAGAATCCGGACCATCAGCTAAGGTCCCGAAATAGATACTAAGTTGAACTAACGAAGTCAGATTGCTAAGACAGCTAGGATGTTGGCTTGGAAGCAGCCATTCATTTAAAGAGTGCGTAACAGCTCACTAGTCGAGGAGTTTGGCGTGGATAATAATCGGGCATTAAGTATCTTACCGAAGCTATGGGATCATTAATGATCGGTAGGGGAGCATTCCACTCCGCGTCGAAGGTGAAGCGTGAGCTTTGCTGGAGCGTGTGGAAAAGCAAATGTAGGTATAAGTAACGATAAAGGGGGTGAGAAACCCCCTCGCCGAAAGACTAAGGTTTCCTGATCAACGCTAATCGGATCAGGGTTAGTCGGGTCCTAAGGCTCAGCCGAACGGTGAGGCCGATGGCAGAACAGGTTAATATTCCTGTACTACCTTAAGGAGTGACGTGGAGACGGAGTCGTGACAACGCCGCGGACTGACGGAATAGTCCGTTGAAGGGTGTAGATGTTGATTGTGGCAGGCAAATCCACCACGAGAGTCGAACCTGATAGTATACCAATTCCTTCGGGAAACGGTAATAGTGCGTGTAAGCATACTCCCGAGAAAATCCGCTAAACTTAATCCTTTAGGTACCCGTACCGCAAACGGACACACGTAGTCGGGTTGAATATACTAAGGCGCTTGAGTGATTCACGGTTAAGGAACTAGGCAAATTGACCCTGTAACTTCGGGATAAAGGGTCCCAACGAGAGTTGGGCGCAGAGAATAGGTCCAGGCAACTGTTTAACAAAAACACAGGGCTGTGCCAAATTGAAAGATCACGTATACAGCCTGACACCTGCCCGGTGCTGGAAGGTTAAGAGGAGATGTCATCGCAAGAGAAGCATTGAATTGAAGCCCCAGTAAACGGCGGCCGTAACTATAACGGTCCTAAGGTAGCGAAATTCCTTGTCGGGTAAGTTCCGACCTGCACGAATGGTGTAATGATCTGGACACTGTCTCAACCGTGAGCTCAGTGAAATTGTAGTATCGGTGAAGATGCCGATTACCCGCGATGGGACGAAAAGACCCCGTGAACCTTTACTATAGCTTAACATTGAATTTGGGTAATTGATGTGTAGGATAGGCCGGAGACTTTGAAGCGCAGACGCCAGTTTGTGTGGAGTCGCTGTTGAAATACGGCCCTTTGATTATTTGAGTTCTAACCCGTTGTAACGGGGACACTGTTTGGTGGGTAGTTTGACTGGGGTGGTCGCCTCCAAAAGTGTAACGGAGGCTTCTAAAGGTGCCCTCAGGACGATTGGTAACCGTCCGTAGAGTGTAATGGCATAAGGGCGCTTGACTGGGAGACATACAAGTCGATCAGGTAGGAAACTAGAGCATAGTGATCCGGTGTTTCCGCATGGAAGGGACATCGCTCAAAGGATAAAAGGTACTCCGGGGATAACAGGCTGATCCCTCCCAAGAGCTCATATCGACGGAGGGGTTTGGCACCTCGATGTCGGCTCGTCACATCCTGGGGCTGGAGAAGGTCCCAAGGGTTGGGCTGTTCGCCCATTAAAGTGGCACGCGAGCTGGGTTCGGGCGTATGAAATTTGCGTGGCTCTGACACTAGTACGAGAGGACCGTGTTGGACTGACCTCTGGTTTACCAGTTGTGCCGCCAGGTGCATTGCTGGGTATCTAAGTCGGGATTGGATAAGTGCTGAAAGCATCTAAGTACGAAGCCAGCCACAAGATTAGATTTCTTAGGGTCGTCAAAGACGATGACGTTGATAGGATGCAGGTGTACAGGTGGTAACATCATAGCCGAGCATTACTAATTGCCCGTCCACTTTCTTTCTGCGGGACGGTTGTTATATACGTTTAGCTTGTCAAATGTCTTTCATTTTACTTTTCGTCATGTCATAAACTGGAAGAAGCTACTGCTTTGGAAATGCCGATGATGCAACAAAATCTTCCGATCATCGGTACCATTACCACTCTAGGTACATTGATGGGATTGCTCGGTACTGTTATCGGTATGATCCGTTCATTTGCCGCATTGTCTGCTGGTGGTGGTGCTGACTCTATGGCTTTGTCACAAGGTATCTCCGAAGCTTTGATTAATACTGCTTTCGGTATCTTGACTGGTGCATTGGCTGTTATTTCTTACAACTATTCACTAACAAAATCGACAAATTGACTTACGGACTCGACGAAGTCGGATTCTCTATCGTGCAAACTTTTGCAGCTACTCACTAATTCTGCGACCCTTATAAAATCTATTATTAATCATGGGTAGAGCGCAAATTAAAAAGAAAAGTACGTTCATAGATATGACAGCTATGAGTGACGTTACTGTATTGCTTCTGACTTTCTTTATGTTGACTTCAACATTTGTGAAGAAAGAACCAGTACAAGTTACCACTCCGGCTTCCGTATCGGAAATCAAGATTCCGGAGACGAATGTACTCCAGATTCTGGTTGATCCGGATGGGAAAATATTTATGAGCCTCGACAAGCAGCAGGATATGCAGGCTGTATTGGAGAGCATGGGTGAAGAGTATGGCATTAAGTTTACTCCTGAACAGGAGAAGAGGTTTGTTCTGTCTTCTACTTTCGGAGTACCTATTAGAAGTATGCAGAAATTCCTGGATCTTCCCGAAGAACAACGAGACAAGATTCTGAAGAATGAAGGAATTCCATGCGATAGTGTCGATAATCAGTTCAAGTCGTGGGTACGTAATGCACGTGCCGCTAACGCTGATCTACGTATTGCTATCAAGGCAGACGCTACAACTCCATACTCAGTGATAAAGAACGTTATGAACTCACTTCAGGATTTGCGGGAAAATCGGTACAATCTGATTACTTCTCTCAAGGCAGAATCTGAAGATTAAAAAGGAGGAAATACAATGAGTGCTGAAGTACAAGAGAGCGGCGGAAAAGAGGAAAGAGCAAGCAAAAGAAAATGACTGTCCGGGTGGACTTTACACCGATGGTGGACATGAACATGTTGCTGATTACTTTCTTTATGCTTTGTACCACACTGAGCAAACCTCAGACGATGGAGATAAGCATGCCGAGTAACGACAAGGATATAACTGAAAAACAGAAGAGTATGGTAAAGGCTTCGCAGGCAATCACATTGCTGCTGGGGCCGGACAATAAGCTCTATTATTATGAGGGAGAACCTAACTATAAGGATTATACCTCATTGAAGGAGACTACTTATGGCCCGGATGGGTTGCGTAGCATACTTCTTCAAAAGAATGCAACTGCTGTCAATAAAGTAAGAGAATTGAAGCAGCAAAAACTTGATCTTAAGATCACGGATGACGAATTTAAGAAGCAGGTTTCTGAGATAAAGAGCGGAAAGGATACACCGACCGTGATTATCAAAGCTACCGATGATGCTTCTTATATGAATCTGATTGACGCGCTGGACGAAATGCAGATATGTAATATTGGTAAATATGTGATAACAGATATTGCTGAAGCTGATGAATTCTTGATTAAGAATTATGATGCTAAGGGGGAATTGTCACAGAACTTGGCCGATAATTGATGTAACACCTAAAAAAGAAAAGTAAAATGGCAAAAATAGATTTAACTTCTCGGAATGGTGTCAACTGATTTTTGAAGGCAAGAATCAAGCGTACGGTGCATACAAGATGCGTGCTAACTCGACTAAGCGCCATAATCTCGCGATGTTGGCAGTGCTGGTCATAGCATTAATCGGATTTACGATTCCTACGTTGGTGAAGTTGGCAACTCCGAAGCAGAAAGAAGTGATGACAGAAGTAACTACTCTGTCAAAATTGGAAGAACCTGAAATCAAACAGGAAGAGATGAAACGCGTAGAACCGGTTGCACCTCCTCCCCCTGCTTTGAAGAGTTCTATCAAGTTTACTGCTCCTGTCATCAAGAAAGATGAAGAAGTGCATGAAGATAATGAAATCAAGAGCCAGGAAGAGTTGACTTCTACCAAGGTGGCTATTTCCATTGCCGACGTAAAAGGTAATGACGAAGCCAACGGCAAGGATATCGCCGACTTGAAACAAGTGGTGACACAGGCTGAGCCGGAACCCGAAAAGGTGTTTGATATGGTAGAGCAAATGCCGACTTTCCCGGGTGGACAACAGGAATTGATGGCTTACTTGGGTAAGAATATCAAATATCCGACTATTGCACAGGAGAATGGAACACAAGGTCGCGTTATTATACAGTTCGTTGTGGAACGTGACGGTTCTATCACTGATGTGCATGTGGCTCGTGGTGTAGACCCTTATCTGGATAAAGAAGCGGTACGTGTGGTAAAAAGTATGCCGAAGTGGCTCCCTGGTAAGCAGAATGGAAAAGCGGTACGTGTGAAATTCACCGTTCCGGTAATGTTTAGATTACAATAAAAGATGATGAAGAGACAATTTAGGCTGATAGGAATCGTTTTGTTGGCGGTATTAAGTGCTTGCCGCTCTAAATCGAAGGAGGGACCGACGGATACTTATTCTTCCGGTGTGGTATCTATCGCGGCGGATGAGAGTTTCGAACCTATCATACAAGAAGAGATAGAGGTGTTTGAGAGCCTGTACCCTTTGGCCGGGATTGTCCCTCGCTACACGACTGAAGTGGAAGCGATAAATTTACTTCTGAAAGACAGTGTCCGGTTGGCTATTACAACCCGGACACTGACTGAGGAAGAAATGAATTCATTTCACAGCCGGAAGTTTTATCCTCGTGAGATTAAGCTGGCTACGGACGGGCTGGCATTGATTGTGAATCGTGCTAATCCGGATTCTTTGTTGAGTGTGCGTAATTTTCGCCGTATCCTGACAGGAGAAGTGAAAGAGTGGAAAGCGGTGAACCCTAATTCCCGTTTGAAGGATATTCAGGTGGTGTTTGATAATAAAAACTCTAGCACCGTGCGTTTTGCAATAGATTCTGTTTGTGGCGGGAAACCTTTGTCTACGGGCAATGTAAGTGCGTTGAAGACAAATCAACAGGTGATAAATTATGTGGCGGAAAATCCCGGAGCAATGGGAGTGATCGGAGTAAACTGGTTGGGAGACCGCAGTGATACGACTAATCTTTCTTTCCGGCAGGAGATCAGGGTTATGGCGGTGAGTGCAGAGGATGTGGCAACTCCTGCTAACAGTTATAAACCTTATCAGGCTTACCTGTTCTATGGTAACTATCCGTTGGCACGATCTATTTATGCATTGCTGAATGATCCTCGCAGTGGGCTGCCTTGGGGATTTGCTTCTTTTATGACATCCGATAAAGGGCAGAGGATTATATTAAAATCCGGACTTGTTCCGGCTACTCAGCCGGTGCGTATTGTCCACGTGAAAGACGAATAATAACTAAAATTAGAGACTATAATGAAAAGAGTACAAATGTTTTTAGCTGGAGCGTTTATAGCTGTTGGGTCGCTCTATGCGCAATCATCCGATGCCGAATGGCAGTGGAAGTTGCCAAATTGAAAGAAACTATTCAGACGAATCCGGCGCAAGCTGCCGAGCAAGCTGAACAACTGATAAAAGGAAAAAATAAAAAGAATGTGGAACTTTTGACAGCTATCGGCGAAGCTTATTTGCAGGCCGACAAGTTGTCCGAAGCACAAATGTACGCTGCTCTTGCTAAAAAAGCGAATGGCAAGTCTGCTTTGGCTTCCGTGCTGGAAGGGGATATTGCGGCCAAGCAGAAAAATGCAGGTCTTGCTTCACAGAAGTATGAGGAAGCTATTTATTTTGATTCGCGTTGCACGCCTGCGTATCTGAAATATGCTGATATTTATAAGTCAGCAAATGCCGGTCTGGCCATAGAAAAGCTGAATCAATTAAAGACCCTTGAACCGTCCAACACAGCCATAGACAAGAAATTAGCAGAGATTTATTATTTGAAGAACGATTTCAGTAAGGCGGCCGATGCCTATTCCCGTTTTGCAATGGGACCGACGGCTAACGAAGAGGATCTGGTGAAATATGCATTCGCCTTGTTCTTGAATCATGATTTTGCGAAGTCACTTGAAGTGGCTAATATGGGATTGAAAAAGAACCCGCGTCATGCGGCATTCAACCGTTTGGCGATGTATAATAATACGGACTTGAAACGCTTTGAAGAAGCATTGAAGGCGGCGGACGTTTTCTTTAATGAATGTGATAAGGCGGATTATTCTTATCTGGACTATATGTATTACGGACATTTGCTGGAAGAACTGAAGAAATATGATGAAGCTGTCGGCCAATATGAGAAGGCTGTGGAACTGGATCCGACAAAGACGGATTTGTATAAGAATATTTCCTCTGTTTACGAGCAGAAAAATGATTATAAAAAAGCGATCGGTGCATATCATAAATATTACTCGTCTCTCGAAAAGGAAAAGCAGACTCCTGATTTACAGTTCCAGTTTGGCAGACTTTATTATGGTGCAGGTACACAACCCGATTCGTTGACTATCAATGTTGAAGAACGTAAGCAGGCACTGATGTCTGCCGATTCTGTTTTCCAAGTGATTTCAGAGGCCGCTCCGGATAGCTATTTAGGCAATTTTTGGAGAGCACGTGCAAATTCTGCACTTGACCCCGAAACAACGCAGGACTGGCGAAACCTTTCTATGAGGAAGTGGCCGCTTTATTGGAAAGCAAGAACGATCCTCATTACAATTCGGCGTTGGTAGAGTGTTACAGTTATCTCGGATATTATTATTTGTTGGCTATTGAAAACCCCACATTGAAAGCGGAAGCAAAAGCCAATAAGGAGAAATCCATAGAATACTGGAGTAAAATTCTGGCTATAGACCCCGCTAATGCTACTGCTAAAAGGGCATTGGACGGCATCAAATAGTGAATAATTTTAGTTGTTTGTCGTGACAGGAGGAGTGGAGAGTGATCTTAGCTCCTCCTTTTTTTGCACTTTTTTCTCCTTTTCTATTGGAATATTCAAAAGATTGTCTACATTTGTGGTGTGCTATTATACTAATACACTAAAATACAATTGATAATCAAAAGAAAATGCTATGATTACAGTAGAAAATCTTTCATTTACTTATCGTAAATCGAAGCGTGCGGTACTACACGACTTCTCTCTCGCGTTCGAATCGGGCAGGGTATATGGACTGCTGGGAAGAATGGTGCGGGAAAGTCTACTCTCCTTTATCTGATGTCCGGCCTGCTGACTCCTAAAGGTGGCAAGGTGATGTTTCACGATACGGATGTACGCCGCCGGTTGCCGGTAACTTTGCAGGATATGTTTCTAGTTCCTGAAGAATTTGAACTGCCTCCTGTATCTTTAGTCAGCTATATTGAGTTAAACAGTCCGTTTTATCCCCGTTTCAGCAAAGAGGATATGGTGAAGTATCTGCACTACTTTGAAATGGATATAGATATTGATCTCGGATCGCTTTCTATGGGGCAGAAGAAAAAAGTATTCATGAGCTTTGCGCTAGCCACGAATACATCGCTTTTGCTGATGGATGAACCGACCAACGGGCTGGATATTCCAGGCAAAAGTCAGTTCCGCAAGTTTATAGCTTCGGGTATGTCGGATGATAAGACGATTTTGATTTCTACCCATCAGGTGCGTGATATTGATAAGGTGCTCGATCATGTACTGATTATGGATGAAAGCCGTGTACTGCTGGACGAATCGACAAGTAGTATCTGCGAAAAGCTTTTCTTTGTAGAGAGTGATGATCGCGAACTGGCGCAGACAGCTCTTTTTCGCAATCCTACTATTCAGGGTAACTACCTGATCCTTCCTAATAAAGAGAAGGAAGAATCGGAATTAAATCTGGAACTTCTTTTTAATGCTACGTTGGCTGCTCCCGAGGAGATGGCCCGATTGTTTCACACTCAAAAATAAAAGACGATGATAAAAGATACTTTTTTTAGTTTGCCTCGTTTTATGAATCTTTGCCGCAAGGAAATGGTGGAGAGTTGGAAGTCGAATGTACTTCGTATTGTATTGCTGTATGGAGTGATGACGGTTGTAATGGTCTGGAACGGATATTTTGCATATCGTACTCACGATTCGGTTCGTTTTCTCGAACGTCATATGGAGGCCGATCCTGCCTGGGGATTTATATTAATAGCTTTTCTTTGGTTTCTATTCGGATTTGGTTGTTTAAGCGGGTCGCTGACAATGGAGAAGATGAAAAGCAAGACAAACAGGCTGTCTGCATTAATGACACCGGCCACTCCTTTTGAGAAGTTCTTTTCTCGTTGGTTGGTATCAACTGTTGTCCTGTTGGTTGTTTTTTTCATTACCTTTGAACTGGCTGATTATACACGGGTATTGGTTTATTCGCTTATTTATCCGGACGTAAAAGAAGTGATACTTCCTGTCAATCTGGGAGATTTGGTAGGTAGCGGGAAACGGTGGTACTTGTTCCACAAAACGTATGAGTTGACACTGGTGCTTTCTATCTATTGCTTTGTACAGTCATTGTTTGTATTGGGCAGTTCTGTATGGCCGAAAAATTCGTTTCTTAAAACATTTGTTTCTGTTACGATAATTGTTTTAATTTACGTATTGGTCGGAATGTTGGTGGGGGATATGTTATTTAGCGGAAGCAGTAAAGATTATGGTTATATTTTTTCTTCAATAACGAAGGAACAGGTTACTGTCATGGTAACTGTGGGCTTTATGCTTTTTGCATTCGTAAATTGGACGCTCGCTTATTTCCGTTTCAAGGAGTCTGAGATCGTTCAACGTATGTAATACTTTAGACTATGAATTTTAAAGAAAGTAAAGCTATTTATTTACAGATTGCAGATAGAATCTGTGATGAGATACTTCTGGGACAGTTTGCTGAGGAGGAACGTATTCCCTCTGTCAGAGAATATGCTACTATTGTGGAAGTAAACGCCAATACGGTAATGCGCTCATTCGATTATCTCCAGTCACAGAATATTATTTATAATAAACGCGGTATTGGTTATTTTGTCGCCACCGGTGCGAGAGAATTGATTCATTCACTGAGGAAGAATACTTTTTTGAAGGAAGAACTGGATTACTTCTTCCGCCAAATCAAGACACTGGATATTCCTATAAAGGAGATCACGGATATGTACCGGGAATTTTGTAAAAAAGAACAGTAAAATAAATATTATGAAACGTACAACTTATATATTAATAGGACTTTTTGTAGCCGGACTTTGTGTGCTGGTAGGCGGAATGTTTATGATTTTTTGTTTAGGAAGGCCATACATTTCCAATCAACTGAATTTGCAAGGAGAGCAGATAACCAAAGAAGTGCCGGCTTGCCGGGTGGTCTGGCTGACTCAAACAAGGCTGTATACGCCAGAACGTAACGTCTGGCTGGCGAATTCTCTTCTGGAAGTGCAGCCTTCAAAAGAAGGGAAGAATCTGTTTTCTTGCTCGAAGAAGGTAAATGACTATCTGAAAATGACCGTTATGGGGGACACGTTGAAAATCCTTTTGGACTATTCGCTGGATCAACTTCCGCAGGAGTTTAAGAAATCCAAATTTATGGGAATGAATATAGGAGACATGCGATTGGATATGACGCAAGATGTGGAGTGTATTATAAATGATATTAATTCGCAGAACATAGGATTCAAACATTTGGAAAAGGATTCTTTGTCCATTGATACGTCTAATTCTATTGTGGTCGATTCTTGTGATTTTGCAGCTTTGCAAGTCATCAGGAGTGGCGGGAATGTGGATTTTCAGAGTGGGACTATTAATAATCTGTATTTGAATCTGGGTATGATGGGTAATTGGTCTGTAAATGTTGAAAAATGCCATATCGGTACGGAATATTTAACCGCACATTATGCAAATGTACAACTTCAAAAAGGAGAGTGTGAGCGTATGATCTGGATTCCTGAGAAAAATGATTCCAAGTTAAATGTATTTTTAACCGGAAAAGCTTGTGTGACGGTAATGGAGTGATTATATGTCTGAAATAAAAAAGAGCAAAAGTGAACTTGTCTCATCTTTGCTCTTTTTTATATACTGTATTATAATACTTTGGTTAATGTGAAGCAGTCGATATCCGGTGCCCAGTTATAACTATTGCCCATTCGGATCGTATTGTAACCGGTCTTCAATTCAACGGGAATTGTGATTTGACTATGTTTCTCATCTTCCCCCAATGCGGCAATCTTAGTGATGACGCCATTGATATCAACTTCCAGCTGTCGTCCTTTGCCGTGTGAATATTGGATAGTCATCTGGTAGCGTCCGCCGTCTGTGCTATATACTTCCCGCCATTCTGCATAGTTTTCCGGTTTTCCGCCGAGGAATCCAATTTTCATCTTACCGGAGGCATCCTTGTCATGAGCATAAATAATGCCTTTAGGATTTTTACCCAAATCATTGAATAGAGGTAAGTATGCCCATTCGGCTTCATATAATGTAGGCTCCAGACGCGTTTCTCCTTCCATGCGGAGGAACATAGCGCTGTGAGGAGGCAGTGTTCGTTCAAATACATCGGAGAAATTTCCCAAGTCATTTTGTCTTGCTAAATCGCGTACTTTCACGTTTCCACCAAATTCGAGTGAGGTAAACGGTACAGAGAAGCTGCATAACGTATCCGAAGGATTGTAAAGTGCAACGGCACGTACATTGCCGCGTTTTTGCTCAATATCTTTCACCAGTACATAACCTTCATTTTCATGCTGTGCCACATACGCCTGCAATCCTAACGGGTCTTGGTTGAGTGCGATCAATTCCTTGTTTGTAAGTAATTGGAGTGAAGAATCCGGCAGGTTTTCCAGATTGCAGCCGATTAGGAGAGGCGAACTCATGATACACCATAAACCGAAATGAGCTTCTTCTTCTGTCGGGGTAAGACCTTGTCCGCCTACTTTGCTGTTGTTGCGGAATCCGATGACCATCATATCCATGTCATTGTAATGTCCGTTTCCGGCATAGGCAGATAGATAAAGATTCTTTCTGACTACATATTTCAGTGATCCCCAATGTGCATTGATATCTCCACTGATGCGCCAGGAAGTTGCCACATCTTTTGCCCAGGTACCGGGGAAAGCCCAGCGGCAGATGTTGACGGAAACGTTTTTGTTTACTTTGTCAATGCTGTTGCGGATAGAAGTATAACGTTCTTCCTCGTCCAGTCCGAGGACATCGCCTCCACAATAGTCTATTTTGATAAAGTCGAAGCCCCAGTCGCCAAAGTATAGCTGGGCGTCTTGAGGTTCGTGCCCATAGATACCTGCGCCTACTCCTGCAAGGTCGTTGTCCCAGATAGAACCACAAGTGTTATTGCCTGCATCCGTATAGATTCCCGCTTTCATGCCGAGACTGTGTATGTGGTCGGCAACCGGTTTCATTCCGTTCGGGAAACGTTTCTCGTTGGTGAACATGATTCCGTTGTCGTCACGTTTGCCGAAGAAGCCATCGTCTACGTTGATATAGTGGTAGCCCGCATCCTTCAAACCTTTTTCTACCATAAGGTCGGCCTGATGTTTAATAATGTCTTCACTAATATCTACTCGGAAAGCATTCCAGGAACTCCAACCCATGATAGGCGGAGTGATTGTCTTCTCATTCTCAGAATGAGCCACTTGAGTCTTTGTGCAACTGAAACACAGCAAAGAGAGTGCTGTTGCCGTCAAAATGTAGAATCTGTTCTTCATGATATAATAGGTTGATAGATTTCAGTCCGGCTGTTCCGGTTACGTCCCGACAGCCTAAAAATAATAAAGGGTAACTTGCTGTATTCCAGAAAGCTACCCTTTACCTTGTCGGAATGAGGCGACTCGAACGCCCGACCCCTACGTCCCGAACGTAGTGCGCTACCAACTGCGCTACATTCCGATTGCTTAAGAAGTGGTGCCACCAGGAATCGAACCGGGGACACAAGGATTTTCAGTCCTTTGCTCTACCAACTGAGCTATGGCACCTTTCTCGTTTGCGGGTGCAAAGATAAGTATATTTTTTAATACCGCAATAACTTGAAGGGAATTTTTTACTAAATAATAATACTATGAAAACCTGGATTTCTTTTTAGGGGATAAATATGTACTCAAATGCAAGACCGTATATTTTATAATTTTACACACTAAAACATTCAAACAAATATAAAATGTGTAACTATGGGACTGCTTTTGTTGTAATTGCTATTTTACTGGCTTTTCTTATTTTTTTGCAGGTAAATGCTGTTTGGTCAAGATGGTCTTCCCATACCTGCGGAGAGCGTGATACGAAGAATCGGAGACCTGCTGCACTGCGGTGTATTTGCCATGAAGCTGGCGAATAATTCTGTGGTAGCTTTGGTCTGTGAGTCGCGATTGCAACTGATAATGATGCCCTCCGAGCATCAGCGTATTATTTGGGTATTAACAAATCTACTTCATAAAGTTGGATCGTGAGGTGCAGGGGCAGGATTAGGATTGACACTTTCACAAACGATTGTCTGCAGTCTGGGTGGGAGAGTCGGTCTGGAATCTGAAATGAACGAAGGTTCTACTTTCTGGTTCGTGTTGCCGTTGAAGGTAACATCGGAAGAAATTAATGAAAATAAGTAAAGAGTGCCAAAAAGCAGTCGTAATCTTTATTCCCCTTCTTAAAGAAGGAGAAGTGAAGTTATTATTAGTTTTTGGCACTCTTTACTTTTTTTAGGTAGAATGAACACTTAGTCTTTATGACTTAGGCGTATCCTTATCTTTGTCTCCGCTTCCCAGAGACGTGCTGGTTGATGCAGAACTTCCGCTCGAAGGAGCAGAGCTGTTTGATGAACTCGGACCGGAAGCGGTTGTGCTTGGCTTGGTAACACTCGGACTTGCAGTAGCAGGTTGAGCCTGTACTTCCCAGTGGAAAGGTTCGAAATTGGAATTCGGATCTACCCAAGACGGTTTCTTGGACGCATAGATGATGAACGGGGCAACAACTACGATGATTGCACCGATAATCAATACAGAGAACCAAACGGTATTGCTACCGGTTGAAATCTGGCTAGGCGGGATAAAGCTGAGGATAAAGGCAAGTAATGAACCGCAGAAACCAAGACCGCCGACGAACCACATCAAACCGTTACCGGACTTACCGATACGGAACGGACGGTTCAGTTTCTTCATCTTATACCGCAATGCGATAGCTCCAGAGAACATCAATAGGTACATAATAAGGTAAAGAATAACTGTCAGCTGTGACAAAATCTGATAAAAACTCTGTACAGAAGGCATAACGACGAACAGTAAGCTCAGTACTGTTACAGCAAGACCTTGCACGAACAGGATATTTTTTTGTACACCCAGTTTGTTTGTCTTCTGGAAGAACGGAGGCATATAACCGGCCTTACCTACAGCAAATATACCTTTTGATGGACCGGCAACCCATGTCAATACACCGGCTAATACTCCGAATGCCAGAGCAATAGCAATGATCGGTGATAACCAGGAAGCGTGGATGTATTTAAAGTAGTTGTCAAAGCCAACAAGCAAACTTTGGGTAAGGTTGATGTCTTTGGCAGGAATGATCACACCTAATGCAAAAGTACCCAAAACGAAGATCAGAACTGTGATAAGCGCACCGATGAATACGGCTTTCGGATAGTTTTTGGAAGGGTTCTCTACGTCTTTTACGTGGATACCGCCCATTTCCATACCGGCATAAAATAAGAAGATACTGGCAGCAAGAACGACATTGTCGAAGTTGGTAAAGTCGGGGAAGAAGCTACTATGGAAATCCATATTGGACTGTCCTCCGGTTGCCAGGTAAATGATTCCTAGGATAATCAGCAGAGCAGCCGGGATAATTGTACCGACCATACCACCGATTTTGGCAACCTTACCTACCCAGCTCATACCTTTCAGGGAAATGAAAGTAGCCAGCCAGTAGATGATAAGTACTACGACGAGCGTATAATACTTATTGTTTGCCAGTGACATATCGTGTACGTCATTCATTCCGATGAAGGCAATGGATACGGCACCGAATGTCAATACTGTCGGATACCAGATCGTACTTTCGATCCATTGTACCCAGATGGCGAGGAATCCCAGTTTTTTGCCGTAGGCTTCGCCTACCCACCGGAACACACCACCTTGCTTATCCTGAAACATCGCCGCCAATTCTGCTGCAACGAGCGATGTAGGGATTAGAAAGACAATAGCTGCAAAAAGATAATAGAAGGCCGAACTCATTCCGTATACGGCCTCGGCTGGTAGTCCACGCAAGGATACTACTGCCGTAACATTCATGATAGCCAGGGTAAACACACCCAGCTTCACTGCATTTTTAATATTCGCCATAAGTTAAGGTTTTAAGTGAAAAATATTTTAAAGTCAGTGTTATAACAACATTTTGCGTGAGATGTTTCCGCAATCTCTTTCAAAGTTCGTTAATTAACATCGATAAACTGCTCTTTTGCCAATCTCAATTTGTCTGTTTCAAAACAATCGCTTTCTCCGATTGTTTTTAAGCAATCTAAATTATAAATGAATCATTTTATTATAAACTAAGTAGTTATGAAATCAGCGCTTTCAGATTTTATTTCCGGGAAAAAGGGAATCTATGGTATTCTTCACATTATTATATTAATAATGTCCCTTTTTCTGGTTATTAGTATCTCGGTAGATACTTTTAAGGGAATTCCTTTTTATACACAGTCGTCTTATATGAAAACCCAGTTGTGGATTTGCATTTGGTTTCTTTTCGATTTTGTATTGGAATTTTTTCTGGCGAAACACAAAGGACGTTATTTACGGACACATTTCATTTTCCTGTTGGTAGCCATTCCTTATCAGAACATTATTACTTATTATGGATGGACTTTTTCTCCCGAAATTACTTATCTACTCCGTTTTATTCCTTTGTTGAGGGGGGGATATGCGCTGGCGATTGTGGTCGGCTGGCTGACGTACAATAAGGCTTCGAGCCTGTTCGTTTCTTATCTGACGATGTTGCTGGCTACTGTTTATTTCTCCAGTCTTGCTTTCTTTGTGCTTGAGCATAAAGTAAATCCGCTTGTCCATAGTTATGGGGATGCATTGTGGTGGGCATTTATGGATGTAACTACTGTCGGGTCGAATATAATAGCGGTAACGGTGACCGGTAGAGTGTTGTCCGTACTGTTGGCAGCGTTAGGAATGATGATGTTTCCTATCTTTACAGTGTATATCACGAATCTTATTCAGCAGTCCAACAAGCGGAAGAAGCAATATTATGCAGAAGAACATAATGCTTTTATAAAAGATAATATCCTTCATATTGAAGTATAACCGGGAAGAAGAAAAAAGGTTACTATCTGCAGACAGTAACCTTTCATCTTTTTCATAGAGAGAGTCGTTAATCAACTATAGTGATACGATTGTTACCAAATACATTCAATCTTAGTTTGTTCATGATGTATTCGATAGCCAACTGAGCTTTTACAGAGTTACCCGATCCGTCCAAAGGAGGAGCGAATGCAGCAATACCGAACTGTCCGGGCAGTACGCCCATCACACCGCCACCTACACCTGTTTTTGCAGGAATACCGGAAGTGTACATCCAGTCGCCGGTATGTTCGTAGAAACCTACTGCGGCAATCATGGCTGTGATTTTAGGAGCAAGGCTAGCATCGAAAACTTCCTTTTTAGTCACTGGGTTCACACCACCATTGGCAATTGTCCCGGCAGCAACAGAAAGCTGTAATGCAGTAACTCCTAATGAACACTGGCGGGTATAGAGGTCTAACGACATATCCGGATCATCATAGATACGGTTGTAGTTTTTCAACAACCAGGCAATAGAACGGTTGTTGAAGTTGGTGTCCGATTCGGACTTGTACAATTCATCAATCAGTTGCGGGGCGCTGCCGCATAAGTCGGTCACGTTTCCTACGATAGCATCCCATTTCTTGGCAGAGTCGCCAATGGGCTGCACCATGCTGCAGGCAGAGATGGCTCCGGCGTTTACCAGCGGAGTAGACGGATGGTCGTTCTCCAGCAAGATGGCGATAATTGAATTGAAAGGTAAGCCTGTTGCATCGGCTCCAATCTTGTCCAGGATTTCTTTGGCGCCATATTGACGCAGTGCCAGGATAGCCGTATGTACTTTGGATACGGATTCTATTCCGAAGCGATAATCAGTATCTCCCACATGGATAGTCTGCCCGTTGAGCAGGCAGACACTGATTCCCAAAGAGATCTTTGTTGACATTTGCCAAGTAAGGGATATAGTCGGCATTCTTGCCGCCGGTATTAGTCTTTACCTGATCGTATGCCTCCTGTACCACTTCTTTCAATTGAGCGAGTGTTACTTTTTTATCCATAGATCATTTTTATTTTTTGTGCGGTTTTACGGCGACCACCGTGGTTGAACATCTTGGCTTCTACCGGAAGATTCTTTTCTTGAGCCATACGGGTAGGAGTTGGATATTCCAGTTTTTCTAGTTCGGCAACAGCATTGTTGATGTCACCTAGTAACATGTCTGCCATATCGCGGCTGAATCCTTGACGGACAACGACACGCATTACTACATAGTCTTCCAGTTTAGAAGGTAATGTATAAGCCGGAACCATCCAACCATGTTGAGACAATTTGTCTTGTAGGTCATATAACGTCCATTTGGCTGCTTTGGCGTATTCCGGTTTGAGATACCAGATGAACAATGGGTTCACTACATCTTCGGAGTAATTGACGAACGGAGCCATTTTGGCGATTTCATCGTGGATATATTTAGCGATCATCAACGAATTGTATTGTACTTCTTTGTATCCCTGGAATCCTAAACGAATGAATTGGTAATATTGTCCCAGAATCTGAGCGGCAGGACGAGAGAAGTTCAGACCTACCTGTGTAATGTTGGCACCCAGATAATTTACGCTGAATGACATTTCTTCGGGCAGATATTCTTTGCCTTTCCAGCAAACCCAACCAAGTCCTGGATATACTAAACCGAATTTGTGACCGGATACACTGATAGAAAGCACCCATTTCAAACGGAAGTCCCACTTCTTTTCCGGATACAGGAACGGAAGGATGAAACCACCACTTGCGGCATCTACGTGGATAGGAATGTCATAACCGGTCTTGGCATTGTAAGCATCCAGAGCTTTATCCAATGCTTCGACATCATCGTTCAGTCCAGTCCATGTAACACCTTGGATAGGTACGACACAGATTGTATTTTCGTCACACATCTTCAAAGCTTCTTCGGGGTCAAGAGTGGTTTTTTCAAGCGTCAAAGGCACTTCACGCATTTCAATCTGCCACAACTGTGCAAACTTTTCCCAAACAACCTGGAAACCTGTAGAAATAACAAAGTTTGGTTTATCGAACGGTTTGCCTTGAGCTTGTCTTTTCTTACGCCAGCGCAACCATGCAGCTACACCACCCAGCATACAAGCTTCTGAAGAACCGATAGCCAACGCACCTGTTTTCCAAGTGTCTTTTTCGGGAGAGTTCCATAAGTTGGCAACGATGTTGATACATTTACCATTCATTACTGCGATACGCGGATATTCTGTTTCATCAATATAATTGATGTTGATGGCCTCATTCATCAGCTTGGTAGCGTATTCGTCCATATAAGTGGTAACGAAAGTAGCCAGGTTCAAACGTGGTTGAGTTTGGGCAAATGTTTCATCTTTCACCATTTGATAAGCGACTTCAGGAGTAGTAGGGCCATCAGGTATTTTCTCTACCGGAGAGGGTTGTAACATTCTGTCTGAACCGAATACATCGGTTTTTGCATCACCTTTTCTGAAATTTAAATCTTCCATACTAATTTGTTTTTTTAAAAGGTTTAGGGCGATGGGGATTTTCCCCGTCGAATTTCCCACAACAACAGCAGATAGTTTTGAAAGTTTTCGGCTTTTACATTATTTGGCGTTTATTAAGGGGGGAAGTTTTTCCCGTATGTAGGGAGTTTCATTAGTGTGTAAGATATAGTTAAACGAAAAAAAATAAGTAGGGAGAGAGGAATAATGGATAGTGAGATCAATAAGAATAGGGAGGCGGGAAAATAAAAAAAGCAAAAGAAGAACAGCTCCTTTTGCTTTTTTATACCTATTGACTTAACTGAAAAATGGCGTTTCAACATAGACGCCGGACTCTTTGCCGTTTAGCGGAAGTCTTTTAATTCTTCCTGCAATTTTTGGCGTGTGAAGAAGATACGGCTCTTTACCGTTCCTAACGGAAGATTCAGCTTTTCTGCTATTTCACGATATTTGAAGCCGGAAACGTGCATCGCGAACGGGACTTTATATTCTTTAGGAAGTGTGTTGACCACACGGTGCATCTCTTTCAGGTCATAAGCCTTTTCTGTACTCTCAAAACCGGCGTCTTGTGGCAGGTTCAGGTGATAAAGGTTATCGGTCCGGTCGATGAATGTTTGGTCGCGAACTACTTTGCGGTAGTTGTTGATAAAGATGTTGCGCATGATAGTATACATCCATCCTTTGAAATTTGTATCAGGCGTATATTTATCTTCATTATCTAATGCTTTTAATGATGTTTCCTGCAACAAATCGTTTGCTTCTTCGCGGTCGGTTGTCAGTTTATAAGCGAACCGGAGTAATTCATCTTGTACTCCTACTAAATCTTTTCTGAAGCTTAAACTTTTCATATGCGTTGCTTTTTAAATTGTGAGTATTCGTTGTAATAATTTCGATGATGCAAGTTTACGGCATTTTTTCAGATACGACGGGGTAGAATCCGACGGATTTTGACCCAAAAGCTATCGGTGGATAGTTTTTAGGTGGTTTTTGATAGTTTTCAGGTGGTCTTTTGGGGGAATTTCGTTCAGATTCTGGATATTTTTCTCTTCATTTTCATTCGAGTCTATCATGCAAATGTCTTTTTTCTTCAAAAATCATTTCTTGTTATTTTGAACTTTATACCGGAAGTATTGTTGTTCTTCCAATCTAAACTTTTAACGAGCAAGTATATGAAAATAAAGACAGGTAAAGGGACGATCCCTCTCATAACTTTAATAGCTATATGGTCTATTTCGGCATTGACGTCTCTGCCAGGGTTGGCTGTTTCACCTATTTTGGGTGATCTTACAAAAATATTTCCGAAAGCTACGGATCTGGATATTCAGATGTTGACATCACTGCCATCATTGCTCATCATACCTTTTATATTGCTGGGTGGTAAACTGACGGAAAAAGTTGATTTTGTCCGTGTGTTGCAAGTCGGGCTATGGCTGTTTGCAACAAGTGGAGTGTTATATTTGCTTTCCAATAAAATGTGGCAATTAATAGTGGTAAGTGCCTTGCTTGGTGTAGGGGCAGGGTTGATTATTCCTTTGTCCACCGGATTGGTTTCCAGGTATTTTGTGGGTACATATCGGGTGAAGCAATTCGGGTTAAGTTCGGCGATTACTAATTTTACTTTGGTTATAGCGACTGCTGTAACCGGATATCTGGCAGAAGTCAGTTGGCATTTGCCTTTTCTGGTCTATCTGCTTCCCTTGATTTCTATTCTGCTGGTTGGATATCTAAAGACGACTCAGCCGGAAGCTGCCGTATCTTCTTCTCAGAAAGATGATTCGGAAGCCGAAGATTCATCCATAGATATAGGAGGTGGTAAATATGGTATCCATATCAGGCATCTGATACAGTTAATGGCTTTTTACGGGATAATTACTTATATTGTAGTAGTGGTGATCTTCAATCTACCTTTCTTAATGGAAAAGCATCACTTTTCCAGTGGCAATTCCGGATTGATGATTTCGCTTTTCTTCCTGGCTATTACGGCTCCGGGCTTCTGCTTGAATAAGATTGTCGGCCTTCTAAAAGAACGTACCAAGGCATATAGTCTGTTATCCATAGCTTTAGGGTTGTTATTAATCTGGATAGCTCCGTTGGAGTGGCTCATTATTCCGGGTTGTCTGCTTGTCGGATTGGGATATGGCGTTATTCAGCCTATGTTGTACGAGAAAACGACTCATGCGGCGCTTCCACAGAAGGCAACAATGGCACTGGCATTTGTGATGATGATGAATTATCTGGCAATTTTGCTTTATCCTTTCATTGGTGATTTTCTGCAATGGGTATTTCATACACAGTCGCAGGAATTTCCGTTTATCTTCAATCTGTTGATTACTGTTGGCACTTTCTTCTGGGCATACCGTTGCCGTGATACTTTTTTGTTTAACGACCAATTGAAATAAAGATGAGAAATAAAAAACTGGAAGCTAACGTCAGCATGGCCGTTTCAAAGATATTCGGTGGTTTTAATATGAATGCGTTGAAATTTCTTCTTCCGTTGTGGATGAGTCCGCTAACGGGAGCGGCAATCCGTTGTACGTTTGCAGCGGTCGCTTTTTGGATTATCGGCTGGTTCATGCCGAAGGAACAGTCCACTCCGAAAGAAAAAATCCTGTTGCTTCTGTTGGGGGCGTTGGGGTTGTACGGCTTTATGTTCCTTTATCTTATCGGGTTGAGTAAGACTACGCCTGTTTCCAGTTCTATTTTTACTAGTTTGGAACCTATTTGGGTGTTTGTGATTATGATTGTGTTCTATAAAGAAAAGGTGTCAGTGAAAAAAATAGTAGGTATGGCTATCGGGCTGGTCGGAGCTCTGGTGTGCATCTTGACTCAGAAAAGTGACGACCTTGCTTCGGATGCATTTACAGGGAATATGCTTTGTTTGCTTAGTTCCGTAGCTTATGCTATCTATCTGGTAATGAGCCAACGTATCCTTGCAAACGTGGGAGCGATGACGATGTTGCGTTATACATTTACGGGAGCTGCCATTACCGGTTTGATTGTTACGGCTATCACGGGTTTTGATGCTCCTGTACTGACAATACCTATCCATTGGCAACCTTTCTTGATACTGATGTTTGTATTGATATTTCCTACCACAGTCAGTTATTTGCTGATTCCGATCGGATTGAAATATCTCAAAACAACCGTTGTTGCCATTTATGGCTATCTGATTCTGATTGTTGCTACTATCACTTCACTAGCTATCGGACAGGACCGTTTCAGTTGGACGCAGACCTTTGCCATAGTGTTTATTTGTGCCGGTGTTTATCTGGTTGAAGTGGCCGAAAGCCGTGACAAGTCTCCGGACCCGTTGAAAAAATGAGAGTTTTTTCTGAAAGAAGCAGGAAAAGAAAAAGGCGTCCTTCGCAAGACGCCTTTCGTTATTTTGTCATCATGTTTTATAGAGAGGAGTTGATTGCTTGTGCGATAGACTTGAATTCTTCGTCCGACAATTTCAGTTTCGGATTAGAGAACAGCATATCCGATTCCATGGCACGGGCTACCTGCTTTGCAAAAACGTGCATAGCAGCCAGATCTTCATCGCTCAAATCGAAGATATAGTCTACTTCCTGTTTAGGAACAACCAATGTATGTCCCTTTACCAACGGATTGATATCAAGAAAAGCAAAAAACTTGTCGTTTTCCGCCACCTTGTAGCAAGGTATTTCACCTGCGATAATTCTACTGAATATTGTTGCCATAACTTTTATTGATAAAAGAAGGCAAGCCTCACAAGGAGACCTGCCTTTCTGTTAAATTGATATGTTTACTACTTCCAATGCAATTTTACCTTGCGGTACAGTAATTTCTGCTACATCACCGACCTTCTTGCCAAGCAAACCTTGTGCAATCGGAGTATTTACGGAAATTTTTCCCTCTTTCAGGTTAGCTTCACTTTCAGAAACAATGGTATAAATCATCTTCATGCCATTTTTCACATTTTTCAGTTCCACTTTATTCAATATCTGTACGGAATCAGTTTTCAACTTGGACTCATCAATGATTTTGGCATCCGCAATGGTTGCTTTCAGTTTGTTGATACGCATTTCCAACATACCTTGCGCTTCTTTTGCAGCATCGTACTCAGCATTTTCCGACAAGTCTCCTTTATCTCTGGCTTCGGCTATTGCCGCAGAGATCTTCGGGCGTTCCACTGTTTCCAGTTCCTTCAGTTCCGCCATAAGTTTCTTGTAACCTTCTTCTGACATATAAGCCATTGTTTTCCTCCTTATTATTTATAATTGTTTTAAATGGTCATATAAACAAAAAAGAATTCCAACATGAGCCATGTTGGAACCCTCTTATCAATTATTTCTTTGCAAAGATAGCTTTTAAGTGATACGTGTCAAGCGAAAAAAGATGCTATGTAACATATTTAAATGAAATATGCTAAATTATAACAACTTAGAGTAATGACTTGACAGCTGCTTCCAAATCCTTGATATCTTCGCCACGAAGCTTCAATTCGTTGTTACGGTTAATCAAAAAGATAGATGGAACCTGACGAACATTATATACAGCTACGTTGGTCGAGTAAACTCCGTTGCCGTCACGCACACAGATCCAGGGCAGGTTGGCTGCTGCCGTTTTCCAGTAGTGTTCGTCCGCATCGAGAGAGATCTGGTAAATTTCCAATCCCTGTGAAGCATACTTATTATATAGTTCGCGAAGCAACATATTGTGGGGAGCGCCTGCCGGTGACTGGAATACGGAGAAGTCGAGTAATACGACTTTGCCTTTCAGGTCAGTCAACTTGCGCACATTCCCGTGTATGTCGCGCAAAGCAATGTCGATAATGCCGGTTTCTACAATTTTTTCCTGTGGAATCTCCAGTGCTTTTGCCTGGGGTTGACGTGTGTTTTTCATACCTTAATTACAATATTATAAAGGTTCTTGGAACGTACTGCATCGGGATATGCATTGTTGAGGCTCGTAGCGACAGCAGCGAAACATTTCACATCATCTTTGTTGTTCAACGGATCGAATATCAGATAGTTGTTGAGCTTTTGGAACAGGGCGAAATAAGCGGCTGCCGTATTCGGTGCTGCGAATATATAGTTTACTTTCACATCCTCTTTATAGTTATTGAGCAACGTGGCCAGGCTGTCTTCGAAAATATCGTGGCTGATATTATTGTTGCGTAATGTAGCTAGCAAGTCGTCCACATTCTTTTGAAGAGCGATTTGTTTCAGCGTTAGCTCTTTTATTTTGTTGCTGTTTCCGGAACCTTCTATGGTGTACGCAGTTGAAAAGTCTACATACGGTGCTTTTATCTGGAGCGTTTCGATAGAATCTACAGAAAAATTGATGACTTTGTCGTCAATCCGCAAACGATAAAATTCGGGTGATTCGGGGCGAGGCTGCTTGAAACTGAATGTTCCTTCTCCTTTCAGTTTGACCGAGTCCAATGCGGCGATCCCTTCAAGGCCGGAAGCTTCGAGATAAAGCATTTTACCGTCGGCTCCTGATACATCCCCGTTCACCTGGAATTTAGGACCGGAACTACAAGCAGTAATAGTAAGTGCGGCGAGCGCTGCAAAAGTAACCTTTTTCATATAGTGTGTGTTTATTTACGAGATGCAAATATACGTCTTTTCGAGATTAGTCAAAGCATTTTGCAGTGTTCTTCATCCTAATTTAGAAAAAAAATCAGTTACTAACTAACTTTTTAGCTCATTTCCACCTAATTACCACGATAAATGTATATCTTTGCAGGAATTTTGAAAGAAATATAGATAAAACAATTTTTATGATTAACCCAATTGTTAAGACGATCGAGTTGGGAGATGGCAGAACCATCACACTCGAAACGGGAAAGCTGGCAAAACAGGCAGACGGTTCTGTAATGCTTCGTATGGGCAACACCATGCTGTTAGCTACTGTTTGTGCCGCCAAGGACGCAGTTCCCGGAACAGATTTCATGCCGTTACAGGTAGAGTACAAAGAAAAATTCGCCGCATTCGGCCGTTTCCCTGGAGGTTTTACAAAACGAGAAGGAAGAGCTTCTGATTATGAAATTCTTACTTGCCGCCTCGTAGACCGTGCTCTCCGCCCTTTATTCCCCGATAATTTCCACGCAGAGGTATATGTAAACATCATCCTCTTCTCAGCTGACGGCGTTGACATGCCGGACGCACTGGCAGGACTTGCAGCTTCTGCCGCCCTCGCTGTTTCAGATATTCCTTTCAACGGACCGATTTCCGAAGTACGCGTAGCACGTATCAACGGCGAATTTGTTATCAATCCTACTTTTGAGCAATTGGAAAAGGCTGATATGGATCTGATGGTAGCCGCTACTTATGAAAACATCATGATGGTAGAAGGCGAAATGCATGAAGTATCCTGAAGCTGAATTGCTGGAAGCAATGAAAGTAGCTCACGAAGCTATCAAGATTCATTGCAAGGCACAGATGGAGTTGACTGAAGAGGTTGGAAAAACAGTAAAACGTGAATATGACCATGAGGTAAACGACGAAGAATTGCGTAAGGCAGTTCGTGAAGCTTGTTATGACAAGGCTTACGCTGTTGCCGCTTCCGGAAACAATAACAAACACGAACGTTTTGCTGCTTTCGAAGCTATTTGTGAAGAGTTTAAGGCTCAGTTCTCAGAAGAGGAACTGGAAGAAAAAGCGGCTTTGATCGACCGTTACTATCACGATGTAGAAAAAGAAGCGATGCGCCGTTCAATTCTTGACGAAGGTAAGCGTCTGGATGGTCGTAAGACTACTGAAATCCGCCCGATCTGGTGTGAAGTAGGTCCTCTGCCTGGCCCTCACGGATCTGCTATCTTTACTCGTGGTGAAACTCAGTCACTGACTTCTGTTACTCTGGGTACAAAACTGGATGAGAAGATTATCGACAATGTATTGGAACACGGAAAAGAACGTTTCCTGTTACACTATAACTTCCCTCCTTTCTCTACAGGCGAAGCAAAAGCACAACGTGGTGTAGGCCGTCGTGAAATCGGTCACGGTCACTTGGCTTGGCGTGCCTTGAAAGGACAGATTCCTGCAGACTATCCGTATGTAGTACGTGTGGTTTCTGATATCCTTGAATCAAACGGTTCTTCTTCCATGGCTACCGTATGTGCCGGCACTCTGGCCCTGATGGATGCCGGTGTGAAAATCAAGAAACCGGTATCGGGTATCGCTATGGGATTGATTAAGAATGCGGGCGAAGAAAAATATGCTGTATTGTCTGATATCCTCGGTGATGAAGACCACCTCGGAGATATGGACTTCAAGGTGACTGGAACAAGAGATGGTATTACTGCTACGCAAATGGATATCAAGGTAGACGGTCTGTCTTATGAAATTCTGGAACGTGCTTTGAACCAGGCTAAGGAAGGGCGTATGCACATCTTGGATAAGATTGCTGAAACAATCGCTGAACCGCGTGCTGACCTGAAAGAACATGCTCCACGCATTGAAACGATGACAATTCCTAAAGAATTTATCGGTGCTGTAATCGGCCCTGGTGGAAAAATCATCCAAGGTATGCAGGAAGAAACCGGTGCTGTCATCACTATCGAAGAAACGGAAGGTGTGGGACGTATCGAAGTTTCAGGTACTAATAAGAAATGTATTGACGATGCAATGCGCATGATCAAGCAATCGTTGCTGTTCCCGAAGTAGGCGAAGTGTACAAAGGTAAGGTTCGTTCTATCATGCCTTACGGTGCGTTCATCGAATTCTTGCCGGGTAAGGACGGTTTGCTGCACATTTCTGAAATTGACTGGAAACGTTTGGAAACAGTGGAAGAAGCCGGAATTAAAGAGGGTGACGAAATTGATGTAAAATTGATTGATATTGATCCTAAAACCGGTAAATTCAAACTTTCTAGAAAGGTTTTGTTGCCAAGACCGGAAAAGAAGTAAAAAAGTGACAGTTTTAATATAATATAGAATAACCCGATTACTAGAAGTCGGGTTATTTTTTTTGTCTAAACTTTTGCTTTTCTGCAAAAGAGTACTAACCCTTAAAAAGCATAACAATTATGAATAACAGTCAATAGCATCTCATTAAAAGAGAATCGGAAAGTACCCCCATACTTTCCGATTCGAAACAGTCAAAAATCGACCTTAATCAATTTATTAACTTAACACAGTGACAAAGATATGAGAAAAATTTCTTTGAATGGACTTTTTTGTCCAAAAAGTTTAGAATCTGAAAGCAAATAATACTATCACTTTATTCCTTCTTCTGTTCGTAACATTTCAAGCTTATTGTGAGAATGGATACTCTCAGAGTGCAAAAATCAGCATTCCCCACTCAACGCTGAAAGTAAGTGAGTTACTCTCTAAAATAGAGTCACAGACCAACTATTTGTTTGTCTACAGTGTATTAAAGAAGGTGGCAAGCGAGGAGATATTTATGGAAATGCTTTTGTTTGCAATGGCGATGGTTCTATTCAAGTAAACGCTGACGGTTCGCCGGTGAATAAGACCGGAAATAAAGACCTGCCGGAGCTTTAAAGGTGGATGAATAGTTTATAATTATAGGTGTAACTTTTTTTGATTCAAACGTGTTTCTCCGTGTATTAGGAAATGAGAGGAGAAAGATTGTGAGGGAGTGAAGTCGAGGGGGCTTCGCTCCCTTTTATTAAAAAATACTCCCTCCTTTAAAAAAAAAAGAGGGCGTTAAGGCAAAAAATAGTTGAGGTGTTTTTTCCATATATTTGCTTTGAGGGTGATAGAAACATATTGATTTATGTTGATTATCAGTGTTTTATCAATACGATAAAAACGGTGAAACTCAAGAATGGGAAGTTTGTGTTATTTATAAATTTGTATCGGAAGTTCTCCTTTCAATGCCCCTAGCGCATTGAAAGCCAATGATTCCATTTCGTTTTCTCCGGGATAAATATGGATCGGAGCATAAAAAAGAAATACGTTTTTTTGAGTCGTGAAATGACATAATCGGAGTAAGCAATCCCTCCTGTCAGGAGAATAGCATCTATCTTCCCACAAAGTACAGTAGCGGCGCCACCTATTGCTTTTGCTACGTTATAAATCATGGCGTCCAATACGAGCTCCGCTTTTTTGTCTCCTTCTTCTATGGATTTGATAATCACAGGTACATCGGTAGTACCCAAGTGAGCTGTCAGTCCCGCACGTCCGGAAATACGCTTCTTCAATTCATCTTTGGTGAACTGTCCGCTAAAACAAAGGTCGATGAGTTGACCGGCAGGCAGTGTACCTGCACGTTCCGGCGAGAAAGGGCCTTCGCCGTCCAACGCATTGTTTGCATCAATAGCCCGTCCATGGCGGTGAACTGCAATAGAAATACCTCCTCCCAAATGGCAGATGATTAAATCAAGGTCTTCGTATTGTGTCCCCTGCTCTCTGGCGAAACGGCGTGCTATTGCTTTTTGGTTCAAGGCATGCCAAATTGTAATTTTGGGCATTAACGGTGAGCCTGTGATACGGGCTATATCTTCCAGTTCATCCACTACTCCCGGATCGGCAATGAAAGCACGACAATTGGGTAAGGAAGAAGCAAGTTTGTCTGCAATTAATCCTCCAAGGTTACAGGCATGAGTGCGCATGGCGTGTACCGTATCACGTTTCATGGCTTCATTTACCTCATATACTCCACCCGGTATCGGTTTTACCAGTCCTCCGCGTCCGATGACTGCATCAAAGTCAAAAGGTATCTTATTGGCTTCCAACTCCTGGAGTACCAGATTCTTCCGAAATTCAAACTGGTCTACCACTTGTGAATAAACGGATAATTCTTCTACTGTATGGCTGATATTACGGACCAGTAGCGGAGTTTCATTTTCATATACTGCAATCTTCGTCGAAGTGGAGCCGGGATTGATAACTAGAATTTTCATCAATATTGATTTTTGAATTATGAATTATTGGGGACTTGATTTATTTGTTTTCTGCATTCACAGTCTCCTGAGACTTGCAGGCAAGCCATTGCAATGCTATAATATTTGGACAAGCCGGAGTCACTACGAGACGGAAGTACCACTGGGCAGATCGGTCCTTGCAATAAACCCGCCATTTCTGCCTGTGCAAACAGGGAGACAGATTTGTAGAATGCATTACCCGATTCGATGTTCGGGAATATCAGTACGTCTGCCTGTCCGTTGATAGGAGATACAATCCCTTTAATATCACCACTTGCCTGTTCGCAGGCAGTACGTACATCCAGCGGGCCGTCAATAATCACATTTCCGAATTCTCCCGCTTCGGCAAGTTCTACGATATTCACATAATCTAGTGAATGGGGGAACTTGGCACTCACTTTTTCCGTACAGTGAATCAAGGCGATACGTGGTTGTTCAATACCGAAGTGGCGGCAGGTGCAGATAGCATACCAGATCATTTCTATGCGTTGTTGTAAAGTGGGACGCGGAATGACCGCAGCATCCGAGAAGAAAAGCAGTTTATGATAAGTAGGAATTTCCATCACTGCCAAATGCGTGAGGATTTTTCCTTTCGGCAACAACCCTTTTTCTTTATCAAGTATAGCGTGCAACAGGTTGTCCGTATTAATAATTCCTTTCATCAGAATATCTGCTCCTCCCTCACGGACAATGCGTACCGCTTCGCGTGCTGCCTCGTCCGAATCTTCTATATGGATGATTTTTACGTATTCGGGATATTGTTTGAGTGTGGGATATTTTTCCAGAATAGCCGAATCCCCGATCATGAGAAACTCTGCAATCCCTTCTTCCAAAGCACGGGTAATGGCATATTCCGTATTAGGGTCGTTGGCGCAGACTACGGCAATTCGTTTTCTATGGTTTAGTTTTTTGAGATGAGCCGTCAATTGGGCAAAACTTTTTGAATAGGTTCCATAACGTTAGATTTTTAGCAAATATCAGAAAAATGATTGAAAAAATAATGATTATAACCCGAAAAATTACATCCATTATGTAACATTTTGCTATATTTTATTTGTTTTGGCTGTTGGATGTGCATGGAACCGTTTTTTCCTGTATTTTTGCAAATAAATCCCCCAATAAAATAAAAAGCACCATGAAACAGTTTAAAAATCTATTTATTTGTTAGCTTAATCCTCCTTTGTTGGCTGTTCGTTTCGTGCAAGACGACGAAGGTTCCTGAAGGTTGGTCCTTGGTCTGGAAAGAAAACTTTAATCAAAAAAAGAATTTTGATTCAAAGGTATGGAGTAAGATTCCACGAGGAAAGTCGGATTGGAATAATTACATGACTGACTTTGATTCTTGTTATGCAATGCGTGAAGGCAAACTGGTGTTGAGAGGTATCGTCAATCAGGTTCAGCCCAATGACACTGCCCCTTATTTGACGGGCGGTGTTTATACAAAAGGCAAGAAAGCTTTTATAAACGGGCGTATTGAGATTTGTGCCAAGTTGAATGCGGCGGGAGGAGCATGGCCTGCTATCTGGATGTTACCTGAAAAAGCGGCATGGCCGTCCGGTGGCGAAATTGATATCATGGAACGTTTGAATAACGATTCAATTGCTTATCAGACTGTTCATTCTCATTATACCTACACATTGGGCATCACAGAAAATCCAAAGTCTCATTCCACGGGACCTATTTATCCTGATCGGTACAATGTTTACGCAGTAGAAATGTATCCGGACAGTCTTTCATTTTATGTCAATGATGTACATACGTTTACTTACCCCCGCATACAAACGAAAGAAGAAGGACAATTCCCTTTTAATCAGCCCTTTTATCTGCTGATTGATATGCAGTTGGGAGGTTCGTGGGTGGGAGCAGTCGATCCCAAGGACCTTCCGGTAGAAATGGAAGTGGACTGGGTGCGTTTTTATCAACGAAAGTCAAAAAAATAAGAACATATATGAATATTCAATTTCCTCCTTTTTTGCAGAAAGGTGATAAAGTAGTTATCGTATCGCCCTCCAGTAAGATAGACAAACAATTCCTGAAAGGCGCCAAGAAACGGATAGAATCATGGGGGCTTGAAAGTGGCTATGGGAAAATATGCCGGAAGTTCATCCGGGAGATATGCCGGAACAATCAGGCAACGGCTGAAAGATTTGCAGGATGCAATGGATGATCCGAAAGTGAAAGCTATCCTTAGTAGTCGTGGAGGATATGGAGCTGTACATTTGATTGATAAAATTGATTTTACGGCCTTTCGTGAACATCCGAAATGGTTACTGGGCTTTAGCGATATAACAGCGTTGCACAATCTGTTTCAGAAAAACGGATATGCTTCGTTGCATTCGTTAATGGCACGTCATCTTGCGGTAGAGCCGGAGGATGATCCGTGTACAAACTATTTGAAAGATATCCTGTTCGGAAACTTGCCTTCTTATACTTGTGAGAAACATAAGTTGAATAAGCAGGGCAGTACGCAGGGGGTTCTTCGTGGGGGAATATGGCGGTAGCTTACGGTTTGCGCGGTACTCCTTATGATATTCCGGCAGAAGGAACTGTGCTGTTTATCGAAGATGTCAGCGAACGACCTCATGCCATTGAACGCATGATGTATAATCTAAAATTGGGCGGTGTACTTGAAAAATTATCTGGACTGATTGTCGGACAGTTTACGGAATATGAAGAAGATTGTTCGCTGGGCAAAGAGTTGTATGCTGCTCTGGCGGATTTGGTAAAAGAGTATGATTACCCCGTTTGCTTTAATTTTCCGGTAGGGCATGTGACTCATAATCTGCCGCTTATAAACGGCGCAAAAGTAGAGTTTACGGTTGGAAAGAAAAATGTAGAACTAAAGTTTATTTGTTAATAATCTATTTCATCTGAACAATGCTGTGATGAAAATGACTAATTTTGAGGCTTTAATAGATAAAAGGACGATGAAAAAGAAAACTATGATAGTATTAATGAGTGCCTTTTTGTTATTATCAGCATTCTCTTGCGGAGGAGGTAATAAGGCAAATAGTACGAGTGAACAAGGCGAAGAGACAGCAGTGAATGTACCTCAATTTGATGCGGATAGTGCTTATTTGTATGTAAAGAATCAAGTAGATTTTGGTCCTCGTGTTCCTAATACAAAGGGGCATGTAGCTTGTGGAAATTATCTGGCTAAGCAATTAAAAGATTTCGGTGCGCAGGTGACCGATCAGTATGCCGATCTGATTGCTTATAACGGTACTTTGTTGAAAGCGCGAAATATTATCGGTTCTTATAAGCCGGAAAGTAAAAAAAGAATCGCTTTATTTGCCCACTGGGATACACGTCCGTGGGCCGATAACGATCCTGACGAAAAGAATCACAAGACTCCGATTCTGGGAGCGAATGATGGTGCAAGCGGAGTAGGAGCTCTGTTGGAAATAGCCCGTTTGGTCAATCAACGGCAGCCGGAACTTGGTATTGACATTATTTTTCTTGATGCCGAAGATTATGGTACACATGACCAGAATAATGAAGAATCATGGTGTCTGGGTGCACAATACTGGGCGCGTAACCCTCATGTACAGGGATATAATGCTCGTTTTGGTATCCTGCTTGATATGGTAGGTGGCGAAAATACGGTTTTCCTGAAAGAATCATATTCTGAGAGATTTGCGCCGGATATAAATAAAAAGGTGTGGAAAGCAGCCAAGAAATTGGGATATGGCAAAATGTTCATTGATGAAGACGGAGGAGGGGTGACGGATGACCATTTGTTTATCAACCGCCTGGCACGTATTAAAACGATCGATATTATTGCTTCCGATCCGGAAGGTGGTTTTACCCCGACCTGGCATACTATCAATGATAATATGGAGCATATAGACAGGAATACACTGAAGGCGGTCGGGCAGACTGTATTGGAAGTAATCTACAATGAAAAATAATCTCCTTGTTATTTAGAGTATTTAGAAATTTGTAAATAGCAATTATATATATGTCAATTAATGAATTACAAGACGAAGTGATTGCAGAATTCAGTGACTTCGATGACTGGATGGATCGGTATCAACTACTTATTGATTTGGGAAATGAGCAGGAACCGCTTGAAGAAAAATATAAGACGGAACAGAATCTGATTGAAGGATGTCAAAGCAGAGTATGGCTTCAAGCGGACGAAGTAGATGGTAAAATTGTTTTTAAAGCGGAAAGTGATGCTTTGATAGTCAAAGGAATTATTGCCTTACTGATTAAAGTCCTTTCAGGACATACTCCTGATGAAATCTTGAATACTGATCTTTATTTTATAGATAAGATAGGGTTGAAAGAACATCTGTCGCCAACGCGTAGCAATGGTTTGCTGTCGATGGTGAAACAAATACGAATGTATGCATTAGCATTCAAAGCAAAAGAGGGGAAGTGAGAACTTCCCTTTTTTATGATATGCTTGTTGATCTTGTGAAAATTTTATAAAATTATAGATTTTATTCAGGAAAGCTTTGTACATAGGTTTATGGAAGTTTTTTGCTAGTTTTTCTGTTGTTTTATTTAGAAAAAAGTAAGGAATCTGTCTATTTGACCAATGTTTAAAAATATATAATATAATAAGTTTCGTTTGATACTTTGCTTTTTTATTTATTTTTTTGCAAAAAAAAACGCGAGCTTATGAAAAATTATGTGAAAAGAGTAATCCTGTTCTGGTTTTGTATGGTTTTCTATATGTTAGTACAAGCTCAAGTGAGGGAAAACCGAATAACCGGACACGTATATGATTCTCAGAACTTGCCTTTGGCTGGTGTAAACATTAAAGTAAAAAATACTCCTTATGGGACAGTCTCCAATGAAAAAGGAGAGTTTGTGCTAGCAGGTAAATGGGAGCAAGGTGTATCAATTGAATTTTCGTTTATTGGTATGCGGCGTAAAACTATCACTTATAAAGGTCAGACTAAGCTGGAAGTAACTTTGGCGGACGACACTAATAATATGGATGAGGTTGTTGTGACTGCTAAAGCCAATATTAACGAGATAGATATTCGTGCTCGTTCCGGTGTAGTGCAAGAAGTCGATATGCGGCGTATTAATAGTAAGCCGATGATTGATATGGGCTTGGCTTTGCAGGGATCTGTACCGGGGCTGATTGTAACAAATACAGGAGAACTGGGTTCTGCTCCTGAGATACGCATCAGGGGAAATTCCTCTTTACGAAGGGGAAACACAACCAATGAGCCACTGTATGTAATGGATGGAAAGGTCATAAGCTCGGAAACTTTTTATAATCTGAACCCTCAAGATATTAAAGAAATCAAGGTACTTAAAGATGCGGCTGCTTGTGCTTTATATGGTATAAAAGCTGCTAATGGGGTACTGGAAATAACTTCCCAGCGTGGAATTAGCGGACAAACAATGGTTACCTATACTTTGGATATGGGTATAACTACTCGTGGCCGTCGGGGAATTTCTATGATGAATTCTGTAGAAAAGCTGGAACTGGAACGTCGTTTGCAAAATGTAGAAACTCCCGGTTACCGATATAGTGCAGATTATTATAATAAATATCATGCTGATGATCCGAATTTGCCACAACTGATAGCGGCAGGACAACAAAAACTGGATGAATTGAAGAATATTAATACCGACTGGTTCCATGAACTTATCCGGAATAGTCTTTATCAGAAACATAATGTCAGTATTCGTGGAGGAAGTGAAGAGACAACCTATTATGTTTCTGCTAACTATACTCAACAGGGAGGGCGTTTGCCGGGTAATGATAAACGGCGTATGAGTTTGCGCATGAATATGGACCAGAAATTGGGACATATCGGTTATGCATTGCTAAGTGTAAATGGGGGATATGCTAAGACAAATACACCGAATGGTACAACCTCGGACCCTACTCAACTGGTTTATGAACTGAATCCTTATGAAACAAAAGATAGTGGCGAATTAGTTTCTTATCCGGGACGTACCTACAATGATTTGATGAATCAGTACAGTCAGGAAGATGCGGCAAAGACAGCCGGTATTAGTGGCAGTTTGATTTTGAACCCATTACCTGGACTGGATGTGGCGGCAGTGGCCGGCCTGGATTTTTTGCTGGACGAGACAGAACAATTTACTCCTTCTACTGCATATTCGGAAATGACAACGGGAGTTCCTGAGATTCAACGTGGTATTTATTCAAAATCAAAGAATACGACAACCAATGTTTCTACTAATGTTCGTGTGACTTATAATAATGTATATGCAGGGAAACATAATCTGACGTTAGGTGCTAATATAGATTATTACCTGACGCAGTTGGATAATGTTTCTATTACCGGTTATGGGGTTGGAACTATAAAATCTGCGGCTGCTATCAATCAATCTATTCAAGGAACGCGTAAAGCTGAAGTGGGGGCGTTGAAAGATAAAAATGCCCAGTTGGGATTTGGTGCTGTTGTCGGGTATACTTTTGATAATATTTATGACCTTTATGGTACTTATAAGACTGACGCTTCCTCTATTTTGCCTTCCGACAAACGCTGGAACAGTGCTTGGGCAGTGGGGATTGGTTGGACTCCTAGTTATTATGAATTTCTGTCGGATAACCCCGTTTTAACCCGTCTGAACCTAAAAGCTTCTTATGGATATACTGCCAATTTGAATGGCGTCTCTGTCTCTTCAACAGTAGCCACTTTTGCTTATTCTACTAACAGTTATGAAGACCAGCGTCCACTTGACTTAATGGGGCTTTATAATAAAGATCTGAAACCGGAACAGACTAAGTCTATTGATGCAGGAATTAATATAGGTCTGTTTGATCGTATCACTTTAGAGGCGAGTTGGTACAACCGTCGTACCGAACAAGCGTTGTTGGATGTTCCGATTCCGTCTTCTACTGGATATACTACATTGAAACGTAATATAGGAATACTTGAGAATAGAGGTTTCGAATTTGGAGTGAATATGAAAGTGTTGGATACAAACGATTGGTTGCTTAGTTTGCGGGGGAATATAGCTTATAACCGTAACAAAGTTATTGATCTTTATTATGCTGATAGAATATATACCTCTGAAGAAGCATTGCTTCCTGATTATGAGGTGGGTAAGTCGTATGATATGATTTACGGACCTTCTTCTCTGGGGATTAATCCTTTGACTGGTTATCCTGTTTTTCTGGTGAAAGGTAATAAGGAAAAACAAGCAAGTGAAGCATTGACTGCTGAAGATGTGGTAGCATTGGGTCATTCTACGCCTCCATATAGCGGAAGTTTTGGACTATCGCTTTCTTATAAATCATTCGATTTGGATATGGATTTCTATTATGTACACGGTGGTATCCACCAATTTAACTATTCGTATGTGCGTGATAAAGATGATTCAAATAAAAATGCTGTTGCTGGACAAACAGATAAAATGTGGTTTAAACCGGGAGATGAAGGTAAAGTTTATCCGACTCCTTTTTACACATCTGCTGTAGCAGAAGACAATTTAAGCCAATACCCGAACTCGTTGACAGTAGGTAAGAGTGATTATTTGAAGCTCTCTATGGTTTCTCTTCGTTACCGAGTGCCACCTCATTTCTTAAGAAAGACATTACCGTTTGTAAAGTATGCGACGCTTGCTTTTCAGGGTTCTAATTTGTTTACGTGGACCTCATATAAGGAATCGGATCCGGAAAGTGGTACATTGGCGGGTAGTATGCAGCCTATTTATACATTCAATATGAGTCTGACTTTTTAAAGAATAATGATTATGATAAAGAAATTCATCTATATATTTACTGCCATATCAGGAATTTTAGCGGGAGTATCGTCTTGTTCACTTGATATTCCTCCTGCTGACCAGTATTCGGATCCTGATGCTATTACTAATGTTTCCACGGCCCGTTCGCTCCTGACATCTGCTTATTTACTATATCCGCACTATGAATATGAACTTTCTATCTTAGGTGATGACTTTTGTCAAACGTCTATTACAGGAAAGGATATGAGTCAGAAGAATCTTTATTTGTGGCAGGATAACTCTATAACTTCTTTTGCGGAGACTATCTGGCTGGAATATTATAATACAATTGCTTCTTGCAATACTTTGCTTGAACGGGTGGATAATATCGTATTGGAGAATGCTTCGGAGGAGAGTGCAAAAGCAGCTATAATAAGTGAGTGCAAAGCATTGAAGGCTCTTTGTTATTTCAATTTGCTAAGGTTGTTTGCACCAGCTTATGACAAAGATCCGCAAGCTGATGGCATTGTTTTGAAAGAACGTTTGGGACTTGAATTTCCAAAACGTTCTTCTATTGAAGATTGTGTATCTGCTATCCGTACATTGTTGACAGAGGCGGCCGATACGGAGAATGCTCCGGAAAAAAATGGGTGGTTATCTCAAACAGCGGTTTATTATTTGCTTGCTGAACTGGAATTATATGCAGGACAATATGGACAGGCTGCGATTTATGCAGAGAAAATATTAGAGCAGGCAACAGATGATATGTTTACTGTTGCGGGATATAAACGTTTGTGGGAAACTGCTTCTTGCAAGGGGCGTATCTTTGCGTTTTATACAGCAAAGAGTTATTATGCGGACATTCAGTTTAATGAAACAAGTGGTGATTATTTCGCTTTGAATCCTCAGATTGTTTATGGGGAGGAAGATATACGGAAGACATACAATGTTTATCCTTTTGAAATGGAAGGAGAACAAAGGAATTTGCTAGGTAAATATAATAAAGTAAATAAGGATTCAGAAAGTATACAATATATAAATGAATGAATATTTGGCGCTTTATGCCGGAGGGACTTATTTCACTGCTGCAGGCTATTAACTGTAGGTTTTGTCCGGAAATTAATTATTACAAATGTACTTCTGATGATGGACTCGAAATTTCTCTTGTGGAAGAAAATGATGAATGTAAATATTTGATGAATTCTGGCTACTTGGAAAATGCATGGATATTTTAATTTGGAAATTGTTACAAATAAAGGGGGAGAGAAGAAGACGGCGCGTTTCAAGGTACTTTCCAATCGTCAGAGTTTGCTGAATAACCAAAGGATGATAACTTTAAAGGTAAAGGATTATACAGACGAACGTATGCAACCATGGAATGAATTGAAACTGACTGTAAGGCCAAATCCAACCTTGCCGGACTTGACCGAACAACAGATTGAGTTTGTTCATGGCTATATGGAGAAGTACAGGCTTAATCTTAATCGCTTTATGGGTGAAGTAAGCTGTCGCGTAGAGGTGACTTTCCCAGCAGATGAGGTTGGAGTATTTAGTGATACGGAGACTCGCTCCTTTGAAGGAAAGAGTATGATAACATTGAGTGAGAATGCTACTGCAGATCGTCCGATACTTAAGATGATTGATAATCCAATGGGAATAACTTCATTTTTGTGGGAAATATACAGAAAAGAAACGGTGGAGAATGAATTTTGGATTTTTGAAGGAAGTAAATATGTCTCTATGATGGAGGCGATTGGCTATGACATGAGTAAGGAAGTATTTAGTGTAGTTCTTGATAATTTGGAATTATTGCCGGATGAAGGTACTTTTTCATTCGTAGGCCCGACTTTAAATCTTTGGGATGAAGAAATAGAATCATTGCCTTTTGAATATTCTTTTACCGCTTGGGAGCGTTGGAAGAAAATGGCTGACGAAGGTGGTACGATTTTAGTTCAGGAGGGAGATAATATGGTGGAAGCGAGTGTTAGTGATTTGATAGAGGAAGGAATAACTTTAAATCCAGTTTGTTTAGTGTATTCGTCTATTGATGAAGACAATTGGGAGAATGAACCTTCAGACTGGATTGAACCGAAAGGAATGTTTAATGAGAAAACCTTTAGTTTTCAATTCCCTTGGGATCATGTTAATTCGTTAGGGTATACTCAGATTCGCGTGACTTATACATTAAATGAATAAATATAATATATAAAACGACCATTCATGTTTAAGCAGACAAAGTTTAAAGTTTTTCTATTCTTGGCAGTTCTATTAGGAGGACTTCCCGTGAATATGCTTGCACAACAGAAAGCTTCTCATTTGGAGAAAAAAGTAAATTTACCTCCTAATACAGTTGAAGGGACCTTGGCTAATGGGTTACATTATTTAATCCTTCCTAACGAGGCGCCGATTCACACAACAGAATTCCGGTTAGTGATGCGTATCGGTTCTGTTCAAGAGTCGGAAGAGCAAAAAGGAGCCGCCCATTTTCTGGAGCATATGTCGTTTGCCGGTAGTAAACATTTTCCTGGCAGGGGAATGGTAGACTATCTGGAAACTTTGGGCATGAAGTTTGGACGTGATATAAATGCGGTAACCGGATATGATCGTACGATCTTTATGTTGACAGTGCCTATGGATAAAACTGACCATAAAGTTAGTAGCAAAACTTTATTGATTTTGAAAGATTGGCTGAGCGGAATCACTTTCGAAGAAGAGCGGACGAAGAAGGAACGGGGCGTTATTTTGGAAGAATTGCGCGGATATGACTTGGGGGATGATTTTTATGCATTAAAAATCGGAAAGAACCATTTCACGGAGCGTATGCCGTTGGGAAGTTCCGAGGATATTCGTAGTATTGACCGTAAGACGTTGATTGAATTCTATAAAAAATGGTATTCTCCGCAGATGGCTACCGTAGTTGTGGTTGGTAATGTAGATCCGGAATCTATTGAAAAACAAATCAAGGAAATGTTTTCATCTATTCCTCGTAAAGAAGTCAAAGGCTATCGTACTTATCCATTGACTTATGACCCGGGAGTTGAGTTATATGAAATTGGGGATGATCTGGAGCGTAGTTCAGAGTTGGAGCTGATGATTCCTCATCCTTGTGTGATTGGTAATACAATCGGCAGTATTTATCAGAAGGAACTCGGATCTTTATTGATACGTGCTATCAGTAACCGGTTGAAATACCAGAATATCCGGTGCAATGTTTCTGATGCATGGTTTCTTTCTGATAAGAATCATTTTGTTTTTGCTTTTTCCGGGGTAGATAAGGCAAATCTCTTGCAACAAGTATCCGAACTGTCTAATGAAATGGAGTCTATTCAGAAAAACGGCTTTAAGCAGGAAGAAGTGGAGGATGCTATTAATGAGCATCTGAGGCGTTTGAAAGTAGATAACTCAACTCAATTATCTTCTAAATGGTGTGATGATTTTGTTGATTATGTGATATCCGACGACCGTTATATTCAGTCAGATAGTGAAATGAAACAGTTGGCGGACAAGATACGGGCGACTGATAGCGCTACTTTGCAACAACTTTTGCGTGAGTGGCTTTCATACAAAGATCAAACCTTATTGGTGGCTTATCGTAATAATGCAGGTAAACAAAATTCTCTTAAAAAAGAAGAAGTTGTTCAGGCATGGGATGAAGGTATTAATAACCCGTTGAAAGATTTTACGTATGTACGTAAAGATGTGAAAGAAGAAAGAGTAGTGACACCTGCTTGCCTGGTTGAGAGTTATCCTTTTAAGGCCTCAGATATAGTTAGTGAGAAGAAATACGCAGACCTTAACATAACAGAAGTAATTCTGAAAAATGACTTACGTATTCTTCTCCGTCCGACAAATGATGAAAGTCAATCCATTTTTGTGACAGCTTTTGGAAGAGGAGGGACAGCAGATTTATCAGATAAAGATTATCCTTTATATGAAGGGACAGGAGGTTATATGGAAATGGGAGGGGTAGCTTGTATTCCTTATGATACTCTATCTTCTTTTATGCAACAGGAAGAAATATCTATGAATATTGCTATCAGTAATTATTGGCATGATATTATGGGAATGTCTCCTGCTGCCAAAGCACGAGAACTCTTTAATTTGATGTACGAGAAGATGTGTCGTCCGGAGCTTTGCTATGAGGATTTTGATGAGATTCGTAAAGATGAAATGGAGCGTTTCGGGAAGGAAAGTGTATTGGAACAAATGATGAAACGTGCTTCTGATCGTATGTTGACAAACCGCCTGGATTCTCTAATGGGAAATACGGTACCTCGTCCGGCTCTAACAAAAATGGATCTGGAAAGATTGGATCTGGATAAGATTGCAGATTATTATTGTTCATTATACAGCAATCCGTCGCAAATGACATTCGTAGTAACAGGAAAGTTTGATACGGATAGCATCAAAGAATTGTTAACTGCGACGTTCGGACGTATGCCGAAAGTAAATACAGTGTCTTATCCCAACAAAGCGTTTAAGCTCCCTAAGAAAACTTACATAGAAGAATTTCCGAATGATAATGATACGCAGACTATCTTTGATTATGTTTTCTGTGGAAATTATCAGCCTTCCTTGAAAAATAGCCTTACACTGAAATTGATGCGTGATATCTTGCAAAACCGCTTGTTAAGTGTTTTGCGTGAAGGAGAGAATATAGTCTATTCTCCATACGCTTCTTTATTTTATAATGGGCTGCCACAACAAGTCTTTTATTTTGATTTGTCGGCCTCTGTTGATTTCGTAAATACGAAGAAGGTGGAGGAGCTTATAAAGCAGATTATAAATGAGCTTCGTACAAGTAAAGTGAGCGAAGAGGAATTGGAAACTTTGAAAAAGTCTTTTTGGGTTACAAAACGAAAAGTGCTTTCGGATGAGGCTTCTGCCGAATGGCGTACTAATCTTGTGAATTTGCTGAAGAATGGTGAGTCTGTCGCTGATTTTGAGCGATATGAACAATGTCTCGATAGCATATCCACTGTGGATATTCAGAAAGCATTTAAGCATTTTACGAATCCCGATAAATTTGTATTGTTATATATTGGAAAACATCAAAAATATGAATAATTTATTTTTCTCAAGATTTTGTGGGTTATTGCTTTTGTGTTCTATAGGAGTAGCGGCCTTTGCTCAGAAAAGATACAAGAGAGCATATACATTGTTTAATGCCGAAGGCAAGGAGATAGGCTATGATGAGCTTATTGAAGCGTTGGCACAACCGGATGTCGTGTTTATAGGCGAGATTCATAATTGTTGTATTACTCATTGGCTGGAATATGAAATAACCCGTTCGCTATATGCTATTCATAAGGAAAAACTGATGTTGGGAGCTGAAATGCTTGAGGCGGATAATCAGCTGATTTTGGATGAATACATGAGTCGCGCGATTTCTTATGACAGATTTGAGGCAGAAGCCCGGTTGTGGGATAATTATAGTACGGATTATGCTCCATTTGTCTTTTTCGCAAAAGAGAATAAAATTCCATTTATTGCAACTAACGTACCACGACGCTATGCTAATGTTGTAAAAGATAATGGCTTACAGTATTTGGATTCATTATCTAATGAAGCAAAGCGATACTTGCCGCCTCTTCCTATTCAGTTTACCTACAAGGAAGAAGAAGGTGGTGCTTTTGCATTAATGCAGATGATGGGTAAGAGTAAAGGCAATCAGGAATATTTGGCACAGGCGCAAGCTATCAAAGATGCAACAATGGGCTGGTTTATAGCTCATAATATAAAGGATAAATTCCTGCATTTTAACGGGAACTACCATTCTGATTTTAAAGGAGGAATAATTCCTTATCTGCTTCAATATCGTCCGGGGACAACGATTAAAACTGTCTGTTCAGTCCGTCAGGAAAGTATAGACCAATTAGATGAAGAAAATAAAGGAAGAGCAGACTTTTATATTTGTGTTCCTGAAGATATGACCTCTACTTATTAGAGGTCATGCGTTGCATATATGGAATGACTCCTGCCAGTATGACAATTGCACCGATAAGAATAATAAGATACGGTGTACCGCTAATCAGGTCATCCATATTCTCCGCTTCGGGATATTTAATACTAAGATATACTGATAGCGAGTTATTGAATATATGCATGAATATACAAGGTATCAGACTACCCGTTTTATAATAAGTCCATGCCAACAGGATACCGATCAGAAATGCCGGAAGTATCTGTGCGGGATTTATATGAAAGACACCGAATAGAAGTGCCGAAATAAGAATTGCTTTGGTCGGATTATATTGTTGGAGCAAAGCTTTGGTGATTGCTCCCCGGAACAATAATTCTTCAAGTACAGGGCCTACGATTGCTATTGCAAGAATCCCTCCCCAGCCGGATTGGAGGATATCGAAAGATTGCTCCATGATATTGGGTATCCAATCCAGCAAACTCATTAATGAAGAAACAACAAATCCACTGGTAAGGATTGCCACTGCACTACCTAAAAAGATAAGGAGCGGACACAAGTGACCAGGTCTCTTTCTTTGTGCTGATGTAGCCGGCCTTCCACAGATAGATACCCATCATTATCTGACCGGCCAATTGCGCCGGAATTATAATTGTTTGCGTCAGAACAGCCTTATCCAAATTTCCTGTGGTTACTAACAAATAGATTGTACAGGGAATCATAATCAGGATAGGGGCAACAATTTGCGCAATGACAAGGTCTATTAATACAAGTTTGATAGCCGTCTTCATATTTTACTTTTTTATTTAGTAGCGAAGAAGCTGCATATAAACATAGCTAACATAGAAATAGCTATTACCACCAAAGAGATGCTCATAAATGACTTTTGCATAAGAATCTATTTTAAGTTGTTATTCGGTTGATGTATTATTTTCTTAGTTCTTCCTGTTGGTTACTTCTTGCTTTGCTGGCAAGAAGAATCGCTTCGGTTTCTTCTGCATCTTTATGGAGTTGCACTATTAACTCGTCGATACTGGAGAATTTCAGTTCGGGACGTGTCCGTTTAACAAAAGTAAGCCGGATGAATTTATCATATATGTCCGAATGGAAGTGAAGGATATTCACTTCAATTGTTCGATTCGGACCATTGTCAATCGTCGGGCGGACACCTATATTTAGCATTCCCATGTATGTTTTCCCGTCAAACGTTACCCATACGGCATATACGCCATCGGCAGGAATAAGTTTATCCGGATCATCTACGCTTAAATTGGCAGTCGGAAAGCCGATCTTTCTGCCTACTTGGTAACCGCCTACAACAGTCCCGTCCAAAAAATATTCATATTTCAGGCAACGGGCTGCGATTTCCACTTCTCCTTCATGTAACAGTTTACGAATCAAAGACGAACTTACCGGAATGTTTCGGGTAGTTCCTATTTCTATGTCACTGGTATATGCCTGTGCACGAATTACTTCTATGCCAATTTCTTTTCCATAACGTACATAATCCTCGAAACCTTCGCTGCGGTTATGTCCGAAACGATGGTCATAGCCGATAACCAGATATTTTACCTGATAACGCTCTTTTAGCAGTCGGTTCATAAATTCGCGGGCGGTTAACTGCGAAATGTCCGGGGTGAAATCGAGCATCAGGCAATAGTCTACACCAATGTCAGCAAGCAGACTAATTTTCTCTTTCGGAGTAGTCAGGAGTTCCGGCCGATAGGCTGCATTCATTACCTTACGGGGATGAACAGGGAAAGTAACCAATGCAGAACGTAGACCTTTGGCTGCGGCTATCTCTTTCACTTGCTGAATCAGATAGCGATGTCCTGCATGTACTCCATCAAAGAAGCCGATGGTAGCTACACTGGGTTCCGGGTTAATAGCCGATGTGTCACGTATAATCTGCATATCTCTAAAATTATTTGCTGTTGAAAAGATGGCTCCAGTCTTCGCCGGCTTTTGCCGTATAAGTAGAGATTCCTAAGTTCTGTGCCGCTTTGCAGTTGATTTCGGAATCATCAATAAAAAGAGTCTCCTCCGGTTCGATGCCGGCATCATCCAATATTGCTTTAAAAATTTCCGGTTCGGGTTTGGCCATTTTCATTTCAAAAGAGAGATATGTTTTTTCAAAATAGTCCTCTACTTTGAAAGTACGGTAGGGGAATAGATTCTTACAAGTCCATTTCCAATGAATCTCGTTTGTATTACTCAACAAATAGACTACATATTTTTCGCGTAACTTCAGCAATAAATCAAGTTTGTGTGTTGGTATATCTACCAGAAAACTATTCCAGGCGGCATCAATTTGTTTGTCACTAACTACTTTACCTATCATTTCGCGAACGCCATTACGAAATTCTGCGGGAGTAATCAAGCCTTTCTCCTGCTGCATCAGGATTCCGTCCTGATTTGAGATGTCCAATAGTTCCTCCACGTTACGGAGCCCTAATTTCTGAAAGTTCTCAATGCAACGTTGGCGGTCGAGATTGATAAGTACACCACCCAAATCAATAAGAAGGTTTTTTATTCCTTTACTTTTCATTTCTGTTTCTTTTGTGAATAATACGCTGAACAAGGCGAACAAGTTCTCCAACCCATAACACCGTGGACGAAACGCCTATAATAAGAAGCCAGGTTTGCCAGTCGAGCGGTTCCGTGCGGAATACAGCTCCACCGAACTGTACGATCAGAAATTGTCCGGCAAGAATAGCCAGTACAATAAGCTCCATCCCATACGATTTGGAAAGTCCCTTGAATGCCGAATCGGTAGTGCCGAATACACGTGCATTGAACAGATTCCAGAATTGCAGCATGACAAAGAAGGTGAAGAAAATAGTCAGGTTGTGTACATCCATACCTTCCGTACTGTGGTCGAAATAATAAATCATTCCGAGCAGTACGATGAGGAAGATAGAACCTACCCCTAATATGTTAGACCGCATTGCCTTACTGATAATGAAATCAGTACTGCGACGAGGCTTTTCGAGCATAACAGTTTCGCTGGGCGGAATAGAAGCCAGGGCCAGCGCTGCGAAAGTATCCATAATCAAGTTTACCCACAACATCTGCGTCACAGTCAACGGAAGTTCCGTGCCGATAACGGAGCCCAATAGAACGATAAGCAATGCCACAAAGTTGATCGTTAGCTGGAAAACGATGAAACGCTGGATATTCTTATACAGTGAACGTCCCCACATAACGGCGGTTCCGATACTGTTGAAGGAATCATCAAGCAATGTAATATCACTGGCCTCTTTGGCTACAGAAGTTCCTGTACCCATTGATAAGCCGACTTGTGCATGGTTCAGAGCAGGCGCATCATTTGTTCCGTCTCCGGTTACGGCTACTACCGCTCCTTTTTGCTGGAGCAACTGCACAAGGCGTTGTTTGTCTGTAGGACGGGCACGCGACATAATTTTCAAATCCATTACCCTGTCAAGTGCTTCTTCGTCACTCAATTCAGCAAAAGCAACACCAGTGATACGATTCCGGTCGGTGTCGGTTTCCGGCTTCCAAAGACCTATCTGACGAGCAATCTCGGTTGCAGTCCCCGGAGTGTCGCCGGTCACAATCTTGATACCGATACCTGCCGACTGCATTTGGCTACGGCGGCAGGAACATCCGGACGAATCGGGTCAGAGATGGCAACCACTCCCAAGAAATTCAGGTCGTTGGCTGAAACAAGTTCCACACAATCATTCGGTTCATTCTCCTCTACGATTTTGAAGGCGAAGCCCAGTGTGCGCATCGCCATATTCTGGTAATTCAGTAGTTGTGCTTCTACTGTTGAACGGTATTCCACGGCATCCACCCGTCTTCCGTCCAAGACAACTTCTTTACATTTGCCCAGAACAATTTCGGGAGCACCTTTTATATAGAGTATTTTCTTTCCGATTAATGGTGATTCTACAAGCGTAGCCATGAACTTGCGCTCCGTAGAGAAGGTGAGCTGGTCGAGAACACGGGCGTTCTCACGGAGTTTCAGGTAATTTCTTCCCTGACTATTGAGCCATAATAGTAAGGCCACTTCCGTCGGATTTCCTACTCCTTTCGGCTTTTCCCCGGTTTCTGTTTCCTCAAGGAAGGCGGTCGAATTAGCGCTGATTCCCTCTGCAATCAATGCACTGATATCATCATCGGACAGGTTACTGCCGTTTTTGATTCCATAGAAGTTTGGTTCGTGTACTTGCATCAGATTTTGCGTCAGCGTACCGGTTTTATCCGTACAGATGACAGTGATAGCACCCATTGTCTCGCAAGCGTGCATTTTCCGAACCAGGTTGTTGGTAGAAAGCATACGGCGCATATTTAGGGCCAGACTAAGAGTTACACTCATCGGTAATCCTTCGGGAACAGCAACAACAATCAGCGTAACAGCCATCATAAAGTATTTAAGTGTCCGTTCAAATACCGGAAGCCATTCGTGCCAGCCGTTTAATGCACCGAAATCAAAATATAGCAATACATCTTTTACGAAGAAGATAAGGAAAGCCAGGCCGGCAACAGTAAAACCAATTTTTCCGATTAGATTGGCTAATTTGGTCAACTGTATATTTAGTGGAGTCGGTTCAAGGTTTTCTTCCGTACTTTGGCGGGCCACTTTTCCTATTTCCGTTGCATCTCCTACGTGCAGAACGCGCATTGTGCCATGACCGTCGACTACCGTAGTGCCACGCATCACCAAATTAGAGGCGTAAGTCGCTTCTTCGTCAAAATCTGCTTCTATAATCGTCTTATTGATAACAGGTTCTCCGGTCAGGTTGGATTCGTTTACTTGCAAAGAGATAGCTTCCACCAATTCTCCGTCAGCCGGGATTTCTTCTCCGGTTTCCAAAATCACGATGTCGCCTACAACTATATCTTTGCGCGGAACTTCCTGTACGCGGCCGTTACGAATCACTTTAACTAGTGTTTCCTCATTAACGGCATTCAGTAAGTCGAATTTTTTGTTGGCATCATATTCAAAAAAGAAACCGATACCCGTAGCCAGCAAGATAGCGGCTATGATTCCGATCGTTTCGGCGTACTCATTTTCGATGATGGAAATAATCAACGAAAAGACGGCTGCAACTAGCAGTACGCGTACGACCGGGTCCTCAAATTTCTCAAGATAAAGTTTCCATAAAGAAGGACGCTTGGGGGGTGTTAACAGGTTTATACCATTCTTTTCCCTGCTTTGTAGGACCTCACTGTCCGTAAGGCCTAAATGATTGTAATCATCTTTATTTGTACTCATGCAGATACATGCGTTTAGTTTGAACCGCAAAAATACAACATAAAATTGTGATAAAATGTTTAATTAAAACTTTTTATGAAGTCGAATTTCTTACTGAGGTTTGCCGCATGAAAGATAAGGGAGGGTAAACCAGAAGGTAGAACCTTCTCCTTCAATGGAATCCGCTCCGATCTGGCCGCTCAATTTGCCTACAATCGTTTGTGAAATCGAAAGTCCCAGTCCTGCACCTTTTTGGTCTTTATTCAGTTTCACAAAACGCCCGAATACATTCGACAGTTTTTCTGCCGGTATGCCCGTACCCGTGTCTTTCACGTAGAAATATAGTTCAGTATCTTTAGCTTCATAACCGATACGGATATTTCCTTCCCGGGTAAATTTAATAGCGTTGCCCACGAAATTGGAAATGACCTGTGCCACCCGATTGCGGTCGGTCTGTATAAGGCAGGAAGAAAGTGAAGGCTCTGCTATTATCTGTACTTTTCCTCCGGCATCATTAATCCTCATTTGGAAAAGTCTTTGTAAATCGGATAGCAACAAATTAATATCTACCGTTGAATACACAAATTCTAAAGTGCCCGCTTCTATTTTTGACATATCAAGAATATCATTTACTAATTGCATCAGAAGATCGGCATTCATTTTGATAATTTCTTGGTATTGTGTTTTTTCTTCTTCTGTGTTTGCGCTGCCCATTACTTCTGCAAACCCGGTGATAGCATTCAGCGGAGTACGAATCTCATGGCTCATGTTGGCCAGGAAGGCTGATTTTGCTATATCTGCATTTTCCGCTTTCTCTTTTGCCACTTTTAATTCCCTTTCTACTTGTTTCAAATGGGTAATATCATGTACGGTAAGCACCATATTTTCTTCTTCATTGAGGAGGAAATAAGAGCCGGAAATAACGGCTTCACAGGCTACCGTTTGATTTTCGGAAGTAACCATATTCAAAGTGGCTTCCAGATTAGTGAATCCTCTTCTTTGTTCGAAAGCCTGACGGATAGCCTGGCGTATAGGACAGGAGCCACAATAAACATGTGTACCGCAACCTCCCTCTGCCGATAATGCATTACAGCACTGCAACAAATCACCTACTCTTTTTTCTTCCGGTCCTTTTCGTGTTCCGGTCTGTTGGTAGTAATTCGTTTTCAGCACTTTGAAGTCGTTGTTTATTAACAGGATGAAGGCGTGTACATTTTTCAAGATAGCACTGGCAACATGGTTGGTATGTTCTAGTTTTCTGGATTCCCGAAATAACCGTTTCTGCATTCGAAGGCATTTCCTGCGCTCCCACAAAAAACTGATTAGCAGGATTGCACATAAAATTATGAGGGTAGATAAAAGTGCTATTAACATGACATAATATTGTTGGTTCAGCTTGTTGAATACGGTTACAAAGATAGTTTTTTTCTTTCATTATAAAAAAGTGTTGAACAAATATCTTGCTATTTGTGTTATATTATTTAGAAAACCAATTAAAAATACGAACGTTATGAAAAAGTACATTTGCACGGTCTGTGAATATATTTACGACCCCGAACAAGGAGATCCGGAAAGTGGAATTGAACCAGGAACAGCATTTGAAGATATTCCTGATGATTGGACTTGTCCATTATGTGGAGTCGGAAAAGAAGACTTCGAGCCGTACGAAGGATAAAACAAAGGGAGAGAATTTATTAAGAGGAAATGGCCGGATACAAATCGTATCCGGCTATTTTTATTTTTTTGAATAAAAATATAATGCTGATTATAAATGTAGTATCTTTGATGCAAAAATATAGAATTATGCATAACAAGGCAACTACCAGTTCTAACTTCCTCTTATATCCTGTTATCTCTTTTTTGTTGATGTTCGGGCTTTTAATAGCTGGTTGTAGTGATAATGAGAATGAAGAAGAACTACCTGCTCCTGATGTTCCTGATTATAGTACGATAATAGTCAAAGACATACAGAATATGCCGAAAAATTTTACATTCGACCGGGTGGAGGTAAAAGTGACCGGCTTGGACTGGCAAGTGATTGAAACTCTTATATTCCCTTATGAAAACGGGCAAATTGTAATGACACTTCCTGCTACTTTCCCTTCGGAAAGACTTCAGAAAGTAGATCGGCGGAATGGTGATATGGCTGGTTATTGGACTGGAACCTCAAATGACGGTGATGCGCTTGTAGCAACATTGGGAGACTTTTTTGTTTTTAATGGCGATACGAGGGTAGGACGAATAGCACTTTCCAATTGGTCCGGCAATGGATCGTCTGCGGAAAAAGCAACATTGGTGAGTTATCAGTATGCCGACCGCCCCTTCATATTGACCGGCAGTGATAAATCTTATTATTATAGCGAGTGTTCCTTTAATAAAGGGTGGAATATTTTTGCTAATATCAATCCCTCGGAAGGCAGTTCGCAAAAGGTACTTCGGACAACTACCGTCCCGGAATCTACTTTATTCTGGCGACTGGCAGAATCCTATGTCTATAATAAATAGTGAGTAAATACAAAATAATTGATAAAGAAAAAGGAGAAGCAGATGCATTAGTACATAACTGCTTCTCCTTTTTCTATTCTTTATTTTTCCTATTTAGGAAGCTTTCTTTTCTTTTACATCACTGCTGGCTTCTACCACATTTACTACATAGTCACCCAGTTTCTCACATTCGGCGATAATATCCATATAGTAAACTCCCATCTGATAATCATATTCCTTGTTGTTTACATCCAGAATATTCTGATTCTTCAGTTGGTTACGGTAGTTATTGATTTCGTTTTCGATGTTGAAGGACTTGTTGATATCAATGCTCTGATGTTCCGGTTTCTCTACTACCACAATCATTTGTGCAAGAGCGTCGTTCGTCAGCTTCATCATAAAATGAATATGCTCATATTGTTTTTCGGTAAAGTCTTGATTAGTCTGACGTTTCCGGTTGATGGTACGTGCCAGGTTATAACAGCTGTCGCCGATACTTTCAATTTCTGTCACTTCACGCAACATGGCGCGTATCTGTAACTTACTTTCAGAACTCAAACGCCCTTCAGATACCTGATTCAGGTAGTTGGCTATCTCCAGTTCCATGTTGTCGCTGATATTCTCGTATTTCTCTATCCGGCTGAACAACTTATTGAAATCATCATCCTTTTCCGTATGCAGCAAATCTTGCACCATGCCGAACATACGGTGGGTACGTTCTGCGAAAAGATGGATTTCCTTACGTGCCTGAAGGATGGAAAGTTCTGCCGTAGAAAGCATACCGCCTGTAATGAACCGCAGTCTTGGTTCTTCGTCTTCTTCCTTCGGGTGGATTAAAGCGCATACGGTACGTTCAATTAACTTCACACCCCATATCAGGATACATACGTTGCAGATATTGAAAATAGAGTGGAAGGCGGACAGTTTGTAAGAGATAGCAACTTCCGGATTACTTGTCTGGAAGAAAGTATCTACTACCCAGTTAACCAACTGCATGAACGGGTGGAAGATAATCAATACCCAGATAACACCGAACACATTAAAAACAAAATGCGCCAATGCTGCCCGCTTAGCCTGTGTATTGGCTGTTAATGCGGCAAGATTGGCCGTGATAGTAGTTCCGATGTTTTCTCCCAGTACGAGCGCTGCTCCCAGTTCCAGACTGATCCAGCCGTTGGCGCACATAATTAATGTGATTGCCATCGTCGCGGCTGAAGCCTGCACGATCATAGTCAGTATTGTACCGATGAATAAGAACAGGAGAATAGAGAAAAATCCCATATCCGTGTAGTTCTGTACAAAGGCCAGCATTTCCGGGTTGGCATTCAGGTCGGGGGCATTTGCTTTGAGGTACGAAAGCCCCATAAAGAGGAAAGAAAAACCGAAAATAAATTCACCGATAGACTTGCGGTTGCTTTTGCCGGAGAAGATGAGCGGAAGGGCAATGGCCAGAAGCGGAAGAGCGAAGGCGGCCATATCAACCTTAAATCCGAAAATTGAAATAATCCAGGCAGTTACCGTAGTACCGATATTGGCACCCATGATGACACTGATAGATTCAGCGAGAGTGAGTAACCCGGCATTCACGAAACTCACGACCATTACCGTCGTTGCTGAAGAAGATTGGATAAGGGCTGTGATTAACACACCTGTTAAAACTCCCGTTACCCGGTTGGTAGTCATTGCCGTTAGAATACTTCGCAATCTGTCACCCGCGACCTTTTGCAAGCCCTCGCTCATGATTTTCATTCCGTAGAGGAAGAGTCCTAATGAGCCTATGAGCTTTAAAAAATCATAAAAAGAATATTCCATCTATAATATTGTTAATGGTTATTTGTTCTCAATCTGATTATAAGTATATTAGTCCCAAATTATTCACCTTTTAACGAACTCGATGAAACAGATGTTACAAATATGTTGCAAAAATAACAATATTTCCAAAGAATTCCCCATCGGAAGCTCACTTTTGGATATTTATTACGGTTTTAATCTTAATTTTCCTTATCAAGTAGTTAGTGCTAAAGTCAATAACCGCTCTGAGGGACTTAATTTTAGGGTATATAATAATAAGGATATAGAGTTTCTGGACGTGAGAGACCAGTCCGGTATGCGTACCTATGTCCGTTCGCTCTGTTTTGTACTGTTTAAGGCGGTCACGGAATTGTTTCCCGAGGGCAAGCTGTTTGTAGAACATCCCGTTTCGAAAGGTTATTTCTGTAATCTGCGTATCGGGCGTCCCATTGAATTGGAGGATGTGAAACGCATCAAGCAACGTATGCAGGAGATTATTGCAGAAAATATACCCTATCATCGCATCGAATGTCATACGGCTGAAGCTGTGCGTGTTTTCAGCGAACGGGGAATGAATGATAAAGTCAGATTACTGGAAACTTCCGGTTCGCTCTATACCTATTATTATACGTTGGGCGATACGGTCGATTACTATTATGGCAACCTGTTGCCCAGCACCGGCTATCTTAAACTGTTTGACATCGTGAAGTATTACGATGGACTATTGCTGCGTATTCCCAGCCGCGAGAATCCCGAAGTGTTGGAAGACGTTGTAAAGCAGGAAAAGATGTTGGACGTCTTTAAAGAATATCTGAACTGGAGCTATATCATGGGACTCAACAATGCAGGCGATTTCAACCTCGCTTGCGAAGAAGGCCATGCAACAGATTTGATTAACGTTGCGGAAGCATTGCAGGAAAAGAAGATTGCTCAGATTGCCGATACCATTTTCCATCGGGGAGAAAACGGAAACCGGGTGAAACTGGTGCTGATTGCCGGACCGTCTTCTTCCGGAAAGACCACTTTCAGCAAGCGGCTTTCAATCCAGTTGATGACAAATGGGTTGAAACCTTTTCCTATCTCTCTCGATAATTATTTCGTAGACCGTGAGGATACTCCTTTGGATGAAAACGGAAACTATGATTATGAATCGCTTTACGCGCTCGACCTCGAGCTGTTCAACCAACAGCTGCAAGCCTTGCTGCGTGGTGAAGAAGTAGAACTTCCCCGCTTTAATTTTGCTCTCGGCAAGAAAGAATTTAAAGGTGATAAACTGAAAATTGAAGATAACACGATTCTGATATTGGAAGGTATTCATGCCTTGAATCCGGAGTTGACGCCACATATTCCTGCCGAACGTAAATTTAAGATTTATGTTTCGGCATTGACCACTATCTCTCTAGACGACCACAACTGGATTCCTACTACCGACAATCGTCTGTTGCGTCGTATTATCCGTGATTTCAATTATCGGGGCTATTCTGCCCGTGAAACTATTTCACGTTGGCCTAGTGTGCGTGCCGGTGAAGATAAGTGGATATTCCCTTATCAGGAAAATGCAGATGTAATGTTCAATTCAGCTCTTCTTTTTGAGTTTGCAGTGCTCCGCCTGCACGCTGAACCTATATTAATGGGAGTTCCGCGTAATTGCCCGGAATACTGCGAAGCCTATCGTTTGTTGAAATTCATCAAATATTTTGTTCCGGTTCAAGACAAAGAAATACCACCGACTTCTTTGCTTCGGGAATTTTTAGGAGGAAGCAGCTTTAAATATTAAGTAGGAAAATTAGGATATATTCGTTTTTTCAATTTACTTTGCGTAATTATCCCAACCTGTCTGTTAGGGTCAGATAGGTTGGAATACGAAACAGCAATAATTAAATTCGTTGGAATTATTCAGACGAGAGGGTCAATAACTGTTATATGGCACTTGAATAAATGAACCTTTGGGTATTTATTCTGTTATGAAGATATTACATACAACAAAAAAACGGGAATATGATTTTTTATAATAATCTTTTGGCAAAATGGTTCTTAGGGAAAAAGAAGCATTATTTTATGGTAGGCGGGTTTTTCTTTACCCGATATAAATATTTGGAAGTTTGGGAAGATATGGAATTACGGATACATGCAAGGCAATATTGGGAATGTTTCTTTTTGACTTTAGCTCCGGCATTAATTTTGTCTTTGTGGCTTTCGTGGTGGTGGATGATAGTTCCTTTCGTTACCTATGACATACTTTATTGGTTGGAAAAAGCATTCCGTTCTCATTCTGTATTCAACTGGGAAGCGGTAGAAAATTGTGGTGATACGCTTTATTTAAGAAAAAGAAAATCTTATGCATGGATGAAATGGTACGGTAAAAAGACGTTGCCTTTATCCGATTGGGACGAATAAAGGTCGTTTCTTTATGAAACTGTTCATTTGGGCACTCCTATAAAAATGACGGAGGTTTTCCGGTATTAATGAAAAACTTCCGTCATTCTAGTGGTTGTCTGAGAAGCCAGTGTTAATGCGATTAATTTTTTGCTTATCGTAAAGCTTCCACTTCGTCCGGAGTCAGAGGGATTTTCTTACCCAATCTGCGGGCACCAGTTTCCGTAATCAGGTAGTCTTCTTCGTTGCGGATACCACCGAAATCCTTGTAAGTTTCCACTTTTTCGTAGTTGATGAAATCGGCAAACTTCTTTTCCGCCTTCCACATATCTATCAATTCGGGAATGAAATAGATACCCGGTTCTACCGTATGCACAAATCCCGGTTCCAACGGAATGGCGAGACGTTGCGATTTGCGTCCGAACTGCGTGCTCTTCGGTTGACCGTTATATCCTACCCATATCTCACCCAGATTTTCCATATCGTGAACATCCAGTCCCATCATGTGACCTAATCCGTGCGGATAGAACAACGCATGAGCACCCTCGCGTACGGCGTCTTCTGCATTTCCTTTCATCAGCCCCAGTGTCTTCATTCCTTCTACCATTACACGGGCGGACAATTCATAAACTTCCATGTAGGGAATGCCCGGACGTAGCGCTTTGACCGATTCCAGATGCATGGCATTCTGTATTTCGTAAACTTCGCGTTGACGGGTAGTAAACTTTTTGTCAGCAGGAACCGTGGACGACATATCGCCGGCATAGCCCGATTCAATTTCCGCACCCGCATCAATCAGGAACAAATCACCCGGTTTCACGAGATTGCCGTGATAATGATTGTGCAGCGTCTGTCCGTTGATAGTAGCGATAGTGGCAAAAGAAAGTTCGCAGTTGTTAGCTTGCGCTACCCGGTTCATTTCGGCTACCACTTCATACTCGTACATCCCCGGGCGGAGTACCTTCATAGCTGTGATATGCATATCGGCAGTTACATCGCAAGCCTTTTCTATTTCTACGATTTCTTCTGCAGATTTATAATTACGTTGAGCGATCACGGCACGGATAAAAGGCACCGAGCCTTCCTGACGTGCAGGCGGAATACCCAGCCAGTCCATCAGCTTCAGTTTATGTTCAGGGCGGTAAGGAGGCAGATAATGAATCGCCTTTCCTTTCTGCACACATTTATGCAGATAACCGACGATGTCGGCCGAAGGCATTATATCTTTTACTCCTACACGTTCGCATTTTTCGCGTAGCGTAGGCTGCGATCCCATCCATACGATGCGTCAATAGACAACTCATCACCAAAGATAATTTCTTTGTCCTCATCTATATCAATAATAGCCGAAAGTCCGGCACATGAAAGTCCGAAGTAATAAAGGAAAGTGGAATCCTGACGATAACGGAAGGTGTTATCCTCGTAGTTCAGTCCGCACTCGTCATTTCCGAGAAATAACAATACTCCGGAGCCTAAATTCTTTTTTAGCAGGGCTCTGCGCTGCATATACGTTTCTTTGGCAAACATACTGTCTTAATTTTTAAGTTCGTGCAACAAAGATAACGATTTTTGTGTTATAGGATTAAAAATTATCTCCCTAATCTGTGTAATCTCTAGTTAAAAAGTTACTTTTGTAGCGAGAAACAGTAGAAAGCAAAAACGAATATGGCACAAGGTTCCCGTCAAATACAATCTCAGGCGCAACAGCAGGTACAGACGCTCTCGCCCCAGCAGATTCTGGTCGTGAAACTGTTGGAGCTTCCCGCAGTAGAACTGGAAGATCGTATCCATGCTGAACTATTGGAAAATCCGGCACTCGAAGAAGGAAGAGAAGAATCCGCAGCGGACGAATATTCCGATGTTGAAGGTTCTGAAGATGGCATGGATAATGCATCCACCGACTATGATTCTTTGAATGACTACCTCACCGAGGACGATATTCCCGACTATAAACTGCAAGAGAACAATCGTTCGCAAGATGATCAGCCGGAAAATATTCCCTTCTCCGAATCTACCTCCTTTTATGAAATATTGAAGGAGCAACTCGGTGAACGCAATCTGACAGAACATCAGAATGAACTGGTGGAATACCTCATCGGTTCATTAGACGACGACGGACTGCTCCGCAAATCACTTGAAAGCATCTGTGACGAACTGGCGATCTATGCCGGAGTAGAATCCACCGAGGAAGAACTGGAAGAAGCATTGTGCATCTTGCAGGACTTTGATCCCGCAGGAATCGGTGCCCGTACTCTCCAGGAATGCCTGTTGTTACAGATCTGCCGGAAGAAGGATGAAGAACGGACCCCCAACCCTATATTGGAACTCGAAGAACGTGTTATCAGAGACTATTATGAAGAATTCACCCGCAAGCATTGGGAGAAAATCATCAGGAAACTGGATGTCGACGAAGATACGTTTAATGAAGTTATCAGCGAAATCACCAAGTTGAACCCGCGTCCCGGTGCCTCTTTGGGAGAAACTATCGGGAGAAACCTCCAGCAGATCATTCCCGATTTCATCGTGGAAACATACGATGACGGAACAATCAATGTCAGTCTCAATAACCGTAATGTTCCCGAGCTTCGTATGAGCCGTGACTTCACAGAAATGGTGGAAGAACATACTAAAAATAAGTTCAACCAGACAAAGGAATCAAAAGAAGCCATGATGTTCCTCAAGCAGAAAATGGATGCGGCACAAGGGTTCATTGATGCTATCAAACAGCGTCAGAATACGTTGATGACTACCATGCAGGCAATAATCGACCTGCAACGTCCCTTCTTCCTCGAAGGAGACGAATCTTTGTTGAAACCGATGATTCTGAAAGATGTGGCTGAACGTACCGGACTGGATATATCTACCATTTCCCGTGTGAGCAACAGTAAATATGTGCAGACGAATTTCGGTATCTATCAGCTTAAATTCTTTTTCGTTGACGGATATACAACGGAAGACGGCGAAGAAATGTCTGTCCGTGAGATTCGCAAGATCCTGAAAGAGTGCATCGACAGCGAAGACAAGAAGAAACCGCTGACAGATGACGAACTGGCGGAGATCTTAAAAGAAAAAGGATACCCTATCGCCCGCCGGACGGTAGCCAAGTATCGTCAGCAACTGAACATTCCCGTAGCGAGACTTCGGAAGTGATAGGAAGAAGTAACATGAAAATGAGAGTTGAGATTTTGTAATAAATAACTAGTAATAAAAAGAAGAGTGGATAAAGAAAGAGAACATATCATAGCGGATAAGACGATGTTGCAGGTAGCGAGAGTCACTTCGATGGTCTTTACTCCATTTTCGATTCCGTTTTTATCGTTTCTGGTGTTATTCCTTGTTTTCTTATCTTCGTATCATGCCGATACAATATAAGTTGATAGTGTTGGGAATCGTTTACTGCTTTACCATACTGACACCTACCATTACCATCTTCCTGTTTCGTAAGATTAATGGCTTCGCCCGTCAGGAGTTGAGTGAACGTAAGAAACGCTATGTACCTATTCTGCTGACTATCATCTCGTATGTGTTCTGCCTGCTGATGATGCGCAAGCTGAATATCCCCTGGTATATGACAGGCATTATTCTGGCATCTCTGGTAGTTTCTATCATTTGCATTGCAGTAAACCTGAAATGGAAACTGAGCGAACACATGGCAGGAATAGGCGGAGTGATCGGAGGACTGGTTTCTTTCAGTGCGTTGTTCGGTTATAATCCCGTAGCATGGTTGTGCCTGTTTATCCTGATTGCAGGTATACTGGGTTCCGCACGGATTATTCTGGGACATCATACATTGGGTGAGGTACTTTCCGGCTTTACGGTCGGTCTGGTAGCTGCTCTGCTGGTGCTTCATCCGGTGAGTAACCTTTTATTTCGAGTATTTTTATTTTAACAACAGTATAAATCCTAAAAACTAATTATTATGAACTTTCCACAGAATTTGAAGTACACGAACGAACACGAATGGATTCGCGTAGAAGGAGACATTGCATACGTTGGTATCACCGACTATGCACAAGAACAGTTGGGCGATATTGTGTTTGTAGATATCCCGACTGTCGGTGAAACGTTGGAAGCCGGTGAGGTACTTTCGGTACGATTGAAGTAGTGAAAACAATTTCCGATCTTTTCCTGCCGATGGCCGGTGAAGTGATCGAACTGAATGAAGCGTTGGAAGAAAATCCGGAACTGGTTAATAAAGATCCGTACGGTGAAGGCTGGCTGATTAAAGTGAAGCCTAAAGATATAAAAGCAGTGGAAGACCTGCTGGATGCCGAAGCGTATAAAGCCGTGGTAAACGGATAAAAGTCCCGTCACTGTAAAACTGTAATTTGTAACTGGTAAATAGTAATTAATGACTCCAATTGTAAGTATTATCATGGGCAGCACGTCCGACCTTCCTGTTATGGAGAAGGCTGCACAACTGCTGAATGATATGCATGTACCGTTCGAAATGAACGCCCTTTCTGCTCACCGCACGCCCGAAGCTGTGGAAGAGTTTGCCAAGAATGCCCGCAACCGTGGCATTAAAGTAATTATCGCTGCTGCCGGAATGGCTGCCGCCCTTCCCGGTGTAATTGCGGCTAACACTACATTGCCGGTGATCGGAGTGCCCGTAAAAGGTTCCGTGCTTGACGGTGTAGATGCCCTCTATTCGATTATTCAGATGCCTCCGGGAATCCCAGTGGCTACTGTGGCTATTAACGGAGCGATGAATGCTGCTATCCTGGCCATCCAGATGCTGGCATTGAGCGATGAGAAACTGGCAGAAGCTTTTGCTGCTTACAAGGAAGGACTGAAAAAGAAAATCGTAAAAGCAAACGAAGAACTGAAAGAAGTGAAGTTTGAATATAAAACGAACTAATGGATCTATTCAATTATTTTCGAAGAGAAACCACAGAAGTAAATATTGGGGCTGTGCCGTTGGGCGGCCCCAATTCTATTCGTGTCCAGTCGATGACAAACACGTCTACGCAGGATACACAGGCTTGTGTGGAACAGGCGAAACGTATTGTTGATGCAGGTGGCGAGTATGTCCGCCTCACAACGCAGGGCATCAAGGAGGCCGAAAATCTGATGAACATCAATATCGGCCTGCGCAGTCAGGGGTACATGGTGCCGTTGGTTGCCGATGTGCATTTCAATCCGAAAGTGGCAGATGTGGCTGCTCAATATGCGGAAAAGGTGCGAATCAATCCGGGAAATTATGTAGATGCTGCGCGTACTTTTAAGAAACTGGAATATACAGACGAGGAGTATGCGCAGGAAATACAGAAAATCCGTGACCGCTTTGTCCCGTTCCTGAATATCTGTAAAGAGAATCATACGGCTATCCGGATCGGAGTAAATCACGGCTCACTGTCCGATCGCATCATGTCACGTTATGGTGACACTCCCGAAGGTATGGTGGAATCCTGTATGGAATTCCTTCGTATCTGTGTTGAAGAACATTTCACGGATGTTGTCATTTCGATAAAGGCCTCCAATACCGTCGTAATGGTAAAGACTGTCCGGTTGTTGGTCGCTGTCATGGAAAAGGAAGGCATGGCTTTCCCTCTGCATCTCGGAGTGACGGAAGCCGGAGACGGTGAAGACGGACGTATCAAATCCGCCTTGGGTATCGGCGCATTGCTGTCCGACGGTTTGGGAGATACCATTCGTGTATCTTTGAGCGAAGCTCCTGAAGCTGAAATCCCGGTGGCCCGTAAACTGGTGGATTATGTTCTGTTGAGGCAGGATCATCCTTATATCCCGGGATTGGAGGCACCGGAATTCAATTATCTGTCTCCCTTGCGTCGTCAGACAAAGGCTGTCCGCAATATAGGAGGCGAACACGTGCCGGTAGTCATTGCCGACCGCATGGATGGAAAAACGGAAGTAAATCCGCAGTTCACACCGGACTATATTTATGCCGGAAGAGCACTGCCCGAACAACGTGAAACGGGTGTGGAATATATCCTCGATGCCGATGTGTGGGTGGGAGAATCCGGAACATGGCCTGCTTACAATCACGCACAACTGCCGTTAATGGGCGGCTGCAATGCAGAACTTAAATTCCTGTTTATGCCCTACATGGCACAAACGGATGAAGTGATTGCCTGCTTGAAACAGCATCCGGAAGTTGTAGTTGTTTCCCAAAGCAATCACCCGAACCGTTTGGGTGAACATCGTGCCCTGGTACATCAACTTATGACGGAAGGATTGCAGAATCCGGTTGTTTTCTTCCAGCATTATGCGGAGGATAATGCCGAAGATTTACAGATAAAGTCTGCTGCCGATATGGGGGCGCTGATTTTCGACGGTCTATGCGACGGAATTTTCTTGTTCAATCAAGGGGGCCTGAGCCATGCTGTCGTTGATGCAACCGCTTTCGGAATCTTGCAGGCCGGCCGTACCCGTACTTCCAAAACGGAATATATTTCTTGTCCCGGCTGTGGACGTACGCTCTACGATTTGGAGAAAACAATCGCTCGCATCAAAGCTGCCACTTCACACTTGAAAGGGTTGAAGATCGGTATAATGGGATGCATTGTGAATGGCCCCGGCGAAATGGCGGATGCCGATTACGGCTATGTCGGTGCGGGACGAGGCAAAATCAGCCTGTATAAAGGTAAGGTTTGCGTGGAAAAGAATATTCCTGAAGAAGAGGCGGTAGACAAACTATTATCTTTGATTCAGACTGATCGGAAAGAATAGGAGCTTTAATTTGACTCATTAATATTCTAAGGACAGAAGTTGCTTTAAATTCGTTTGGAGTAATTTCTGTCTTCTGTTACTAGAAAAGTTTTTTGGTTCTTCTTCAAATTTGGTGGTAATTTAACCAGTCGGTGGTATCTCTATTCCCCTCCTTCGGGAGTGGCTGAAAGCCGGGGTGGTAGGTAGATACACAATGCTGATAATAACCGACTTACGCATTCACCTACCACCTCCCCCTACGGGGACTCCTCCTTCCTGAAGGAGGAGAATGGTGAATACTATCGATTATCAAATTATTATTTTCTTAATTAATTTTACCACCAAATTTGAAGAAGAATCAGTTTTTTGTTTTCATTTCTCATATTCTCATAACCTAGTGGCTAAATGTAAGATTATTAGTAAGATACCGCTATGAGAAATGTTTTTTGAATTGGTATTTCTCATGCATTTCTCATAGTTTTCTCTTCAAATTCCTTCATTTCTCATACTATTTTCTCTTATTTCTCATAGGGTAATAAATCCTTTCGGTAGTATTTAACCAAGCTTATTCTATCTGGAGGATACCTATTGTTTTCATATAAAACATTAAGTAATAACTAATTATTCACTAACTAATGTCATGTCTTTTAAGTGATATCTTATTCGTTCTACTTTAGTGAACAGGCTTGTTTACTGGAGTGGCAGGATTTATCTACTGGAGTGCATAGATCTGTCTACTTGAGTGGAACGATAGAAGATGAGATAAGAACATAAATGGATGAAGACGAGATATGATAAGGATGTAGGTAACGTAATATATAAATATCTATTGCTTTACGCGATGTATGTGTAGTCGCTTTCTTTACTATAAATATGTTTTTCTTTTACTTGGATTTTAATACTTTTATATAGAATGTGGAGCTATATTAATGTTATCTTAAAGATACGTATTTTATGTAGCGAATTTATTCGTCCTACCGGATATATTGAACCTTGTTTTTCTTATATTTGCAGCACATGATTTCTAAACAATAATTAAATTATTCATTCTTATGAAAAAGATTCTGGTATTATTCGCTTTAACAGCGATAGCTATGGTGAGTGTAAATGCGCAGGACAACTTGAAATGGGGTGTTATGGCAGGTATGAATGTGAGTAAATATACTTTTACCGGTTTTGACAACAGGGTAGGTTTTCATGCAGGTGTCAAAGCTGAGTTGGGGTTATCGCAGGAAGCAAGTGGGGCATACATGGATTTTGCTGCGTTACTGACGTTGAAAGGTGCTAAAATTGATGGAGGATCAATTGCAACCGTTAAATTTAATCCGTATTATTTGGAGATACCGGTGCATGTTGGTTATAAATATGCTGTAAATGAAAACTTTGCGCTGTTTGGTAGCGTAGGTCCTTATTTGGCTGTCGGTCTGTTTGGAAAAGCAAAATTGAGCATAGGCAATGCGATTGGTGATTGGGCTGATATAGAAGGTATGGAAAGTGTAGGAGGCCTGGAAGGTAAATCTGTATCTGAAGATATATTTGGCGATGACGGGTTCAAACGATTCGACTTCGGCCTCGGATTGAAAGCCGGTGTTGAGTTCAACAAAAAATATCAGGTTGCTTTGAGTTATGATTTCGGGTTGATTGACGTGCAGAAAGATTTGGGTATGAAAAACAGGAACCTGATGATATCATTGGGTTATATGTTCTAAAACGGACTTTGCAACTTTGTTGCACGAATCATTCGTTACCTTTGCAACAGATAAAAAACGAATGAATATGGGACATTGTTGTTGCGGTGCACATTCATGCACGACAGAAAATAAAAAGAATGCCAGTACTTCGATAGTTCACGAATACTGGAAAGTAGGGCTTTCATTTATACTTCTGATAGGAGGTATTATAATGAATGCCCTGAATTTTGCCTTTTTCCTTGGAGAGTATGTTGCTTTAATATGGTATATCCTGGCTTATCTTCCGGTAGGAATACCAGTGATGAAAGAGGCTTGGGAGGGTATCAGGGAAAAAGACTACTTCAGCGAGTTTACACTGATGATTGTTGCTACGCTGGGAGCCTTTTATATTGGTGAGTATCCGGAAGGAGTCGCTGTAATGCTGTTTTATACGATAGGAGAGTTGTTTCAGAATAAAGCGGTAGACAGGGCGAAACGTAATATCGGTGCTTTGCTGGATGTGAGACCTGAGAAAGCCTTGGTGCTTAGGGAGGATAATCTTGTGGTAGAAAGTCCTCAAAATGTAAAAGTAGGAGAGGTCATTGAAATAAAGGCGGGTGGGAGAGTTCCTTTGGACGGAGTGATGTTGAATGAAATCGCTGCTTTTAATACGGCCGCGTTGACGGGAGAAAGTGTTCCCCGTGACATCAGAAAAGGAGAGGAAGTCCTTGCGGGGGATGATTGTGACGGATAAAGTAATCAGGATTAAAGTAGAAAGACCTTTCGATAAAAGTGCGCTTGCACGGATATTGGAACTCGTTCAGAATGCTTCGGAACGGAAAGCACCGGCAGAATTGTTTATCCGTAAGTTTGCCCGTATCTATACTCCCTATTGTCATAGCACTGGCGGTATTGATTGTGCTACTCCCCGTTCGGCTATTCATTGATAGACCCTCAATTCGTGTTTACATTTAATGATTGGTTATACAGAGCTTTGGTTTTTCTGGTAATTTCGTGTCCATGTGCGCTGGTAGTAAGTATTCCATTAGGCTATTTCGGTGGTATCGGAGCGGCATCCCGATTGGGTATTTTATTCAAAGGCGGTAATTATCTGGATGCAATCACCAAAATCAATACAGTCGTATTCGATAAAACGGGAACGCTGACCAAAGGAACATTTGAGGTGCAGGATTGTAAGTGTGTATCCGGGATTTCGGAGAAGGAACTGGTGAGGATGATTGCTTCAGTAGAAAGTGACAGTACACATCCGATCGCTAAAGCGATTGTGAACTATGCAAAGCTGCAGGATATAGGGCTTGCGGTTGTCACCAATACTAAAGAATTTGCAGGTCTCGGTTTGGAGGCAATAATAGACGGGACTTCGGTGCTCGTTGGAAATAGTCGGTTACTGTCTAAGTTTAGCATAAAATATCCGGCAGAATTGCAGAGTGTTACCGATACGATTGTAGTTTGTGCTATTGGAGGCAGTTATGCGGGTTATCTCTTGTTGGCGGACGCATTGAAGGATGACGCGAAGACGGCGATTGATAACTTAAAAGCATTAAACATTGAAAACATTCAGATATTATCCGGTGATAAACAGAGTATTGTTACTAACTTTGCAGAGAAGCTCGGTATATCAAAGGCTTATGGCGATCTGCTTCCTGACGGTAAAGTGAAACATCTGGAGGAATTGCGGAAGAATGAAGCAAATCAGATTGCCTTTGTCGGTGACGGGATGAACGACGCTCCTGTGCTTGCGTTGAGCCATGTCGGTATTGCTATGGGTGGATTGGGCAGTGATGCGGCGATTGAAACAGCTGATGTCGTGATACAAACAGATCAACCGTCGAAAGTGGCCGAAGCCATTAAAGTAGGAAAGCTGACTCGCCGGATTATCTGGCAGAACGTGTCGCTGGCATTTGGAGTGAAACTGCTGGTACTTATTTTGGGAGCCGGCGGACTGGCTACACTTTGGGAAGCTGTCTTTGCGGATGTCGGCGTTGCATTGCTTGCCATTATGAATGCAGTAAGAATACAGAAGATGATAAAATAAAAAGAATATGGAAGAGAATGTTTATTTGGATAAGCTGGAAAGACGGGATATCAAACCGACAGCAATAAGGCTTCTCATATTGAAAAATATGTTGGAAGTTGGACGGGCCGTATCGTTACTGGATCTGGAAACTCTCCTGGATACGGTAGACAAATCGACCATATCCAGGACAATAGCTCTCTTTCTGTCTCATCACCTGATACATAGCATAGATGATGGAAGCGGTTCGTTGAAGTATGCCGTTTGCGACAACTCCTGTAACTGCGTGGTGCAGGATTTACACTCGCATTTCTATTGTGAGAAATGTCATCGGACTTTTTGTCTGGAAGGTACACATATTCCGGTTATTGATTTGCCTAAAGGATTCACGTTACATAGCATTAATTATGTTCTCAAGGGGATTTGTCCGGAATGTACTTCTCATTCAAAGAATGAATAAATAGAAAAAGCCGGAACTCAGACCAATAGAAATATCGGTAGAGTTCCGGCTTTTTATCAATATGCTTGTTTAATCGATGTTTGGATTCAATGAATGCCAGTCTTTGATGGCAGGTATGATTCCCATTTCAATCACTTCATCACGAAGTTTGCATAAGTGTTCGTAGCTCTTTTCTAATTCTTCCTGTTCGGCAGGAGTTCCGGCTATTTCTTATAAGTGACACCGTTTTTGGTGATTGAAGTTTCCATTGCCATCATGATATGATCGAATTTTCCATTGGAGACATACGTTCCGGCAGGCCAGCGGAAAGGTTGTCCGCCCATAGCAGCAGCAATCATTTCGATAGAAAGATAAGCCGGGCTTTGGAAAGAAGAACGGCCGCGCAGGTCGATAATGTGCTTACCACCCTGGATGACACGTACTTTCAGTGCTTCCCATTCCGTCAACGGAAGGCGGGTCGTACCGATGAAATCGGTCAGGGGTTCTCCTTTCACTTTGGTGGTAGATGCAAATACAGCCATTTGTTCTCCATGACCGCCATACGTACGGCAATTCTGAATGTCAGAAGCGGGGATATGGAAGTATTTCACCAGTTCGTTTTGCAGGCGGGTGCTATCCAAGGCAGCCAGTGTAGAAACTTGAGAGGGTTTCAAACCTGAATACAGTAAGTAATCAAACCGGTAATGTCGGCCGGATTGAAAATGACAACGATATGTTTTACGTTCGGGCAATATTGACGAACGTCTTTACCGAATTGAGCGGCAATTTCTGCATTTCCTTTCAGCAAATCTTCGCGGGTCATACCTGCTTTACGGGCTGCTCCACCGGAAGATACGATATAAGAAGCTCCTGTCAACGCTTCTTTGATATCGGAAGTATATGTAAGGTTGACACCTTCGAAACCGCAGTGATACAATTCTTCTGCCACTCCTTCCAAAGCTGGTGCAAATGGATCATACAGACAAATATTCGGAGTGAGTTTCATCATCATGGCTGTTTGTGCCATATTGGAGCCGATCATTCCGGCAGCTCCTACAATCGTAAGTTTCTCGTTGGTTAAAAATTCCATAAAGCTATCTATTTAAAGGTGAATAATCTGTTATTTCTTTTTGTCGCTACAAAGTTAACACTTTATTGACCTGATTGTTCATTGAAAATAGTTTTATCAGATAACGAAAAGTTATAGCTGGCTGATTGAAGGATCTGTCTAAAATAGATTATCTTTGTATCCTATATTATATAAATGGATAAATATGAGCATCGAATTAGGAAAATTCAATCAGCTTGAAGTTGTAAAGGAAGTCGATTTCGGCGTGTATCTCGATGGTGGAGGAAGGAGGGGGAGATTTTGTTGCCTACCCGCTATGTGCCCGAGGATTGTAAGATAGGAGACTTTTTGAATGTGTTTCTTTACCTGGATATGGATGAGAGACTGATTGCTACGACGCTGACTCCGTTGGTGCAGGTAGGACAGTTTGCCTGTCTGGAAGTGGCCTGGGTGAATCAGTTTGGAGCTTTCTTGAACTGGGGGTTGATGAAGGACCTTTTTGTGCCGTTCAGTGAGCAGAAGATGAAGATGCAGGTTGGACGGAAGTACGTGATTCATGCACATTTGGATGATGAAAGTTATCGCATTGTGGCTTCGGCAAAGGTGGAACGTTATCTGTCGAAAGACAGGCCGGAGTATGCTTCGGGGGATGAAGTGAATATTCTTATCTGGCAGAAGACGGATTTGGGCTTTAAAGCGATTATAGATAATAAGTATAGCGGTTTGCTGTATGAAAATGAAATATTCTGTCCGTTGGAAACAGGAATGGAGATGAAAGCTTTTGTGAAACAGGTGCGCGAAGACGGTAAGGTGGATTTGATCCTTCAGAAACCAGGCTTTGAGAAGATAGATGATTTCTCGAAAACCTTGCTGAATTATATCAGGGAGAATGACGGAAGGATCAGACTGAATGATAAAAGTCCTGCGGAAGATATTTATGATACGTTTGGTGTCAGCAAGAAAACCTTTAAGAAAGGAGTGGGCGACTTGTATAAGAAACGTCTGATTACCTTGCATGAGGATGGCATTGCTTTGGCGGATTCCTAAACAGAATAGGGATTTCCCTACATACGAATAGAGAGAATCATTGGGGTGGGGAGTTTCCTCACCCTATTTTTGTAGTATCAGATTAAATAAAGAAGTAATAATAAAAACTAGATAAGTTATGCGTAAGATAATAATAAGTTTCTGCATCCTGTTATCCGCTCTCTCTTTACAAGCGCAGTCCGTCAGCGGAATCCGTATTGACGGTGGTAATACCCCTATTCTTGTTTACTTTGGTGGAAACCAGATGTGCTTGCCGACTACCACTTGCTTTGTAGCTAACCTGGATCGGGGATATTACACGGTTGAGGTTTATGCTACCCGTTTCACCCGTCCGGGAGAGCGTGTTTGGAAAGGGGAGAGGTTGTACAACGAACGTATTTACTTCGACGGAAGAGGTGTGAAAGATATTTTTGTAGATGACCGTCATGCCAATGTCCGTCCGGGCAGACCGGGACAAGGAGAACACCGTCCGAATTATGACCGTCACGACAGGGTGATGAACGATCAGCTTTTTAAAACGTTCTATAATAATCTGAAAAAAGAACCGTTTGAGGATGATCGCATGGCATTGCTTAATACTGCATTGGCAAATTCAGATTTTACGTCTGCCCAATGTCTCCAAGTGACAAAGCTCTATACTTTTGATGATGACCGAATGGCAATCATGAAAAAGATGTATCCCCGGATTGTTGACAA
>VOFI01000665.1_pt1 | contig 102000 bp, 182 predicted proteins | sample 5384131 | NCBI WGS metagenome assembly VOFI01 (sample SAMN12384728, study PRJNA508395) | human gut metagenome | isolation source: healthy gut H | host: Homo sapiens
GAAGAAAATCGGTCGCCGTCGTAACTTGTTGGCTTACCTTCGTACAAACGACGTTAACCGTTACCGTGAGTTGATCAACTCTCTTGGACTTCGTCGTTAATTTAAGATACAAAGGCCGTCCACAAAGCAAAAATAGGAAAATTGACGAAGAAGCTTCAGCTTCTGGGAGATTTTATCTTTTTTTGTCAAATGCTTAGGCCGTGTTCAATTGAATACAAAAAAAGTTACTCTAATATAGGGTGACTTTTTCTTTTTCACTAAATTATAGTACAATCTTTCGGTTCGTCGCCTTGTCTAGAAAGATTTTATACACTCAAAAATGGAGCCCTCTGTAAAATTCAGATCTCCCTTCGGGGGCTGTTTTGTTATCTTTTTCCTTATCGAACAAGATCCATCATTCTGAGGAAGTCGTTTTTGTTTGACGGATGTAATATATGGAGTTACAATTGATACATCATAAGAAATAGAGGTTATTGCTATGATTGATATTACATATCTAGACAGTGCAAAACAAGAAAGAGTCATGCATTTTGATTCCTACGATGAGTTTGAACGCTCCCAACAAGCCTGCTTGATTGGGGTAGCAGATTTTTATCCTGTTGTGAAACTGGCCTATAATGGGTCATGAGTTGGATTACCAAGGGACTTACGGGGATGTCTTCTTCCATTTGATGAAGCAAGATTTGACGCAGTACCAAAACTAAAGGAGATAGAAAATGGCAAAAGCAATTACAGACGCAACATTTGAAGCAGAAACAAAAAGAAGGCTTGGTCTTGGTAGACTTTTGGGCAACCTGGTGTGGTCCATGTCGCATGCAAGCTCCTATTTTAGAAAAATTATCGGAAGAACTTTTCGGAAGATGAGTTAAAAATCTTAAAAATGGATGTGGATGAAAATCCAGAAACAGCGCGTGCTTTCGGCATTATGTCCATCCCAACCTTGCTCTTTAAAAAGATGGGCAGGTTGTTAAACAAGTAGCAGGAGTGCATACCGCAGCACAAATTAAGGCCATTGTGGCGGAGTTGAGTTAGTAAAAATGATGGGAAGCGAAAAAAAGTTTTAAATTGGCTCAAGGAGCTCCATAATCTCTTCGATACTTGATTTGCTACCTTTTTTAGATAGTTTTCTTTTTACCTTTTTAAAAAGATGACAAATTTGGTACCGTCTTGATATTCATATCATGTGCAAAGGATGTGATATCTTTTCGCTCTTTTGAATCGTTATCAAGGTAGTAAACAGTCTGATTCGTTTTTGAATAGCAACCGCTAACTTAATTTTTGGCAGTATGGACATGATTCACGTCCGATGTAAAGGATAAAATTTTCTTTGTTGTTGATTTTGTCTTTTTACCTCAGATAGACGAATCTTTTTGACGTAAGTCATTGCTTCTTTTAAGAATCTGGGGTAATAATTTCTCCTTTTGAAATTCATGTATAAGATAGCATTATACAAATAGAAAAAATAAGTTTTCTTATTCACAGGCGATTCCATCTCCATCTCTATCTGAACTCTGTAAAGTTGCGGCACCTGCGCGTGCTTCACTACAATTTTAGCTTGTTGCGGGTTTGTGACAAATGCTCGTTGTTGTTGCTTAGCTTGTCTTTCCTGCTCAGCTGCAGCGACTTGTCTAGCACGTTCGGCTTCAGCAGCTTGTTGTTCCCTGACAGTAATGGCATTTTGTACTAATCCAACACGATGAGTTAAGCGGTCTTTTGTTCCTTGATCCGCTACATTTGCGATAGCGAGCTTGAGCTGGAGCAATGTTTTCTGTTACTTGATTATTTTCTAATGCTTGTACAGCAGCTTCTGCTTGATCCGCAAGTTGTTTTGCTTCAGCCTCTTTCTTTTCACGCTCTTCTTTTTTCCTTTTCGTTCTTGTTCTTCCTTTGCCTTTTTCTCTTTTTCTACTTTCTCTTGTTCATCGCGTTCTTTTTAGCTTTTTTCTTCTTTTTGAACGAACCCTACCGGTTTTTCAGTTTCGTTCTGAGAAACTTCATTTTGATTTGAACAAGCTCCAAATAATAACGCAGTTAAAATTGTTAAAATCAATCGTTTTTTCATAATGTTACTCCTTCGGATATTTATCCAAGAACATCATACCACAACATAAGAGCGCTTTCAATCACTAACTGGTGATATTTAAATAAAAAATCAGACTTAGAATAAACTAAGTCGAAAAATTCTTATTCTCCCAATTCTGCACTGTAAGCAATAATTTGATCGACAGTGTCTGAAAGGAATTGGATGGTATCCCGAGTGGTTTGTCAGTTGAGATATCTGCTCCGATAATCATGGCTGACTCAAGTGGTGTCTTGCTACCGCCTGATTTAAGAGGTCCAGCCAATCTTTAGCTCCGTTTTCGGAGTTCTTCAAATGCAGGTAACCCGCTGTTGAGATAACCAAGCCAGCTGAGTAAGTGTAGCTGTAAAGCCCCATATAGTAGTGGCTTTGGCGCATCCAGGTCAAAGCGGCGTCATCATCGATTTCAACGGCGTCTCCCCAGAATTCGGTCAGGACTTCCTTCATGATGCTATTGAGCTTGCTAGCACCGAAGGTACCACCTTCTTCGATCAGGGTGTAGACCTTGCGCGTTGAAGAAAGCTGCTTCCAACAAGTGGGTGATGAAGTTGTGGAAGTAGGTGTCTGTCAAACGGTGAGCCAAGGCAAAACGTTTTTTGACGAGGATCGTCAAACTGGTGTTCCAAATAGTCGCTGAGGAGGAGCTCGTTAAAGGTAGAAGGAGCTTCCACATAGTAGGTCGACATGTGGGCGTTGAAGTAGCTTTGGTTGTTGTCTGAGAAGATGAATTGACCAGAGTGTCCGATCTCGTGGATCAGGGGTGTAAACATCACTCATCCGTCCTGTCCAACTCATCAGGACATAAGGATGGACACGGTATGGATCGGCTGCATAACCACCGGAATCCTTGCCTTCATTGGCAGCAAAGTCGACCCAACGTTCGGTTTGGTAGCGAGCAATTTCGCGGGAGTATTCTTCGCCAAGAGGTTCCACAGATTTCATGACCAAATCATAAGCATCATCAATGGTGACATCTGGATTGAGCGCACTGTCCAAGTCCAACTTCCAATCAGCAAAGGTCATTTTCTCAAGGCCGTTGACCTTGGCCACGTGTTTGAGGAATTTTTGAGCTACTGGAGCGAAGTCCTTCATAATCAGGTCAATCTGACGATCAAACATGGCGCGATCTACTTCCTGCTCAGCCAGGAGGTAGTCAAATACGGAGTCGTAGCCCCGCATATCTGCAATCAGTTTTTCAGACTTGACTTGGGCTAGATAGGTAGCAGCAGCCGTGTTTTGGTACTTGGCGGAGACCTTCTGAGAAAGAACGAAAGGCTTTTTCACGAACTTCCGCATTCTCATGGTTTTGGTAGAAGTTTTCATAGGTGACAAAACTATTCTTGTAGACTTTTCCATCCACTTCGAAATCAGCCATTTCAAAGTCGCCTGCCCGCATCTTGGTATAGATATCTTGCGGTCCGTAGAAGACTTCACCCAGGTTGGTCAAGGTCTTTTCCACATCAGCTCCCAAGTAGTGAGCTTTTTTAATTTTAGCCTGACGAATGGCAAAAGTGAGGTGAGGGAGTTGTCCGAGACGTTCGAGGACTTCTTCATCCGCTTCTACCAAAGCATCATCAAAGAAGGAAAGTTCGACGCTTGCCCAAGTTTCGAAATCCATCCCTGCTTGGGCAATTTCTGCGAAAGCTTCATCACCAAAGTCAGTGGTTTGGGGCATAAAGCTGTAGTTGCCAATGTGGCTGAGTTGGATCTGAATTTGTTCAAAGACTGCAAAGGCAGCTTCAAAGTCTTCAAAGGTGTGGAGGTTGCCCTTTGTAGTTACGGACAAATTCATTGATTTCTTCACGTGTTTTTCAATGGCGCGCAAGAAGTCTTCCTGGTCTTGGTAGAGGGCTGTGAGGTCCCAGAGTTCGTTCTCAGGAAATTCAGAACGTTTTTTTAATTCCATAATTTTCTCCTTTTGATCGGTGTTCTTCCTAAGTATATATAGAAAACAGGATAGAAACATAGAGGGGAGGGGGAAAAATACTTGTGTGAAAATCCTGAAAGAGCTGGGAAAAATTGACCATTTTGATATACTAGGATAGAGATGAGGAGGTTTTTATGAAAAAGGTTATGATTTCAATACTGGCGGGTGCGTCCGTTCTAGCTCTAGTGGCTTGTACGCCCAAACGTTATGAACGCCAAAGTAAACCAAAAACGGCAACGTCATCATCGGTTAAAAAAGAAAAAGAAGGATACAGGTCAGAAGTATTATCAAGAGGTTTTGGAGCGGTATGCAAGTATGATACAGCTCTTAAAAATGGGATAAAGCAGGCCTGTTTGCGGAATTAGGTAAAATACAATCCGAGTTCAGAAGAAAGCATCTATCTAGATGCTTTGGAGCGCTTGGGGACCCGGTAACCTTTCAGTATGCTTTTACAGACTTGAACAAAGATGGTGTGGATGAGCTCTTGTCCAATCAATACACGGGAAACAAAACGATTGCTGCTATCTATTACCTCAAGGGTAAAAGCCAACCTTGCTCCATGTAGCCTATGTGGCTTCTGCGGTGGGGTGGTTATCGCTCCAGCCTAGATCTTTTTGATAATGGGCAAATTGTCTACGCCACTTGGCAATCTGTGAGCCCAGACCGGGAATTGACCCTTTATTCGATAGGAAAAGGGGGAAGCAAAGGAAGAAAGAAAGCAACCATTCAAATTGGTGGGAAGGAAACGGCAGAACAGGCTCTTGGGATTTCAGCCAAGAAGTTGGACCTTAGTAAGCTAGACTGGAAAAAATTTGATGGTTCAGGCTTTTCCAAATCAACAGCGAAAGCAGAAGAGAAAAAAATCAGAAAGCTTCCAAGTACAAGTTAGGGTAGCTGATCTTCGTATTCGAAAAGAACCATCTACTTCAGCTCCCTCTGCAGGAATGATCGCAAAAGGCATTCACACCATTACGGAAACAGTGGATGCGGATGGTCATACTTGGGGCAAATTGGAATCTGGGCAAGGCTGGATCGCCCTTGACTATACAACGCGTGAGTGGCAATACTGAATCAGCTTCAGCGCCTGCCGCTACAAAGACTGGAATGAATCTAGAAGAAATTAAAGCTGGATTTTTCTCAAGTGTAGCGGAGTTTGGAAAATAAGTAGGGTGGGTTCTGAGCATTTTGAGTTTGACAGGAAAGGAATTGTAAGGTCAATGGTAGTGCTGTCAATGGTGTTCAATTTCCCGATTTTACTTCATTAGGAAGGCAATTTGCCACATAGTTCAAAACCGGATGCAGCTGGGGCAACGAATGACACGCCTATTCTTTTCATTCCTTCATGAGGCCAGATGGCAGTGAATCCATTTACACTGACCGTAAGGGTTGGGCAACGAATTTGGGATACGACCGTTCTTCTACCGTGTGAACTGAAAATAAGGAGACAAACATGAAAAAAATTGGAACATATTTACTAGCTGCAGCCTCTTGCTTTTCCCTAGCAGCCTGCGCCCCAAAAACGCTATGAGCGTAACCACAGTCCGGTAGGGGCTTCATCGGTCAAAAAATCATCTGACAAAGCCCAAGAAAAAGAGCAAACAGAAGAAACTAAGTCAGATGAAATGATAAAGAAGCCATTGGGACCTTATCAAAAAGCAGACCAAGCGGACATCTATTCGATTATTGAAAACAGTGCGTCTTTGACCTATTCACTTCAGGTGCAACCGACTCGTTTGCTGGAGTTGAACAATGATCACGGTGCGGTTGATGGTTACCCGCAAGACATGTTCATTGATTACTACAATACCTACACGCCAGAAACCTATAATTTACAAGATATCATTGATAAATTGAATGCAGAAGAGACATCGGACTCTATTCGCAGCCTTTCACAAGACCAGCTGATCCAACTAACAAATGAAAAGAAAGACGGCTGGATCTATTCGACAAAAGACAAGGCCTTCTACGAAATTGTAGCTGGTGGTCGTGGCGGAGCGATGCCACCGATGGAAATCCCTTCACCAGATGAATGGGTGGTCAATGAAGATTCAGTTGAAGTGACAACGACGATCCAAGGGACTTCTGAACCCATACAGACATTTTGTCTTGAAACGCAACAACAAGAACTACAAGGGTGGAACCCACAAAACACGCTTTTTATGTCGACAGCACAGAATTCGTGAAATCGTAAAAATAATAAAGCTATATCTAGCTCTAAAATTTTAATATAGAACTTGTTGAAGAATCAAAGAAAAAAGGCCATCAAAGCCTTTTTCTTTTGAACTTGAATATGTTAAAATAAAGGTATACGTGCTTGGATACAAAAGATGAGGATATAACATACAGATGGGCTGTTGAAATTCCTATCTCGTTGAGTTGGGTGGCTTAGTATCTTGAGAGTGAATTTGGCCGAAAAAGCCGTGTAAAAAAAGAACTTCCGCACTCATCGAAGTGGCGTCATCTCCTATTTTACAGAAACTTTGCTGGCGGCCAAAGTATCTTGAGTAATTGAACCCGGGCTAAACCTAGTGTAAAAAGATAAACTGTCTTGTCTTCATCGCGTCACTTCCGTTTCCTATTTTTACGGGATTCTTTTTGTGGCCCTTAGTATCCTTTGAACTGGTTGGCCTCATTTTTAGAAAAAGAAGATTTCCTAGCACTCATCGAGTGCGGCGTCACCTTCCTACACAGAAATGTTCGGCAAGCCGAACCGTCCAAAAATATCTTGATCTTTGTAGGCAAGACGTATAATTTTATCAATCCAAAGGGGATTACAATGACAAAACAAGTGTTTCAAACGACTTTTACGGGCCGTGAGTTAATCGTAGAGACTGGTCAGGTTGCGAAGCAAGCAAATGGCGCTGTTGTCGTGCGTTATGGTGAGTCAACTGTCTTGACGGCAGCTGTCATGTCAAAGAAAATGGCGACTGGCGATTTCTTCCCGCTTCAAGTCAATTATGAAGAAAAAAAAATGTATGCGGCTGGGAAGTTTCCTGGTGGCTTTATGAAACGGGAAGGTCGTCCTTCTACAGATGCGACCTTGACAGCGCGTTTGATTGACCGTCCGATCCGTCCTATGTTTGCGGAAGGTTTCCGTAATGAAGTGCAAGTCATCAACACAGTCCTTTCTTACGATGAAAATGCATCTGCCCCAATGGCAGCCATGTTTGGTTCATCATTGGCACTTTCTATCTCAGATATTCCGTTTGACGGACCAATCGCTGGGGTACAAGTAGGCTATGTTGACGGGGAAATCATCATCAACCCAACGCAAGAACAAGCAGAGCGCTCTCTTCTTGAATTGACAGTAGCTGGTACCAAAAACGCTATCAACATGGTAGAGTCTGGTGCCAAAGAATTGTCAGAAGAAATCATGTTGGAAGCTCTTCTCAAAGGGCACGAAGCCGTTAAAGAATTGATTGCCTTCCAAGAAGAAATCGTTGCGGCAGTTGGGAAAGAAAAAAAGCAGAAGTTGAATTGCTTCATGTAGATGCTGACTTGCAGGCTGAAATCATCGCAGCTTACAACAGCGACCTTCAAAAAAGCAGTTCAAGTTGAAGAAAAAAATTGGCTCGTGAAGCTGCGACTCAAGCAGTCAAAGACCAAGTCACAGCAGTTTACGAAGAAAAATATGCAGACCACGAAGAATTTGATCGCATCATGCGGGACGTGGCTGAAATCTTGGAACAAATGGAACACGCAGAAGTGCGCCGTTTGATCACAGAAGACAAGGTTCGTCCGGATGGTCGTAAAGGTCGATGAAATCCGTCCTTTGGATGCGGTTGTTGACTTCCTTCCTCGCGTTCACGGTTCAGGTCTCTTTACGCGTGGACAAACGCAAGCCCTTTCTGTTTTGACCTTGGCACCAATGGGTGAAACGCAAATCATCGATGGTTTGGATCCTGAGTACAAGAAACGCTTTATGCACCACTATAACTTCCCTCAATACTCGGTTGGTGAAACAGGTCGTTATGGTGCGCCTGGCCGTCGTGAAATTGGTCACGGTGCTCTTGGTGAGCGTGCCCTTGCTCAAGTATTGCCAAGCTTGAAGAATTCCCATATGCCATCCGTTTGGTAGCAGAAGTATTGGAATCAAATGGTTCTTCATCTCAAGCCTCTATCTGTGCGGGAACACTTGCCCTTATGGCTGGTGGTGTGCCAATCAAGGCCCCAGTAGCTGGTATTGCCATGGGTCTCATCTCAGATGGAAACAACTACACCGTATTGACAGATATCCAAGGTTTGGAAGACCACTTTGGAGACATGGACTTCAAGGTCGCAGGTACACGTGATGGGATTACAGCCCTTCAAATGGATATCAAGATCCAAGGGATTACTGCAGAAATCTTGACTGAAGCGCTTGCTCAAGCCAAGAAAGCTCGTTTTGAAATCCTTGATGTCATCGAAGCAACCATTCCAGAAGTGCGTCCAGAATTGGCACCAACTGCTCCGAAAATTGATACCATCAAGATTGATGTGGACAAGATTAAGATTGTCATCGGTAAGGGTGGAGAAACCATCGATAAGATCATCGCTGAAACAGGGGTTAAGATTGATATCGACGAAGAAGGGAACGTATCAATCTACTCGAGCGACCAAGATGCCATTAACCGTGCTAAGGAAATCATTGCTGGTTTGGTGCGTGAAGCGAAGGTGGACGAAGTCTACCATGCCAAAGTGGTTCGGATCGAGAAATTTGGTGCCTTTGTCAACCTCTTTGACAAGACAGATGCCCTCGTACACATCTCTGAAATGGCTTGGACTCGTACCAACCGTGTCGAAGACTTGGTAGCGATCGGCGATGAAGTGGATGTCAAGATTATCAAGATCGATGAAAAAGGTCGTGTCGATGCTTCTATGAAGGCACTTATTCCCACGTCCGCCAAAACCTGAACATTCAGAAGAAAAAGGTGAAAAAGGGTCCTCGTCATGGCGATCGTCCTCGTCACCACATACAAAGACCACAAACCTAAAAAGACTTTACCATTACACAAAAAAGATTCAGAATAATCATTAGAAAAGGAGGAGCACGGTATGGGATGGTGGCGTGAAACCATCAATATTGTAAAAGAAAATGACCCAGCAGCGCGTACCTCGCTGGAGTCCTTTTGACCTATCCGGGCGTCAAAGCACTGGCAGCTCACCGTGGTTCCCATTTTTGTGGAACCATGGCTTTAAGCTCTTGGCGCGGATGCACAGCCAATTTTGGCGTTTTTGGACTCAGATCGAGATCCACCCAGGAGCAACTATTGCTTCTGGTGTCTTTATCGACCATGGAGCGGGACTCGTTATAGGGGAAACAGCCATTGTTGAAAAAGGCGTTATGCTCTACCATGGGGTGACCCTTGGGGAACAGGAAAGGATGTCGGCAAACGCCATCCAACGGTACGTGAAGGAGCCTTGGTCTCCGCTCATGCCCAAGTCATCGGTCCCAGTGAAATCGGGCCAAAGCCAAAGTAGGGAGCAGGAGCTGTCGTGGTCTCAGATGTACCAAGTGATGTGACCGTTGTCGGTGTTCCTGCTAAAGATTGTGCGGGTGCACGGTCGAAAAGATGAACCAATCATTCACCAAGAAGAAGAAAAACGCGAATACTACATGAACAAGATGGAGCATGCTAAGGAAGCCAGCCATCGGTCTTCGAGCTTTGTAAGGAGATCGCTACGTGATTCAATCAACCAATACATTGAATGACCACCAACTACTGGAAGCAAAGGCCCTTATTGCCATCTGTCAGAACGTATGACGGAACTTTTCGGGATCCTTATCTCTCCAATATGCTCAATTTTGATCCCTATATGCCGCCTTTTTTCCTTTATTATGAAAAAGGTGAACTTGTTGGCCTATTAACGGTTTATGCGGATGACCCAAGATGTGGATGTGGCGATCCTGGTCCATCCTAATCATCGTCGTCAGGGAATTGCGCGTGCTTTGTATGGAAGTTTTGAGAAAGAAACGGCATCTTATCCAATTGAGTCTGTGACTTTTCAGACAGAGCGTATTTTTCTAGAGAATCATCCTGATTTTGCCAGCAATTGGGGACTGGTTGAGGATGAAGAAACAGAAACCTGGTTAGGACGTGATCGAACCGCTTATGCATTAGATTCCCGTTCGGATGTCGATGTGCTCTTGGCAGAACCTTCTTATCTTGAAGCCATTGCCCAGCTCCACCACCAAACCTTTTCAGATGAAGTGGAAGCACCAGAAGTGAGCCACAGATACATTTCGGAGGCCTTGAAGGATCCTGATAGTCTGCTGTACATATTACTCAAAGAAGGTCAAGTGATTGGTGTTTGTACGGTCGATGTGTCTGGAAAATGCAATTACCTTTATGGACTTGCGATTGCTGAAGTCTATCGTGGGCAAGGTTACGGAAGCTATCTAGCAAAATCAGTCGTCAACCAAGTCATTGAGCAAAATGATAAGGAATTTCAGATTGCAGTGGAAGATGACAATGTAGGTGCTAAACGCTTGTATGAAAAGATTGGCTTTATCAAACAGACTCAGGTGGTTTACTTGAAGCCAAAGAGTAGAAACAGAAAGGAAATGAAGCGTGTTAAAAATTTATGATACCATGTCTCGTGATCTGCGAGAATTTATCCCCATCGAGGAAGGAAAGGTCCGCATGTATGTTTGTGGACCAACGGTTTACAACTATATCCACGTAGGGAATGCCCGTTCAACGGTAGCCTTTGACACGATTCGTCGCTACTTTGAGTATCGTGGCTACGAAGTTGCCTACATTTCCAACTTTACAGATGTGGATGATAAGATCATCAACCGTGCCAAAGAAGAAGGCATCACACCTCAGGAAGTGGCAGACAAATATATTGCGGCCTTCCGTGAGGATGTGACGGCTCTTGGCGTGAAGCCTGCAACTCGCCATCCTCGTGTGGTTGAGTTTATGGATGACATCATTCGTTTTGTCGCTGACTTGATCGAAAAAAGGCTATGCCTACGAGCCAAGGAGATGTCTATTTCCGTGTGGAAAAATCCCACAACTATGCAAAATTAGCCAACAAAACTCTAGAAGACTTGGAGCTAGGCGCTTCTGGTCGGACAGATGAGGAAACAGCCCGCAAGGACAGTTGACTTTGCCCTTTGGAAAGCTGCCAAACCAGGGAGATTTCCTGGGACAGCCCTTGGGGACCTGGTCGTCTGGTTGGCACATCGAGTGTTCGGTCATGTCGACGGGAATTTTAGGGGGATACTATTATATCCACAGTGGTGGTGCTGACCTTGAGTTTCCGCACCATACCAACGAAATCGCTCAATCTAGAAGCTAAGACCGGAAAAAACTTTTTGCCAACTACTGGATGCACAATGGCTTTTGTCAATATTGATAATGTCAAGATGTCCAAGTCCTTAGGCAACTTTATCACTGTGCATGATGCATTGAAGACTATCGACGGCCAAGTGCTTCGTTTCTTCTTTGCAACCCAGCACTACCGCAAGCCCATTAACTTCACAGAAAAAGCGGTTCGCGATGCGAGAAACCAACCTCAAGTATTTGAAAAATACCTATGAGCAACCGTTCACAGGAAAGTGATGATCCAGCAGACTTGCAAGGCTTTGTGGACAAGTTTATCGCGGCTATGGATGAAGATATCAATGCGGCAAACGGGATTACCGTCGTCTTTGAATTGGCTAAATGGATCAATTCGGGTCACTACAACCAAGACGTCAAGGATGCCTTGACCAAGATGTTAGAAGTCTTTGGAGTGGTCTTTGTCGAAGAAGACTTGGATGCAGATATTGAAGCCTTGATCGCTGAACGTCAGGGAAGCGCGGGCTAAGAAAGATTTTTGCGCGAGCAGATGCCATTCGCGATCAATTGGCTGCACAAGGAATCAAGCTCTTGGATACAAAAGAAGGTGTAAGGTGGACACGTGATTGATGTCAATCTAATCAATGGGATTGCCCTTGCCTTTGAGGGAGATGCGGTCTATTCCATGTATATTCGCAGACACCTGATTTTTTCAAGGGATGACCAAGCCCTAATAAGCTTCACCAGGCTGCCACCCGCTATGTCTCTGCTAGAGCTCAGGCCAGCTTGATTGAAAGCATGCTGGAGCAAGAAATTCTGACAGAAAAAGAGTTGGAGATCTACAAGCGCGGTCGCAATACCAATAGCCATACCAAGGCCAAAAATGCGGATGTCGTGACCTATCGGATGTCGACGGGCTTTGAGGCTGTCATGGGCTATCTCCATATGACGGGGGAGCTCTCGGCTAGAAGAGCTGATTGACTGGTGCATCCAGCAAGTAGAAGAAGGAAGAAAGCAGTGAAAAATATCAGAGAGTGGTTTCCTCATGCAGAGGTGACGGATCAAGCCAATCCACCAGCTGGTTATGTAGCCATTCCCCTTCAGGCTCATCATCAATGGTTGCTGCTGAAGGAAGAAGAGCTAACCGAACGAGAAAAACAATTGATTTCCTGGTTGGGCGGTGAAGAGGAGGTTGCCCCTAATCCTTGGTACCAATACCTGATCGATGGAAAGGGAGAAGCCCCTCAAGTCATCAAAAAATGCAGCTTCGTCTATTGCCACCTTTCGCATTCGACAGCGGAAGGGACGGCTTCTTGGTTAGAGATGATGCAGACACTCTTGCCCAACTTCCGAGCAACCTTGCAACTGAGCGGACAAGATTATGTGCTTATTCTGGACCAAGATCAGACTTTGCCTGTGGCCGATATCTTAAAAGATACCGTCTCTGCCATGGAGTATGACTTCAATATTCGTTTATCTATCAACTGGTCGGGCAAGTATGGACCGAGTCTAAAGACGGGAAAGTGTCTCCTGTCATCCGAGCAGAACAGGCGGTCTTTCGAGCTTGGATTCGAGAAGGCCATCAAGGTGTCTATCGCTTTTCTCAACTCTATCTATGGGGGAATCGAGCAGGCAGATCTGGATCTCACCCCAATCAAGGCAAGCTTGCATCAGTTGATTGAAAGTCAAGATCAATTGCAAGACATCATTGTTGCTCTTTGGGACAATGGGGCAGTCGTCACCAAGGCCGCCCAACAACTCTATCTCCACCGCAATTCGCTCCAATACAAGATTGATAAGTGGGAGGAGTTGACGGGTCTTCAGTTGAAAAATCTGACAGATCTAGCCCTGTGCTATCATTTAGTCTTACAAGATGTGATTTAAACGGAATCAATCAGAGTTTTGTGCAACTTGCACAAAAACTCTTTTTTTTTTTTTGTGAGACTTGCCATAGATTTGTAAAACGTTTTCATTTACAATAGAATTATAAAAATCAAAGGAGTACCATCATGGTAGAATTGAATCTTAGTCACATTTATAAAAAATATCCAAATAGCGAACACTACTCAGTTGAAGACTTCAACTTGGACATCAAAGACAAAGAATTTATCGTTTTCGTAGGTCCTTCAGGAAGTGGTAAATCAACGACTCTTCGTATGATCGCTGGTCTTGAAGATATCACAGAAGGTGAATGTTCCATCGATGGTACTGTTGTAAATAACGTAGCGCCTAAAGACCGTGACATCGCCATGGTTTTCCAAAACTACGCTCTTTACCCCCACATGACTGTATACGATAACATGGCATTTGGTTTGAAATTGCGTAAATACAGCAAGGAAGATATCGACAAACGTGTACAAGAAGCAGCTGAAATCCTTGGCTTGAAAGAATTCTTGGATCGTAAACCAGCTGACCTTTCTGGTGGTCAACGTCAACGTGTGGCCATGGGACGTGCCATTGTCCGTGATGCAAAAAGTGTTCTTGATGGACGAACCTTTGTCAAACTTGGATGCTAAACTTCGTGTATCCATGCGTGCTGAAATTGCTAAAATTCACCGTCGTATCGGTGCTACAACAATCTATGTAACCCACGACCAAACAGAAGCGATGACACTTGGCTGACCGTATCGTTATCATGTCTGCTACTAAAAACCCAGCTGGTACTGGTACAATTGGACGTGTGGAACAAATCGGTACTCCGCAAGAAGTGTACAAGAACCCTGTTAACAAATTCGTAGCTGGATTTCATCGGAAGCCCTGCCATGAACTTCATTAACGTGAAGTTGGAAGGTGGACACATCGTTGCTAATGGATTGAATTTGAAAGTTCCAGAAGGTGCTTTGAAAGTCTTGAAAGAAAAAGGGCTATGATGGTAAAGAATTGATCTTTGGTATCCGTCCAGAAGACGTGAATACAGAAGCTGCTTTCCTTGAAACATTCCCAGAATCAGTAGTAAAAAGCAACGATCTCTGTATCTGAGTTGCTTGGTTCAGAATCTCACTTGTACTGCCAAGTTGGTGACAACGAATTCATCGCTAAAGTAGATGCGCGTGACTACCTTGGAACTGGTGAAACCATCGAACTTGGATTTGACTTGAACAAAGCTCACTTCTTCGACAAAGAAACTGAAAAAACAGTATACTAATACCTACTGGCGCTATAGAGACTGAGACAATGTCTCGGTCTCTTTCATTTTAAGGAGACAAAACATGGAAAAAGACTGGTGGAAGGGAAGGTCGCTTATCAGATCTACCCAAAAAGCTTCAAAGACAGCAATGGAGATGGTGTTGGGGATTTAAAAAGGAATCACGGAGAAACTCGATTACCTTCAAGACTTAGGGATTGATATTCTCTGGTTATCCCCTATTTACAAGAGTCCGTTTATTGACCAGGGTTACGATATTTCCGATTATTATGCCATTGATCCTATTTTTGGAACGATGGAAGATATGGAAGAGTTGATCGCTGAAGGCAAGAAACGGGGCATTTCCATCATTATGGACTTGGTGGTCAACCACTGCTCGAGTCATCACGAATGGTTCCAAAAGGCTTTAGCGGATCCAGATGGCCCTTATGCGGATTACTTTTATTTCATCGAAAGTGACAAGGAACCCAACAACTGGGAAAGTTACTTTGGAGGCAGTGTTTGGGAACCGGTTCCTGGCACCAACAAATACTATCTCCATTCTTTCCACAAGGATCAGCCAGACCTCAATTGGCAAAATCCTGTCTTACGCGAAAGAGATTTATACCATGATCAATTGGTGGTTGGACAAGGGAATTGCAGGCTTCCGGATTGATGCCATTATCAATATCAAAAAAGGATTTAGAATGGCGTTCGCTTCCGTCCGATCGTGAAAATGGCTTGGTCCCAGTGCCGGAATCGCTGGTCAATGCGCAACCGATTGAACCTTTCCTGCAAGAGTTAAAGGAGCGTACTTTTGCCAAGTACAATGCTTTCACTGTAGGGGAAGTTTTCAATGAAACCGATGAAGAATTGCATTTCTTCATCGGAAAAGACGGCGTCTTCTCATCGATCTTTGACTTCAAACAAACCATGCTGGGGACAAGAAGGAAAAGGCTGGTTCGACCATGCTCTTCCAACTGCAGATGAACTCAAGGAAAGTATTTTCCAAGCCCATGAGCGCGCGGATAGCATTGGGGTGCTCTCAACCATCATTGAAAACCACGACGAACCTCGTGGCGTGTCCCATTATATCGCAGAAGGTCCGGTAAACGATACCAGTAAAAAGGCCTTGGGAACCATTCAAATCTTGCGTAAGGGAATTCCTTTTTATCTATCAAGGCCAAGAAATTGGGAATGGAAAACCAAGTCTTTGAATCGGTGGAGGACTTTGATGATATCGCGACCATCAATGGCTACCATGTGGCGAAAGAAGCTGGTTTGACCGAGGAAGAAGCCTTGGCCGCGATTGCTAAATACAGCCGGGACAATGCGCGAACACCCATGCAATGGTCAGCAGAGCCAGGTCTGGGCTTTAGTGATGGGTCAGCTTGGTTGATCAGTCCCAAACCAAATGTTGCCATCAATGTGGAAGATCAGAAAAGGATCCAAATTCCATCTTGAATTACTATCGCCAGTTGACGGCCTTGTATCGCCATCCCCTTTATGGAAATACCATCCGATTCGGAGATATGATCCCAGCGTATCGAGACCGTGAAAACATCATCGCCTTTGAACGCCGTGGGGACAAGCGTCTCTTGGTTGTCAGCAATTTCCAAAATCGCCAGGCCACCTTGGAGTTGCCAGCTCCGATTAAAACAGTCGTTTTAAATAATACAGCAGGATTATTCCAAGAAGGAGACCAAGTGCTCGAATTAGTCCCTTACCAAACGGTTGTGTTGGAATTGGTAGAATAAGGAGAATCTTTGCATCAGTGTTAGGATTTAATGTAGAATAGTATGTTAATTAAATATTCTGAGAACATTATAAAAAAGTTTTCTATACTTTAGAATCAGTCAAGTATAAACTGAAACTTTCCGCTGTGAGAAAAGTGTTTGAAACATTATTGTTTCAAACACTCGGGAGTTTTTGAGAGTAAAACAGTTTGGGAAACTGTTTTAGCCTGAGCCTAAAAATTGAAGAGCGAATGGGTTCAAAACTAATTGAACACGGCTGCGGATTTTGTCAAAAGATAAGTCTTCCTAGAATCTAAAGATTCTTCGTTAAACTTCCTATTTTGACTTTATCCGAGAACGCCCTTTGTATCTTGATTTAGTCATAGAACTTCATAGAAGTTCGCTGACATCCGTACTCACCTAAGGAAAGTTTTGAAAGATAGTTTATCTCCAAAAGAACCTTCGCGTCTGCGAAGGTTCTTTTCGTGTCATCCAAGTCTAAACCTGGAACTTACTCAACTTCTTTCTTTTTTCAAGAGGAGGAAGCCTCCACTAACGGCTAGCAAGAAGCCGGAAAGAATGAAGTGTGAAGTTGTGTCTTCTCCAGTTTGTGGCAATTGTGCCTTGGCTGGACTTTCTTGGAAGCTTTGTCCTACTTGGTAAGTCAAGGCTTGCACGCTTACTTCATTTTTAGTTGTCATTTCTTTTTTGTGGAAGGAGCACTTTAGGAGTATCCTTCTTGGCTAAGATTGGCTGTGGATTGCTTGTTTGGTTATGAATTGGAACCACCACTTGATCTGGTTCTTTAGCTGGAACGTAATCCATCCAAGCTTGGCCAACTTGCTGCCAAAGATCGCATTGGTTACCCAGCGGAAGAAGTGGACAGGGTGTTGACGGTTGGTTGGATTTCCTGCATAGACAAAGAGTGGTTGTCCCATCAGTTCTCCAGAGATGGCCATGACTTTGTTGGCTAGAACATCATTATGTGGCCACCAACCTGCAATATAATAATCACTCGGAGCGATGCTCATCAAAGGTCTTGAAATGCTCTGGAACCTTTTCAATCCAGTTTCCTGAGTTGGAGTAGAAGAGGGTATTCTTCTTGTATCCGCTGGTCAATGGATCCTGATCATCAATGATCGCTTTCATCAAACCTTCGTAGTCACTACCGCCTTTTAGTTTTTCAGCGTCAAATCCTGTAAGAACTCCCAATTTTTCCAATTTTTGCATGGCTTCCCCACCAATGACAAGGGTTGGTTTCTTGCCAAAAATGGAAGCGTCAAAGCGGTTGCTTTCCAAAATAACAACATCCGCTTCTTCTGGCGTATTGACGATTTGGAAGCCTAATTTTTTCAAGGACCAGACTAGTATAAGCCCAATTATAGTGGTAGTTCGGAGGTAGACCTTCATCGGTTTCAAAGGTTGGGCCGCTTGGCACCTTGTAGAGGGCATCCCCATAAATGGCATTGGTAGGAGCGAAGCAAGGTATCGCGGTCAACGATGTAGCCATCGTCTGTTAGGTAGACAGATTTTCCTTGCGCAATGGCCTGGTTAACAGCTTTAACGGCACTGGCTGAGGTATTTGCGATCACATAGTAAGGGGCTTTTGGATCGATCTCAGAGGTACGAGTGGCGCGGGTGGTGGTGACTTCTCCTAATTTTCCATTGAAAAGACCGTCCGCAAAGACAGGTTCGGACTTGAACCCTCTCATATCTGGGAAGTTGACCAGCAACTCTGCGTACATAGCAGCCAAGGCAGATTCGTTGGAGCCCTTGTAGGAGAATGTGGTTGGCATAGCCACGTTTGGCTTGGGCCATGTCAATGACTAAGTCCCCTTTTTTATAGTTGCCAATATCTTCTTTGAGTTCCTTGACGAGGACACCATTGCGTTTGAAGTAGTCGATCATATTGAAGGCTTCTTGGGCATCGTTGTCTTTGTCGAGGCTCATTGGGATGACGTAGTAGTCTGGGAAGAATTTCGGACGACCGTTTTTCACACGTCCAACGATTTCTCCATTTGGGCCGACCAGTTAATTTTCGGCTTTTGGATCTTCGGTTTATTGAGACCGCGCAGGTAGAAGTTGAGACGCATCTCAAGGAGACGGTCCGGATCTTGGTTGAGGAAGTCAATTCCGCCTAGGACAGCATTGCGACCTGCTTTGTAGGATTCTTCATTTCCTTCCGGAATTTCGATGGTATGGCCTAAGATACCATGGTAGACAGCATAAACCCCTGTATAGCCAGAGAAGGAGTCATCCCAGCCATCGCCCCAATCCAGTTTTGGAATGATGTAACTATTGTATTTAGAATTGGCAACTCCTGCCCGTCCCATATGATGGGCATTTTCTAGCATCAGGTCTGACAGAAGATCGTATTCGAAGTTCGGATCATGTGGTGGCGTTGCAGGTTCGATTAAGAATTCTTTGACAAAACCGTGTAAGTCGTAGAGAGCGATCGGATTCCATTTGTTGATCATTTGGATAACCGTGCGAACTTCAGGGTTGGTTTGGTAGCTGGCATCCCGGTTTGGATCGAGCCCGTTTGCTAGGGCCCGCAGGTTGAGAGCATCCCCATCTGGGTTTTCCGTGAAGTCAAATAAGAAGATGAATTTATTGAGCAAGGTTGGAATATCTAGCGTGACTGTTTTAGCATTTCCAGCTTCATCAGTGGTGTTAAAGGTCACCTTTTCCTTGGTCGCAAAAGTATTGAAGAGGCCTGTGATGATATCAATCCTGGTTGTTCATCCGCGTGGGTGTTGTGGACTAAGACAGGTAATTTGTAATCAAGGTTTTGTCTTTTAGTGCGGCCAGCATTTCGCTTGAAAGCTTAGTCAAAGCTGTAGGGTTGGTACTAGACAGGTAGTGATCGATGCTGGCTTGGTCCTTGCTCACAATTCCCATCTTCATGTCCCGGCCTTGGGCGCTCTTACCAAGGGTTTCTAACTGCACCAAACGATCGGGTTTCGCTTCTTCCTTGGATTTTTCGATATGGCAGCTAGCATCTCTTCATGCGTATGGTAGTCTTGGTAAGGTCGAAAAACAAGGGTTTTATTGATGGTCACCCTAAGTCTGCATTGGTTCCGACCAGCTCATGATTGCCGATGTAGTTGCGATAAGTCCGGCGGATATTATTTGGGCTCCGAAGGCTAAGATCTTCACCAAAGAGATCCTGCACGTCAATGTGGAGATCCAGATCATTGCCGTTTGCGGTCTCTGTGATAGTGAGGAATGGATCCTTGCTCAGTGTTCCTGTCTCCATATCCCAGGTTTTCCACTCAGAGAGAGGTTTATTGTCTAAGGTCCAGCTGATCTTGCCAGCAGCTTGAGCTTTTTCTTGGACTTTGTCATCAATCGTACTCTTTTCAGAGAGATAAATGGTGCTATCCGCCAATCGTGTCGCTTGGTCAGCGGTTGTTGTAGCACGGTTAGTGCTTGGACTAGCGGTTGGCGCAACTTCTGTAGTAGAAGTCCCATCAGAAGTCGCTGCTGTTTCTGCAGGACTAGCAGGAGTTACTTCTGTGGCTGTAGCGGGACTAGTCGTCTCGGCTGTCACAGGTTGCTCAGTAGCAGGTGTCGCTTCAAGGACCGTGCTTGGTTCCGTTTGAGGAGTTTCTAAGCTATCGGCTGAAGCTTGGCCATGACCGATAACGGAAAGCAAGACAGCCGCTGAGAGACTGAGTGTCGTAGTGTACAAATGTTTCTTATATGAAGACTTCATATAGAAGACCCTCCTTAAAAAAGTTATTTTCAGTTCTAGTATACCATTTTAGGAAAACGTTTACAACGATTACCCTAATAAAGAAGCCTTTGCATCTTGCAAGGGCTTCTCTGTCTATTTATTCTGTTTCCTTTATGAAATTGTTGGTAAAAAAATCAACCTTGACCTGAATGAAGGTTTCTAAAATCTCTTAACAATTGGAGCAAGGTGGCGCGTGTTTCAAATTCTTCACGGGTCTTGGGCAAGGGCCGTTCGCGGAAGATCGCCAAATACTGACTAATATCATCTAGAAGATTTTGGGCAGGATTTTCCTGACTTAACTGTTGCGCAGTCTTCTTAAAAAGTTGAGCAAGGATCATACTTTCACTCGCCGCCAACTGACAGCGGTTGACGTTTTTCTGCCATATCCGCAGGATATCGTTTTGGCGCTTGCGCATTTCGAAGTAGTGAATATGGTAGTTGGTTTGGTGAAAAGGTGGTTGGAATGATCCAGATAGACCAGATTTAAAGCGTCCTTTAGGATACTATCCAATTCCTTGATCAAGCGGGCATCGTTGCGACCATCCCCTTTACCAAGTAATTCCGCAAAACGGGCAAGGATCTTCTTTAGTTGGTCTTCGACAACATCATGATAGTGATCGATCGCTGCCTGGTGAGAGGGCATATAGAGATTGGCTAGTAAGGCAAAGCTGGTTCCAATTAAAAAGAGAGCAAGTTCATTGAGCAAGAGTCCCCAGGAAGTAGACTGCTCAATCAAGAGATGGGTGACCAGCACCGTACTAGGCGTGATGCCGATCTGCCAGCCCATTAGAAAGGCGCATGGAACATAGAGAGCGATAAAGACTCCCAGTGCCCAAAGGTTGAAGCCAAAAAGGAAAAAGCGAGACTTCCGATCACAAGGGCCAGCAAAGTCGACATAAAACGCTGATAGGCTTGCTTGATCGTACTGCGACGCGTATCAGAGATACTCAAGATGGCAATGACGCCAGCTGAGATGGCATAGGTCAAGCCCAGAGCATAAGCAAGGGCTGCTGCTAAACAGGTGGCCAAGGTGAGCTTGATGGTTCGTTGAAAAAGAGGCATGGCTTCCTTTCTATTTTGCTGGTTTCGCTGAGATAGATTTCATTTCATTATATCATGAATTGGCCTCATCCTCCTTTCTTGTGGTATACTAGTTCTATGGAAAATAACGATATCGTATACGGTGTCCATGCAGTCACCGAGGCTTTACAAGCCAATACAGGCAATAAATTATATATTCAAGAAGACCTCCGAGGAAAAATGTCGATAAGATCAAGACCTTAGCAGCTGAAAAAAAGGTGTCGATTTCTTGGACGCCAAAGAAAACCCTGCAGGAAATGACGGAAGGAGCTGTTCACCAAGGCTTCGTTCTTCGTGTGGCAGCCTTTGCTTACACAGACTTGGCAGCGATTCTGAAACAGACAGCCCAAGAAGAGAACCCGCTTTTGTTGATTCTCGATGGTTTAACAGATCCGCACAATCTTGGATCTATCTTACGGACAGCTGATGCGACCAATGTCTCAGGAGTTATCATTCCTAAGCACCGGGCAGTCGGGGTAACCCCAGTGGTGTCAAAAACTTCTACCGGAGCAGTGGAACACATTCCCATTGCGCGTGTGACCAATCTCAGCCAGACTCTAGACAAGCTCAAGGAAGAGGGCTTCTGGATCTTTGGAACCGACATGAACGGCACGCCATCTCACCAGTGGAATACGGCAGGCAAGTTAGCCTTGATCATTGGCAATGAAGGAAAAGGAATCTCAGCCAATATCTAAAAAGCAAGTCGATGAGATGATTACCATTCCCATGAATGGTCATGTGCAAAGCCTCAATGCCAGTGTGGCAGCAGCCATCCTTATGTATGAGGTTTTTCGCAACCGACTATAATCCTAGAAAGGCAATGATATGAAACGAAAAAATCTTATTGGTTGACGGCTATAATATGATTGCCTTTTGGCAGGAGACCCGCCAGCTCTTTCAAAAAAAGTGAGCTCGATGCAGCCCGCAATATCCTTCTGCAAAAACTGAGCCACTATGCTAGCTTTGAAGGGATCGAAGTCATCTGTGTCTTTGATGCCCAGTATATGCCAGGAGTGCGGCAGACCTATGAGGAGTTCAATGTTCAGGTGGTTTTTACCGGTGAGGATGAGACGGCAGATGACTATATCGAGCGCTTGGCGGCAGAGCTCAACACGCCCCTCCACCAAGTATCGGTCGCAACCAGTGACTTAAATGAGCAATGGACCGTCTTTGCTCAAAGGAGCCCTTCGGGTATCCGCTAGAGAGTTAGAAAAACGGGTCGCAGTCGTCAAAGGAAACCTCAATCAAGCGCAGCGAGTGGTCAACGATCAAAAACCACCCATGCGACCGCTCGATCACGAAGTATTGCGACAATTACAAGAAATGATGGGAGACAAGTAATGACATTTGCTATTTTGACAGATTCGACCGCAGATTTAGATCAGAACTGGGCCAAGGAACACCAGGTGACCATTCTTGGGTTGACCATTGAGTTAGATGGGACGGTTTACCAGACAGTTGGCCGAAGATCAATTGACCAGCCCTGAGCTTTTTAGAAGCCATGAAAAATGGGGCCAAACCGACAACCAGTCAGGTCAATGTGGGCCAATTTCAGGAAACCTTTGAACAATTTGCCAAAGAAGGAAAAGATCTGCTTTATGTGGCCTTTTCATCGGTCTTATCTGGGACTTATCAGAGTGCAGTCATGGCACAAGACCTGGTTTTAGAAGACTATCCGGAAGCCGTGATCGAGATTGTCGATCCGAAGGCTGCTGGGATTGAGAGGGATATCTGGTCATGCGGGCAGTAGCTGCGCGTGATGCAGGCCGTTCATTAGCAGAAGCCAAAGAAGAGATTATGGCTCTAGCGCCAAAACTGCGGACTTATTTCCTCGTCGATGATCTCTACCACCTCATGCGTGGAGGCCGTCTTTCAAAAAGTGCTGCGATCATGGGAAGTTTGGCCAGCATCAAACCCATTCTCTGGATAGATGCGGAAGGGAAATTAGTGCCAATTACGAAAGTTCGTGGACGCAAAAAAGCTATGCGAGAACTACTGGAGCTGATCAAAGCAGATATCGGTGAAAGCACAGCCTTGGTATCTTATACCAACGATCTAGAAGGAGCAGAAGCACTGAAGCAAGAAATGCTTGCGCTTGAAGGGATCGATGAAGTCCTCGTGATGCCTCTTGGACCAGTTATTTCAGCCCACGTTGGCCCGAATTCCTTGATCGGATTTGTCATGGGAAAAGAAAATCGCTTGTTTACCCCATTTGTAAGGCCCCGGAACCTTTCAAATAACTCGCGGACCGGAACATCCGCCCTGTAAACAAAAACGACATTCATATAGGAGAAATCATGAACAAAACAACATTTATGGCTAAACCAGGCCAAGTAGAACGCAAATGGTATGTTGTTGACGCAACTGATGTACCTCTTGGACGCCTTTCTGCAGTTGTTGCTAGCGTGCTTCGCGGAAAAAACAAACCAACATTCACACCTCACACTGATACAGGTGACTTCGTAATCGTTATCAATGCTGAAAAAGTTAAATTGACTGGTAAAAAAAGCAACTGATAAGATCTACTACACTCACTCAAACCACCCAGGTGGATTGAAAGCAAATCTCTGCTGGTGAATTGCGTTCTAAAAATGCTGTGCGTTTGATTGAAAAATCTGTTAAAGGGATGCTTCCGCATAACACTCTTGGACGTGCACAAGGTATGAAATTGAAAGTCTTCGTTGGATGTGAGCACACTCACGCTGCACAACAACCAGAAGTACTTGATATTTCAGGACTTATCTAAGGAAAGGAACAATAAGCAATGGCACAAGCACAATATGCAGGTACTGGACGTCGTAAAAACGCTGTTGCACGCGTTCGCCTTGTTCCAGGAACTGGTAAAATCACTGTTAACAAAAAAGATGTTGAAGAGTACATCCCACACGCTGACCTTCGTCTTGTAATCAACCAACCATTCGCAGTTACTTCAACTGCAGGTTCATACGTTAACGTTGTAGGTGGTGGATACGCAGGTTAACGTTGTAGGTGGTGGATACGCTGGTCATTGAAACGCGCAGGTGCGTGATCCGTCACGGTATCGCTCAATTTAGTAAACGCTTATTTAAACCATTTCTTCAAAAAAGGAGATCAAATTTTTGTAACTAGGTGACTTGAAATTAATACAAATTTGGTTTTTTTTGATAAATCTAAGCAACACTAAATGATGAAGTGAAAGGGGAAGAATATCCAATATTATGCGATAAGATAGAATGTTACAAAAAAGAAAGGGGATGCAATCCGATGAAGAAAGACAGATTAATTGTATTGACAGATGCTGTTCTAGCAATTATTATGACCATCTTGATTTTAGAGTTAGAAAAACCAACAACACCAAGTCTTGAAGCTTTTTTTGGGATTTACGGCAAAATTTCTTTGCTTGTTTTCTTTCCTTTTTCTGGTTGGGATCGTTATGGATGGCACTAAACACATTATGGGAAAAGGTTGAGAAAATTTCCTCAGAAATTATTTGGTGGAATTTGTTTCTACTCTTGGAGCGGCAGGAGTTCTCTTTGGAGAATTTCATGCCATCCAAGATACCAGTCTGAATGATGTGGTGGACCGGATCTATATAAATGTCAAGGATTTACCGTTTCAGTCCTTGGGAGCTTTAGCTAATATCCTGTCTGATGTTAAGAAGGACTGATTCAAGACAGTCATATCTGGTCTTTCTTCCAGTCATTTTTCAAACAATATCAGTTGATAATCAGCTTAAATCAGATCTATCAGTTTGTCTATCTTTCTCTGATGGAGATCATGTCCTATCTTCACTTTGATTATTGGAAAAAACGGCTCGGTCAGGAGCTAGTATGAATAAGGAGAACAAATGAGACGTTTAAAAATGTTATGGCATATTATACAGGTTACGGGTTTTACTCGGTTTGCTCTGAGTTTTGTGACCTTTGTTTTTGGGTCAGGAGGCGTGCTTTTCCTAGTTGAACCTGCTATCACAAATTACGGAGACGGTCTTTGGTATGCTTTTGTGACTTCGACGACTGTCGGCTACGGGGATCTCCCTAGCTGTGACCTTGATTGGAAGGATTACCAGTGTCTTCTTGACGATTTATGGGCTCATATTTTTGGCTGTTTATCAGCTGTTATTATTAATTATTATACCGATTTAAATAAGGAAAGAGGAGAGGACAAATGACTGCCAATTATTCAACACGGGAATACCGTGAGAAATTATACGATGATCTTCATGTTAGATTAAGAGATACAGTGATTTTGATGTGTGCGATTTTTATTGCCTCTATAGGTCTAAATATGAATTCAACAGCTGTCATTATTGGAGCTATGCTGATTTCACCTCTCATGACACCGATTGTTGGACTGGGATTCGGTTTAGCTATTTTTGATACGCGTTTAATCAAGCAATCTCTAGAGGTTTTATTGACTCAAGTGTTGGTCAGTTTGCTTGTCTCGACTCTGTATTTCTGGATTTCTCCCTTGTCTTATGCAAGTAGCGAGTTGATCGCACGAACCTCTCCAACCATTTGGGATGTTGTCATTGCTATTGCTGGTGGGATAGCAGGTGTCATTGGTTCAAGGAAAAAAGAAGCAAACAATATCGTGCCAGGAGTAGCCATCGCAACTGCTCTGATGCCACCTATCTGCACTGCAGGCTATGGTTTAGCTAATGGAAATGTACGATTTTTTTTATTTGGGGCTCTTTATCTTTTCTTGATCAATTGTGTCTTTATCATGCTAATCAATATTGTTGGAACAAGAATTATGATGAGACAATCTCCCTTAAGTTCATTTAAAGAGCTAAACATGAAAATGAGAATTGGGTTGATATCCTTGATTGTATTATTGGTTCTTCCGGCCAGTTATTCAGCAATCACTTTGACGATGGATCAAGCACGAAAAGAAGGAATCAAACAGTTTGTAGGAAAAGAGTTCGCCAATCATACGGTCATTAGTCAAGCCTACAAGTCAAGTAACAATGAATTGGTCTTGACGGTTGTTGGAGATCCGATTTCAGAAGAAGAATTAGAAACACTCCACCAAAAACAAGCCTCTTACGGTATTCAATCTGTTCAATTGAAAGTGAATCAAGTTCAGAACTCGCCAACATTAGATAGTGAAGCGACCAAGGAATTTTATGAAAACATTGACAAGTATATTGATCAAAAACTCTCTGAAAAAGATTCACAAAACGATCTCGTAAAAAGAAAATGAAGCAGACAAGGATTGAGGACAATGAACTGAATCGGTTTTTACGCCGTGTTTTTCTTGTATCTTCCTCTTTCTTACTTATAGCAGGTTGTTTTTGCTTGAATAAGAAATAAATTAGAAGTTCTATCATCTAAGAAAAATGATGAAAAAATCATTTAACTAATGGTGTGAACGTTTAGTGTTTATCAGCTCCATTCTCTGTAATTTTGGGGGTAAAATCCACACCATTTAGATAAAATTAGTTGAATTTGATTGGAAAAACGCTTTTATAAAAGCGGAGAAAAGTCTTGATATTACGCTGTTTTTAGTCCAACTGAAATTCATACTTTCCAAACCAGGCTTGAAAAAGGCCCGTAAAGCATCACAATTTAGTAAACGTTAATTCGTTACTGGACAGCAGAATACAAACGAAAACACTTTGCATCTTGCAAGGTGTTTTTTTTCTATGAGAACTGGCGGTGCGCAATTAGGATAGCTCTAGCGACTTTAGTCGCATAGAGATATGCTATGCACAGTTGCCTCAAGAAAACAATGCTTCTTGGTCCACCCTGTTAGACAAGCTTCAAAACCAAGGAATCCAACAGATTTCTCTTGTAGTTACAGATGGCTTTAAGGGGCTTGAGCAGATTATCAGTCAGGCTCACCCATTAGCTAAACAACAATGTTGCTTAATTCATATTAGTCGAAATCTAGCTAGTAAAAAGTGAAACGAGCAGATAGAGCGGTTATTCTGGGGCAATTTATAATGATTTATCGTGCTGAAAATTTAGAAATGGCAGGACAAGCTTTAGAGGACTTTTCTCGCCGAATGGAAACCAAAGTATAGGAAAGTCATGGAAAGTCTGAGAAGACGGATAATCTTTTAACTTTTTTATCAGTTTCCCTACCAGATTTGGCACAGCATGTATTCGACAAACCTCATTGAGTCTCTTAACAAAGAAATCAAACGTCAAACGAAAAAGAAGGTTCTTTTTTTCCTAACGAGGAGGCTCTGGAACGTTACTTAGTTACTTTGTTTGAAGATTATAATTTCAAGCAAAGTCAACGAATCCATAAAGGGTTTGGTCAATGTTCTGATACACTTGAAAGCTTATTTAATTAACACTCCGTAACTCTACTTAAGTGTTTACACATAATTATTTACAGTATCAAAAAAAATAAAGTATATTGTTTTCATCATAATATAATTAAATATCAGTATAGAGAATTTTATCTATATATCAGATATCAGCAATTGCTTTTTGCTGTCATTTTTCGCTACAAATAGTTACAAGGAGGAAATAAACATGTTAAAAGAAGTATTAAACGTCGCAAAAGTTGCGAAAAAATCATCTCTCTTCTTAGGAGGGGTAGCATTTTGGGACGCTTGGCTTGAAAGTCTTAGCAAGTAAAGAAGCTAAGAAAGGCTATTCTAAGGCCTTGGCTAAAGCTTACAAATTGAAAGATGGACTGGATGCATCTGTTTCTGTTGTAAAACAACACGGTGATGATGTTTTACAAGACGCTAAATATTTATACGAACAGGAAAAGAAAGAAGAACAATTAGATAGCCTGATAGGTGAATAATATGTCTTTTAAAGTGCTACACAGAGGATATCAACATATCCGATTATCGTCCTCGTTTTCACTGACCTTGGATATTCAAGATTATCTTCGTTCCTTGGCTAAAAGATGAAAAAGGGATCGACTCTATTCAGTTTTATATGGATCAGCAGCACTTTACTCTACGTATGAAAGAAGGCTTCTCTGTATTAGAAAATGCAGAGGCCTTTTTAAAAAAAAATTGACAAGGGGAAAGTTTCGGACTTGATGACTCTTCCCATTCGTAGAGAAGAGAGTGCTTATTCAATTGTATCGGGTGCAGCGATTAAGCGTTGTCTGTTTCGAAGTTTTGTACCCTACCCTATTCGTTATATTTGGACTTGTTATCAGGCTTTGGGTTATGTCAAAGAAGCCTATCAAACTTTAGCGCGCAAAGGAACTAACCATGGAGGTCTTGGACTGTTCGGCCATTTTGTTGTCCTTGTTTATGAACCAATCCAAGACAGCTAGCAACATCATGTTTATGCTTGATTTGGGTAATCATCTGGATCAGTGGTCTTTAAAAAAACAGCAACAGATTTGGAACAAAGCCTTCTTGCTAAAGAAAGTGATGTTTTCTTAGTGCGGGGAGACATGGTCATCAGCATCAAGAGTTCTGATGTTCAAGTAGGTGATGTATTAGTTGTCTCCCCAAGGTAATGAAATCTTGTTTGACGGCCAAGTGGTTTCAGGATTAGGCATGGTCAATGAGAGTTCCTTGACTGGAGAGCTTCCCTGTTGAAAAAGAAAGAGGGAGATTCTGTATGTGCGAATACTGTTTTGGAAACAGGAGAGTTAAGAATTCGTGTGACTGATAATCAGATAAACAGTCGTATTTTGCAACTCATCAATCTGATGAAAAAATCTGAAGAGAGTAAGAAGACAAAACAACGTCATTTTATTAGGATGGCAGACAAGGTTGTAAAATATAACTTCTTAGGTGCTGGTTTGACTTATCTGTTAACAGGTTCGTTTTCAAAAGCCATTTCCTTTTTTATTGGTGGATTTTTCATGTGCTCTAAAAATATCCACACCTGTAGCCTACCTTACGGCCATAAAGGAAGGTCTAAATCGAGAAATGGTTATTAAAGATGGTGATGTATTAGAAAAATATCTGGAAGTGGATACTTTCTTGTTTGATAAAACGGGTACCATCACGACGAGTTATCCTTTGGTTGAAAAGGTTCTTCCTTTCGGAGATTATACTGAGAAAGATATTTTAAGAATAAGTGCATGTTTGGAGGAACATATCTATCATCCTATTGCCAATGCAATTGTTAAACAAGCTGAAATTGAAGGCATTGAACACGAAGAAATGCATGGCAAGCTTCAGTATGTTGCAAGCAAAGGGATTAAATCGCAAATTGATGGTCAATCGGTTGTCATTGGAAATTATGTACTAATGCAAGACGAACAGGTAAGAATTAGTTCTGAGCAGCTGGCCTTGATTGGCAATATAAGACTCATTACAATTTATTGTTTTGGCTTATAAGAAAGAATTAATTGGGATGTTTTGTATCCACACTCCCTTGAGAAGCGAGGCGAAAGTTTCATTAAAAAGCTAAAGCGCCAAGGGAAAAAACTGATTCTGGCAACTGGTGATACGTTGGCTAGAACAGAAAGAGTTGGTTAAAGATCTGCCATTTGACAACGTTTATACTGATTTAAAACCAGATGGTAAGTTTCAGTTGGTTCAGGAATTACAGAAAGCTGGCCGAACTATTTTGATGGTTGGAGACAGGTTAAACGACTCTGCTGCCTTGACGCTTGCAGATATTGGGGTTGTGATGAATGAAAGTGCTGATATTTCTAAGCAGATGAGTGATATTTTATTATTAGATAATCGTTTAGATTTCTTCGAGGAATTGAATTCTTTATCTGAATCGTTGCAGAAATTAATTCAAAGAAATATTCAAGAAACAGTTGTAATAAATGGAAGTTTAATTGGATTTGGGTTGTTAAATTGGTTAAGCCCATCTAATCTTTCGATATTGCACAATCTGACTACTTTAAGAATCGTCCTTCGTAGTCTTTCTATTAAAAGTAGGTAAGAGACCGAGAAGCTGAGGTTATAAAAACTAAAAGGAGTTGTCTCATTTGAGAATAACGGCTCTTTGTCAACTGTAGTGGGTTGGTGGAAAATTATACCCTGGAGAGGACCAAATTGGTTCTCTCCTTTTAAATATTGAAAAACCATTGGCAGTGGACATACTTTAAGACTATATATTTCTGAAACTAGTTTCACAATACAAATATTGACATGCAATTATTAATTGGTGGATTTTAAGTTGACATCTACAAAGGTTAATGTTAGAATACATTCAAAAATATATTTGAATGAGGTGTTTTATGATTCAAAATATTGTTACTTCAATAATCCTGTATTCTGGGACAGCCGTAGACTTACTTATTATCCTAATGTTATTTTTTGCCAAAAGAAAAAGCAGAAAAGGACATCATTAACATCTATTTAGGGCAATTTCTAGGCTCTGTTAGTCTAATATTCCTAAGTTTACTTTTTTGCATTTGTCTTAAATTATATTCCTAGTAAAGAGATTTTAGGTTTACTCGGTTTTGATTCCAATTTTCCTAGGCCTCAAAGTTTTGCTTTTAGGAGATTCTGATGGAGAAGCTATTGCAAAAGATGGTTTGCGAAAAGACAATAAAAACCTGATTTTTCTAGTCGCTATGATTACTTTTTGCAAGTTGTGGCGCTGACAATATTGGTGTCTTTGTCCCATATTTTACCACCTTAAATTTAGCGAATTTGATAGTGACTTTACTTACTTTTCTAGTCATGATTTATCTCTTGGTTTTTTCTGCCCAAAATTGCACAAGTCCCTTCTGTTGGAGAAACTTTGGAAAAATATAGCAGATGGTTTATTGCCGTTGTCTATTTAGGATTGGGGATGTATATCCTGATTGAAAACAACAGCTTTGACATGCTATGGGCTGTGTTCGGCTAGGAGAAAAATTATGAAAAAGATAGTATCTGTCAAGTGGATGTTATAAATCAACAAAATGTTATAACCGCAACGAACTACCTTGAAAAGGAAAAAGTCCAAAAAATCACTTCGTATTTTATCAAAGTTTACCGATAATAAACAGATAAATATCATCTTTTATCTCCTTGCTGTCGAAGAACTCTGTGTCTGCGATATAGCCTGTTTATTAAATCTCAGTATGGCATCTGCCTCCCACCATCTTCGTAAACTAGCCAATCAAAACATCTTGGATACTAGAAGAGAGGGGGAAAATTATATATTATTTTATAAAAGATGAGGAAATCAGAGATTTTTTTTTAATCAACTAGGATAACAACTATTTTTCTACTTTTCCATGATTATAGGGGGATTATATAGCGACCTAGGTAATGCAGGTCAAGTTAGCCAAGTTGAAAAGGGAGGAATTTGAAAGGATTTGTATCTTTGATAGTAGTCATTTATTGTGAAATATGATATATTTATTGATTAGATGGATGAATTTCTAAAGTTAAATAAAATATGAAGATACATGCTTTTAGTGTATCTTGTTTGTACTCAAAATATGAAGTGACTATCAATATTTAAGATTAATAAATATTATACGATGAGATAGAATGCTACAAAAATGAAAGGCGATGTAATCTGATGAAGAAAGATAGATTAATTGCATTGACAGATGCGGTTCTAGCAATTATAATGGCTATCTAATCTTAAATTAGAAAAACCAACGACACCAAGTCTTCAAGCTTTTTGGGATTTACGGCAAAAATTTCTTTGCTTATTTTTTTTTTTCTTTTTCTGGTTGGGATCGTTATGGATGGCACTAAACACATTATGGGAAAAGGTTGAGAAAATTTCTCAACAAATTGTTTAATTGGAATTTGTTTCTTTTATTTTTTTGTTTCATTTATGCCTTTATGCTACTGGAATAGTTAGTAGTCATTTCATGAATCATACGGCACAGCTCTTTTATGGACTGATCGTTATTGTTTCAACGGTAGCAAACTGGTTTTTACATAAAGTAATTGATAAACCCAATATGGATCAGAAAGAATTGCCTTGAAGCTACCGCACAATATAGAAAGTTATTGATACCTGACCTAATAATTAAAGGAGTGGGATTGATTCTATCCTTAATTGTCTATCCTCCGATTATGATGTATAGTGTTTTAATTGCGGCATTTTACATCATAACTTTAAAAACACTATCTGAAAAAAGAGTGAATAACTAAAATTGTTGACCGAAGTTAGGTGTATTATTTTAATACTTACAGACCTAAACTATTCCCCTATTTAAAAAATATTGATTCAAATTTTATGAAATAAATCAGTAGATATCGTTCTGAAAAGCCTTGCTATTACGTTATTTTTTAGTCCAACTGAAACCCATACTTTCCAAACCAGGCTTGAAAAAAGGCTCGTAAAAAGCATCACAATTTAGTAAACGTTAATTCGAAAAATTACTATACTTACAAAGAGCACCTTTCGAAGGTGTTTTTTTGTACTTTTCTTACTAAATTTGTGCAATTGACACAGTTGTTGCGACTTTAGTCGCTTATAAATGTGGCTGCAATTTGACGAAATCAATTGCCGTAAAATGTTAATCAATGTGATACTATTAACGCTTCGAAACACTTCATGGTTCACACCATGGGGGCTGCCTAGCTTATTTATTACTCTTGAATATACAATATAAGTACGTAATAAAAGCTCATAAGATTTTTCTAGTTAAAAATAGAATTGAACGAACTAGTTACGAAAGGAAGTCTTATGAGCTGCCATCATTTTACCATAGTTGAGCATGAAAGTATTCTCATTTACCGTACGCAAGATCTAAATCCCCTCAAATTACTAAGTTATTTCACTTGATATAGGATAAATCCATCCTATATTTTTGCTTTTGTTGCTTAATAATGGTATGATAAATAAAAAAGGAGGCGATGACAATGCAAATTAATCTTGAAAATTTAATTCCAATCACGGAGGCAAATCAAAATTTCTCTAAAAAGTTGCTCGAATATGGTTGATAGTAAAGGGGTACAGCTGTTATTTTTGAAAAACAATAGACCTAAAAATATGTTTTGATTGACTATAACACCTTGGTTCAAGAAGAACAGACAGAAGCTGTTGTTGCAGATCAAGCTAGTGTTGACGAGGTGGCAAGCTCTATCTTGTCACGCCACCTAGAAGCCTTGAAGGAATTAGCTAAATGAAGCGATTAAGCGTTGAACAGGTTGTTGCCTTACATAGTCAATTGATTATATCTACGGGAGGAATGGATGGTGTACAGAGACAAGGGGTTAGTTGAGGCCTCGCTTTCTGAATGTTTTGACACTTATTTTGGAGTTGATCAATATCAACTATTGAAGAAAAGGCATCTAGGCTTTGTTATTCTTTGATTAAGAATCACGCTTTTTAGATGGAAATAAGCGCATTGGTATTTTTGTATGCTTGTGCTACTAGAACTTAACGATATTGTGCTTGATTGTACTGATGAAGAGTTGGTTCATCTCGGATTGGGTGTAGCGGCATCAGGAATTAACCTACGAGGATATTTTAGATTTTTGTAAAAAAGTCATTGATACAAAAAGCAAGTGACTATTAAAATTACTTGCTTTATTTTTTAATGATTCGAAGGTAATAATGGTGTGAACTTTTTGGTAAAATCTAGCTCAATTCGTGTATTTTTAGTGTAAAATTCACACCATTCAAATGAAAGTTATTCAAATTAGATGAAATTGTTTCTTTCTGAAAACGTGAAAACATTGATTTTAAGCGGATATTGAAACTTATTCAAATAAAAGTGTTTCCAACCAGGTCTTAAGAAAGCTCGTAAAGCTTCACAATTTAGTAAACGTTAATTCGAAAAATTACAATACTTACAAAGGGCACCTTTCGAGGGTGTTCTTTTTGTATTTTCATACTAAATTGTGGTAGTTGACATGGTCAGTTGTTGTGGCTTTAGCCGCTTACAATTACGGCTGTCATTCGACGAAGTCAATTGCCTCAAAACGTTAATCAACACGATACTATCAACGTTTACAGACATTTCAAGAGTATTCTCTTGGATGTCTTTTTTGTTTCAAAAATACAAAGTTGACCCCCCGTTATTTTTTTTGATTTTTAAGTATCCATTTCAGCTCTATTTAGAAAAATATAAAATCAATTCTTATTCAGGATAAGAGTCTTGACCTAAATCATTTACAAAATGACAAAAATAATGATATTTTTTGACTAATATCATTGTCAAAAATAAAAGATATGTTACAATGTAATCAAGTTAAAGAAATAAGACTTTGAACGGAGAAACTATGAGGATATCGGTAATAATATCTTATATAATAACAAAGGAGGAAAAATCAGATTCTACCGTTTTAGGCTATCTAAGCAGAAGTGGCTGAATTTGATAGACAATGGTAAATATGAAGCTAAAAAATCGTTTAAAGAGCTTCGCGCTCGTGATGGTTTAAACCAAACTGAGCTTGCCAAGCTAGCAGGTATATCGAGGCAGACCATTAGTTTGCTAGAGCGTGATGAGTATACCCCCTCTATTATTATCGCCTTGAAAATCTCTCAGATATTTCATGAGCCAGTAGAGTCGGTATTTCGCTTAGAGGAGGAAGAATCATGAACAAATATAGAGTAATTTATTATCTTTGTATCATTGCCTTTATAGCAAATGTTTCGATGATGATCGGGACCTTGCTGGGATGGTTTCAGATTTTAGACAGTAATTATTTTTTTTCTGGAGTAGCTTGATTTTTAGTTTAGTATTTGAGCGGATAGAAAAGAAAGTAAAAAAAAGAAAAGTATAAAAGGAGTAAGATTATGAAAGAGTTTTTGGCAGATTTTCAAGTAGATACCGAACATAAAGAAATTGCAGGGGTTTGTGCCGGTATCGCCCGTTATTTCAATGTAGACCCTCTGATGATTCGTGCATTAGCCGTTTTGCTTTTTCTATCTTCGATAGAAATTAGTCTTCTCACAGTGATAAGTTATGCTTTTTTAGCTGGCTGGATGGGAAATGAATCTCTTGAAGTAGTCATCAAAAAATCAGGGTACAAGATTCTATTTTTCTATCTAGTTGCCATTCTCCTGAATAGTTTTGGTGATCAAGTTTTTAACGGCTACTTTTTGGATTTGGGCATGCTCTGGTTCAAGGACTGCTAGGTTTATTTTAGAAAGAAGATAGAAAATGAAAAAGAAACATTTATTACTATTGTTAGGAAGTTTATTGTTGGGTGGTTTAATCGGAATGTTTGGTGCTACCTTTACGAATCTTCATTTAAACATTTCTCAAGAGCAAGTACAGTTTATTTTGACGACCATCTTTTTCTGTCTGGGAATACTATCGACAATAGTAGCTCTCTATTTTATCATGAATAGTAGGAAAGTTTATGCTAGCTACCTAGCAGAAGAAGATGATGAATTAAACGAGCTAGCTTATATTAAGATGTATCGCTCTCTAGATTATGGGACAGTTGCTTACAATGTTTTGCAAGTTAGTATGCTTTTTTAGCTTGCTTACAGTGTTGCCTAGCCACGATTTACCGATATCAGTTTTTCTCTTAGCAGTATTAACCATTCTTGTTGGAAGTTTCTGCATCAAAACAACGAGCAAAATTCGTAATTACCAACTCTCTATTTTAGCCACACCAAAAGAGGTATTAGATTATCTAGAAACCTATGACGAGGGAGAGAAACAAGCGGAAATGGAAGAGGCTTATTTAATCTTGTTCAAACTCAATCAGCTAATCTTACCATCTGTCTATATCATCTTGTTTGCCCTATCCATTATTCTTGGAGAAGTACAGTTAGTTGCTGCCCTTATAACTGCTGTCATCCATCTCTATATCAATATTGCACAATTAAGAAAAACAAAACGTTACTTTAAATAACAGGGGTTTCTATGAATCGTGTCGCAAATGTAGGTGACTATTTTGAAAGGAATGAATCAATCAAAATAAATCTCATTCCAAGATAGAGCTAAACACAAAATTCTAAAAAGTTTGTAAAGTAGCTTTAGTAAACGTTCTTTTAAAAAGAATGCTAATCATTACAATGAGCACCCTTCGGGGTGTTTTTTTTCTACACCCAAAACTGAAATGAAAGAAACAAAAACCCACCCTATCTTTCCACAGTCAAACATGACTGTAGAAAATAGAGTGGGTCTAGGATGTTAAAGACTATTTGTCGTCTTTATGAAAGATATTTTTAACGCCCTTGATAGCTCCTTCAACAGCTTCTTTTGCATCCTCAGCAACTTCTTTTGCTTTTGAAGCAACTTTTCAGCAGTGCCTTCAGCTTCTGTTTTTTGTATCGCCGGTTAATTTACCAAAGCCTTCTTTAACAGAGCCTTTTACTTGGTTCAATTTTTTTCTTCTAATGACATAGCGTCACCTCCATGAAGTTAGTCGTTTATTTCTCTGAATGCAATACTGTTGATTTAAAAAAATAAAAAATATTTGTCTCAGATTAGAATGAGTATATTCTTTTTAAAATGGAAAGTCAAATTTTTGCTACGGCTAAAAAACAGGATCGCTTTCCGGTCACGAATAATGACCGACTAATAAGTCACGACATTTCGTTTTTACAGCAAAGAGTTGAAACGAAAAGAAGCAAAAACTTTTTCTGTCTACAATGAAATAAATGGTATAATGGTCGTGAATGGAGACATCGTAACGCTGTTTTTTGAAAAAAAGAGAAGATAAATATGAAAAGAATCCTTAAAACCTACCCCGTTGTCAGTACTTTATCTCTAATCTGTTTATCGCTCGGCCTATTGACTTCCTTTTATGGGGAAACTATGTATGACCTATTGGCTTTTCATTCAAAGCCGGTGTATGGTTGGCAATATGTCAGTGGGACCCTGATGCACGGTAGTAAAGGAGCCCCTGTCTGGTTTTTATGGGTCCATTTGATTTTAAATGGACTCATGGTCTTTCCTTTTGGTGGACTGTTAGAAAGGAAAAGAGGATCCGGGCAAGTCTTGATTGTTTTTGTGACGGCGACAGTCCTCTCTTCCATCGTTTTTCACTTTTTAACCCAGGAGCAGGACATTCAGGCAACAGGGATCTCTGCTGTAGGATACGGCTTTGTGACCGGAGGGGATTATGATCCTGCCAAACGTGTGGAAAGAATTTTCACGTACCGTAAAATGGCTTTATCTATTCTTGATTTTTTTCTATCTGGCCTCATGCTCTTACCAGCAATTACCGGATGGATCTCAACGCTATTGCATCTTTCAGGGATTGTGAGTTATCTATTGGTCTTTATCGGAAGTAATATCTTGAAGGGGAGAGCTAAAAGTTCCTGATATAGTAAATGCAAGGTAGGGTCATTCTAACAGACGCTCAAGAGGAGAATCTTGGGCGTTTTTTGATAAAAATTTTTTGCATTCTTTTAATTGAAGCTATCATTGAATTGAAGCTATCATTGAATCATGGCTAGTTGTATGCTATAATAATCAAAAATTGAGTGATCACTCAATTTTGCAATGGAGGTATGTATTGTATGACTGTAAAAGCGGTTCAATTTCACCGATTTGGTAATATAGATGTCTTAGAATTAGCAGAGGTAGAACCAGAACCACTAAAGGAAAATCAAGTGAGAGTCAAGGTAGCTGCCGTAGGATTAAATCCGGTGGATTATAAAATTTTTGAGGTGTTAAGCAGCTTCGGATGTTATCCCTTTTAATGAAAACTAAGGCATCCTAGTAGATGGTTTGAGAAAACTTCTTCTTTATTCCCTAGAGGCGTTGCACGTGATTTTGCTGGGACAATCATTGAAGTAGGTGAAAATGTAACTCAGTTTTCGGTAGGAGATAGAGTCTTTGGGACGATTATAAGTGCACCTGGTCTTGGTTCAAAAAAGAGGAGCATTAGCAACTGAGATTTGTGTGAAGGAGACGGAGATCGCTTCTATGCCATCTAATATTGATTTTCTGCATGGATCAGTCTTGGGGGTTAGTTCATGTAACGGTAGGGAGGGCTTTTCGAAAATTAATATTTGGAAATAAGGATACAATTGTCATTTCAGGTGCATCTGGAGGAATTGGATCGATTGCAGTACAATATGCTGTTTTCAAAGGTGTCAAGAGTTATTGGAATAGCCAGTGCTGGTAATGCGGACTACCTCAGATCGATCCGGTGCCATCCCGATTTCTATCATGAATCGATCAAAGAAAAAATTCAAGAACTCTCAGGAGTAACTGTTACCAAGATGTTGGATTGTTATGGGGAGACTATGTAAAATTAGGGGCTTCCAATTGGGTTTGCGAGGTGATCAAATTGCTACCCTGGTTCCATCTCCTTCTGCTATCTTGAAAGGAGCTCAATTTTACAGGCCCACGGCATTCACAATATGATGACTTCCTATCACTTGCAGAGCTTGTTTCCAAAGGGAAATTTCAGTTCGTTTGGATAAAATCTATCCATTTTCATTACCCGAAATAAAAAAGCATACAAGGATCTTGAAAAAAGGGCATACCAGAGGGAAACGTGTGATTGTGATTCAAGAGGAGTGAGGAGGAAAGGAAAATGGTTGATCTAAATCAAGCTTGTGTTCGTCATATTCAACTCATGAGATTAGTGATAAACAAAAAAACGTGTTCTAATTGCCAGTTTAACCTTGTTTTCGAAATCGGTTTTTGAAAAAAACTACATCGCTTGACATTGCACGCCGAGCGAAGTATCAGAAGGGACTGTTTTTAGCTATTTTAAAAACAAAAGAAGGCATACTCAATACCTTCTCCTCTTATTTTTTTGATCAGGTCATAATGAAACAATTGAATTGTTTACTGATCAAAAGTTCTGTCTTGATGAAAGTGTTACAGTTTTTTTTCAAATGATCGAGGATCGACTAAATTTTTCTGACCAACAATAGAGATATTATAAAATTCTTTTCAAAGGTGTTTAATTGATTCATCTTTGTTTGAAAAAACTGGGGACATCGTTCAGAACAATATTATAATACCACTCAATCCTATTTTTAGATAGATATAAGGCGGAGGCTGGTTAATTGGCCTAATGAACGAATCATTCGTAATCTTATCTCTTAATGCTATCTTATGCTGTGCCATCCATGCTAAATAGTAAAGCAATTGATGTGGGAAGGAAAGTTTCAGATGAGATGATTGAAATTCTAGCAAATAGGATAGTCTTGTGATTCTATTCTATACCAAGGATATTTTACAGTGAGGAGGATTCATCTTTGATTTTTAGTTCAATAAGGATCTCAAAAAATGAAAAGAACTCTACTTCCTTGACTCTTCTTCTACCAGGCCGTATAATATTCTATATCAATGAAGAAATCACCTTTTGTCATTGTACAAAGGGTGATTTTATGAAAAAAAGGAGACACAATGGGGGTATATCTCTACTATTAAAACGGCTGTTCAGCTCTTTCCTTTCTGGCATTTTTTTGCTGACCTTGCCCTACATGATTTTGAATTATCGAAAATATGGTTCGGTCAATAAATTGCGGGTGCTGATTTTCTATTCTTTTTATGCTTTACTTGATGACGGTCTATCTCTTGGTGATCTTGCCTCTGCCAGATCCAAGTAAGATTCATACTAGCTACTCGGAAATGGTCAATCTCCATCCCTTTGCTTTTTGTAGTGGATTTTTTCAAGGAGAGCCCTTTTGATCTAGCGCAGACTGGTACATGGATTCAAGCCCTTAAGCATCCAACTTTTTATGTGCCTGCCTTTAATGTCCTGATGTTGATTCCTTTTGGGATGTATCTGCGCTATTATTTTAAGTGTGGTTTTAAGAAAACGATTCTTCCTGACAGCCCTCTTTAGTCTCTTTTTTGGAGCTGACCCAGTTATCAGGTCTCTATTTTCTGTATCCGGGTCCTTACCGCCTAGCAGATGTCGATGATATTATTCAAAATACTACCGGTGGTGGAGTGGGTTATCTGCTCGGTTGGTTCTGGTTTGGTTATTGCCAACACGAGACGAAATTGACGAACATTCTTTCCAGTAGGGACCAGAGTATCTGGTTTTCGGATGGGTCTTGCCTTCTTGATCGACTTTGTGATGCTATCCTTGCTTTACGAGGTAATCGAGCGTTTGGAGACGATTCCTTATGTAGCGGTTTTGGCTGTTTATTTTGGTTTGATTCCCTTGTGGCGGGGCAAAACCTTGGGAATGGCTTTATTGAAATTCCGCTTGCATTTTGACAAGCAAAAAAATGGCTTCGCACCATCTGGCGGGGAATCCTAGTAGTAGGTTATTTCTATCTGATTCCTCAAGGGTTGTTCTATTTGATTTCGCTCTTGAATAGCGATTTGACGGACAATTCTCTCTTAACCCTGTCCATGATTTTATTGCTCTTCTTTGTGGTTTTATTGTACCTGATTCTCACTCTTGCCATCGTCTTACTCAATCGTCGCTTTCCCTTTGACCGTCTAGCTGGGGCTGAGTATGAGAGTACGGTGCGCGTGAAGAAAGAGCTCTTAAAAGATGAAACTGAATCGTCAAAATAGAGAGAGTGGGACAGAAATCGGTAATTCGTTAGAATTCGATTTCGTCGTCTCACCTCCGCACAGTTGAGTAGGGCTGTAAAAGCTGATGAAATCAGCGTAGTAGAGCCCACTCAACCACTGCGTCTTGCTCGACAATCCAAAAATAATTGAAAGGCTAGGACTTTTGTCCCAGCCTCTTTATTTTTTATACACGTATTAATATATTCGAACGTTCCCAGTTGAGAAGGGCGATTTTAAGGGATTGTGCTACAATGGAAGCAAATAGATAGAATGGAGCAGTGACATGAAAGCAATTATTACAGTCGTTGGAAATAAAGACCAAAAAGGAATCGTAGCGGGTGTTGCAACGAAAGTAGCAGAATTAGGACTCAATATCGATGATATCTCTCAAACTGTATTGGATGAATACTTCACCATGATGGCGGTCGTATCGTCAGATGAGAAAAAAAGATTTCACACAGCTCCGTTCAGAGTTGGAAGAATTCGGTCAGTCTCTTCATGTGAAAATCAATATCAAAGCGCAGCGATTTTTGATGCCATGCACAATTTGTAAGATAGGGGTTGAGAATTTATGGACATTAAACAGGTAACAGAAACCATTGCCATGATTGAAGAGCAGAACTTTCGATGTTCGGACCATCACCATGGGGATTTCCCTTCTCGATTGTATCGATCCAGATATCGAAAAGGCGGCAGAAAAAGTCTACAATAAGATTGTGACAAAGGCCAAGGACTTAGTGGCTGTTGGGGATGAGATTGCGGCAGAACTTGGCATTCCAATTGTGAATAAACGGGTTTCAGTCACTCCAATTTCCATTATGGGGCAGCAACCAATGCGACAGATTATGTACCCTTTGCCAAGGCACTAGATCGTGCGGCCAAAGAAGTTGGGGTCAACTTTATCGGTGGTTTCTCAGCCCTTGTTCAAAAGGCTACCAAAAGGGGATGAAATCCTCATTAATTCCATTCCTCGCGCCCTTGCAGAGACGGATTTTGTCTGCTCTTCTGTTAATATTGGTTCCACTAAGACGGGGATTAATATGACAGCTGTCAGAGATATGGGCCGTATCATTAAAGAAGCATCCCAAGCAGATCCAATGGGGACCAGGTAAACTCGTTGTCTTTGCTAATGCGGTTGAAGATAATCCCTTTATGGCAGGAGCCTTCCACGGTGTTGGTGAGGCTGACGCCGTAATCAATGTTGGGGTTTCAGGTCCTGGTGTCGTCCAACGGGCGATCGAAAAAGTTCAGGCAAGCTTTGATGTTTTAGCTGAAACAGTTAAGAAAACTGCCTTTAAAATCACACGTGTAGGGCAGTTGGTTGGTCAAATGGCTAGTGAACGTCTCGGTGTTGAGTTTGGAATTGTCGACTTGTCTCTTGCTCCAACACCAGCAGTTGGGGATTCGGTTGCCCGTGTCCTTGAAGCTATGGGGCTTGAAGTGGTCGGAACTCATGGAACTACCGCAGCGCTCTAGCTCTGCTCAATGACCAAGTGAAAAAGGTGGCATCATGGCTTGTAACCAAGTCGGTGGTTTGTCAGGTGCCTTCATTCCGGTCTCAGAAGATGAGGGGATGATTGCGGCTGTTAAATCTGGTCATATCAACCTTGAAAAATTGGAAGCTATGACAGCTATCTGTTCTGTTGGTCTAGACATGATTGCCATCCCAGCTGATACACCAGCATACAACCATTGCGGCCATGATCGCCGATGAAGCAGCTATCGGGGTCATTAACCAAAAGACAACAGCCGTTCGGATCATTCCTTATGGCAAGGAAGGCGATATGTTAGAGAACTCTTGGTGGACTTCTTGGGTCTGCTCCGGTAATGAAGGTCAACAAAGGCTTCATCAGCTGACTTTATTGCCCGTGGTGGTCAAATTCCAGCTCCTGTTCACAGCTTTAAAAACTAAGAGAAATCTAGTATAATAGTAGAAAATAGAAAAGTCTGTGATGATAAAACTCAGACTTTTTTCTTGCAAAAGGAGACAAGATGGCTAAAACAAGATTATTTATTATTCGTCATGGAAAAACAATGTTTAATACAATCGGTCGAGCTCAGGGATGGTCAGATACGCCTTTGACCGCAGAAGGAGAACGAGGGATTCAGGCTCTAGGAATCGGCTTGCGTGAGTCTGGTTTGGAGTTTACTCGAGCTTATTCCAGTGATTCAGGCCGTGCCATTCAGACCATGGGGATCATTCTCGATGAATTGGGCTTGAAAGACCAGATTCCTTATCGCTTTTGACAAACGGATCCGCGAGTGGTGTTTTGGTAGCTTTGATGGAGCCTACGTTGGGGAGCTCTTTCACGGTGTCGTGCCGCGCGTGCTAGATGTAGAGGACTATAAGACCTTGACCTTGGAAGACTTGGCCAATGGCATTTGCCAAGTGGACACAGCAATTGGGCTGAACCATGGGAAATTTTGAAAAACCGAATCCTAGAAGGTTTTGAATCCATTGCCAAAGAAGTAGAAGAAAATGGTGGAGGCAATGCCTTGGTGGTCAGCCATAGTTGGACCATTCAGACCCTGGTCTGCTTGATCGAAGGAAAACCAAATCTCAATCTGCCTCTTTCAAACGGTAGTGTTACCCTATGTAGAATACGAAGATGGAGTATTGACGGTTAAGGGGATTGGAGATAGCAGTTACCGTGAGGTCGGTGAAAAGCTTGCAAGAATCCTAGTCCATAATGAAAGGCTGACCCTTTGGTCATGGCCTTTTCTTTTTCTCAAAACTTGTAAGAGCTTTCCTACTTTCTTTTTGCAAAAAATGATATAATGAAAAGGGGATGCATACGGAGGTAATACAATGACAAAAACCAGATTATATATTGCTCGTCATGGAAAAACCATGTTTAATACCATTGGGCGGGCACAGGGCTGGTCAGACACTCCGCTGACAGAAGCAGGAGAGCGTGGAATTCGAGAATTAGGTCTCGGTCTCAAGGAAGCAGGTCTTTCTTTTTGAAGAGGCTGTTTCGAGTGATTCTGGACGCACCATTCAAACCATGGGAATTATTCTTCGAGAGCTCGGTCTGACAGGAAAATCCCTTATCGTTATGACAAACGGATCCGTGAATGGTGTTTTGGTAGTTTTGACGGTGCTTATGATGGCGATCTCTTCATGGGGTGTTTTACCCCGTGTCTTTAAGGTCGATGATTTCCATCAGTTGAGTTTGATGGAGTTAGCAGAAGGGATTGTCGAAGTGGATACCGCGGGTTGGGCTGAATCCTGGGTGCCTTGAGTGGCCGGATCCTAGAAGGATTTGAAGCTATCGCAAAAGAGGTAGAAGCAGCTGGCGGTGGCAATGCTATTGTGGTCAGCCATGGTATGACCATTACGACCTTGATTTATCTCATCGATCCTAAGGCTGTCGAAGAATTGGTCTTGGACAACGGAAGCGTGACAGTTTTGGCCTATGAAGATGGTGTCTTTCATATTGAAAAAGATTGGGGATATGTCCTATCGTAAGGTTGGAGCAAAACTTCTAGAGGGTGGCCATGACGAATAAGTATAGACGCGCAAAGAAAAAACGTAAAAAATGGTGGCCTTACCTATTGAGTTTCTTTTTCTTCTTGTGGTCCTTGGATCGGGAATTGGTGCTTACTTAGCGAAGCCAAGCTTGTTTTCAGGGCTTCTGTTTTGGAAGGCTAAAAAACAGTTGTAACGACTCCCTTCTTCTTCTAAGAAAAAGGAGAAAAATCAGATTTACCAGCCGTTTCGACAAAAGACTGGCAGTTGATCTTGGTCAATCGTGACAATGTGAAGCCTGAGTTGAATCCACAATTGACAGATGTGGATGCTATCAAAGTGGATAGTCGGATTGTAGAACCAACTCGTCAATTTTTAGAAGCGGCTCGAAAAATTGCCCCAGAAGAAACCTTGATATCAGGCTATCGAGTGTGGCCGAGCAAACAGAGCTCTATAATGAACGTGTTGCGCAACTAGAGGCTAGTGGCCTTTCGCACGAAGAAGCTGAAAAGCAGGTGCAGACCCAGGTACAGGTCCCTGGTGCGAGTGAACACCAGACAGGGCTTGCGATTGATATGAGTGTCGAAGCTGGTCAAAGTGATGAGTTGGGCATGCAGCTGGCTGCCATCGCACCGCAATATGGCTTTGTGCTTCGTTACCCAGATGGGAAGAGCAACATCACGGGTGTGAATTTTGAGAATTGGCATTTCCGTTATGTTGGCGTAGAAAATGCCCAGTATATGGCCAAACATCAGCTAGTATTGGAAGAATATATTCAACTATTGAAAAAGGCTGGAAAATAGGAGGGGATTCACTTCTCTAGGTCTTAAGAATGATTTTTAGCACTCTTGAAAAAAAGAGTGCTAATTTTTGGATTTTCTCTTGACTTTCTTTTGGATGGGTGTATAATAGAATCATGGTTTAGCACTTGAATGTTTAGAGTGCTAAAAATGAAAGAGAGGTGAGGTCATGGTTACAGAACGTCAAAATGAGATTCTCAATCTTGTTGTCGATATCTTTACCAAGACCCACGAACCAGTCGGTTCAAAAGCGCTACAAGATGTGATTCAATCCAGTAGTGCGACTATTCGAAACGACATGGCTGCCCTCGAAAAACAAGGCTTACTAGAAAAGGCCCACACTTCGAGTGGCCGGATGCCTAGCCGAGCTGGTTTTCAATATTTTGTTCAAAACTCGCTTGATCTGGAGCTGATTGATGAGCAAGATGTCTACCAGGTGGTGAAAGCCTTTCGATTTCGAAGCCTTTAAAGTTAGACGATATCTTGGATGCTACGGCGAAGTTACTAGCCCAGATGACGGGTTACACTGCAGTGATTCAGGATGTTGAGCCGACAAGTCAGCGCTTGACTGGTTTTTGAGATTGTTCCATTATCCAACCACGATGCCTTTAGCGGTTCTGACCTTGGATGAATCAAAGCCCGTCACCGTCAGTTTGCCATTCACAAAGAATTTCTTAACCAGTGATTTGGAAATCTTCCATCAGCTGGTTCAAGAACGTTTCATTGGAAATACAGTCTTGGATATCCACTACCGCCTGCGGACAGAGATTCCACAGATCGTACAGCGTTATTTCAAGACGACAGACAATGTCTGGATCTCTTTGATTACGTCTTCTCGCAACTGTTTCAAGAATTGGTCTTTGTAGAAGGAAAGGTTTCATCATTAACCTACGCCGATCTTCAAACCTATCAGTTCTTAGATAATCCCCAACATGTAGCCTTGAGTTACGAGGGGGAATGCCAGAGGACCAAATGACCCAGATCCTGGTTGCTGAATCCCAAGAGAAGGCCCTTGAAAAATGTGACGGTGATTAGTCACAAGTTCCTAGTTCCTTATCGTGGGATGGCCCTCATGCATGTGATTGGTCCCGTAGAGATGGATTACAGGCGTGTGATTAGTTTGGTCAATGTCATCGGACGAGTTCTGGTTATGAAATTAACGGATTATTACCGTTATCTCAATAGTAACCATTATGAAGCTAAATTAAGACCAAATGAAAGAGGTGAATGCCTTGACTGAAGATATAAAAAAGAAGAAGTAAAAGAAGAGGAAGCTACCGAGACAACTGAAGAAGTTGTAGAGGAAAGCAACCAACCTTCTGAAGTTAGAAGAAGCACAAGCGCGTGCCGAAGAATTTGAAAACAAATACCTTCGTGCTCATGCAGAAATGCAAAACATTCAGCGCCGTGCCAATGAAGAACGTCAACAATTACAAAAATACCGTAGCCAAGATTTGGCAAAAGCAATCTTACCATCACTTGATAACCTTGAACGTGCTCTTGCCGTTGAGGGATTGACATGATGATGTCAAAAAAGGTTTGGAAATGGTGCAAGAAAGTTTAGTGCATGCTCTTAGAAAGAGGAAGGGATTGAAGAAATTCCAGCGGACGGAGCCTTTGACCATAACTTCCACATGGCCATCAAACCTTACCTGCAGATGACGAACATCCAGCAGACACCATCGCACAAGTCTTCCAAAAGGCTACAAACTCCATGACCGCATCCTACGACCCAGTGGTTTATAACTAGGCATAAGTTATTTCGTTGTGCACCCCCGCAAGGCTGATTAGGCTGGTCAAGCGTTTGCGAACTGCCAAGGAAAGGCGATTTCGACTCCTCATGTCGTAAATTTATAAAACCTTGTCCGAAAACGACACTAAACTATGAAAGAAAGATAAACAATGGTTCAGCTTCACCAATAGTAAGCGAATCGAACCAAAAGGCGATACTCTTTGCCGTGGCGGTATGTTCGCAAACTTTGAGACCTCAGGCTCAAAGTTTAGTCAAAGAGATTGACGAAGTCAAGCTCTGACGGCGTCGCCACTTAAGAAGAGTATCAAAAAAGAAAAAAGAAGATAAACTTAAGGAGAAAACATATGTCTAAAATTATCGGTATTGACTTAGGTACAACAAACTCAGCAGTAGCAGTTCTTGAAGGAACTGAAAGCAAAATTATCGCTAATCCCGAAGGAAACCGTACAACTCCTTCTGTAGTTTCATTTAAAAATGGTGAAATCATCGTTGGTGATGCTGCTAAACGTCAGGCAGTCACAAATCCAGATACAGTCATCTCTATCAAATCTAAGATGGGGACTTCTGAAAAAGTTTCAGCTAATGGCAAAGAGTATACGCCACAAGAAATCTCAGCTATGATTCTGCAATATTTGAAAGGTTATGCGGAAGATTATCTTGGTGAAAAAAGTAACCAAAGCCGTTATTACAGTTCCTGCTTACTTTAACGATGCTCAACGTCAAGCAACTAAAGATGCTGGTAAAATCGCTGGTCTTGAAGTAGAACGTATTGTCAACGAACCAACAGCAGCGGCCCTTGCTTATGGTTTGGATAAGACAGATAAAGAAGAAAAAATCCTTGTATTTGACCTTGGTGGTGGTACATTTGACGTGTCAGTCCTTGAATTAGGTGACGGTGTCTTTGATGTATTGGCAACTGCAGGGGGATAACAAACTCGGTGGTGACGACTTTGACCAAAAAGATTATCGACCACTTGGTAGCAGAATTCAAGAAAGAAAACGGAATTGACTTGTCAACTGACAAGATGGCTCTTCAACGTTTGAAAGACGCGGCTGAAAAAGCTAAGAAAGATCTTTCAGGTGTGACATCAACACAAATCAGCTTGCCGTTCATCACTGCAGGAGCTGCTGGACCTCTTCACTTGGAAATGACCTTGACTCGTGCGAAATTCGATGATTTGACTCGTGACCTTGTAGAACGTACGAAAACTCCAGTTCGTCAAGCCCTTTCAGATGCAGGTTTGAGCTTGTCAGATAATCGACGAAGTCATCCTTGTTGGCGGTTCAACACGTATTCCAGCTGTTGTAGATGCAGTTAAGGCTGAAACTGGTAAAGAACCAAATAAATCAGTGAATCCAGACGAAGTTGTTGCTATGGGGGCTGCCATTCAAGGTGGTGTGATCTCTGGTGACGTGAAAGACGTTGTCCTTCTTGACGTAACACCATTGTCACTTGGTATCGAAACAATGGGTGGCGTCTTCACAAAACTCATCGACCGCAACACAACTATCCCAACTTCTAAATCACAAGTGTTCTCAACTGCTGCTGATAACCAACCAGCTGTGGATATCCATGTTCTCCAAGGGGAACGCCCAATGGCAGCAGATAACAAGACACTTGGACGCTTCCAATTGACAGACATTCCTGCTGCGCCTCGTGGTGTGCCTCAAATTGAAGTAACATTTGATATTGACAAAAACGGTATCGTATCTGTTAAAGCTAAAGACCTTGGAACTCAAAAAAAAGAACAAACAATTGTTATCCAATCTAACTCAGGTTTGACAGACGAAGAAATCGACCGCATGATGAAAGATGCAGAAGCTAACGCTGAAGCAGATAAGCAAAACGTAAAGAAGAAGTTGACCTTCGTAACGAAGTAGACCAAGCTATCTTTGCGACTGAAAAGACCATCAAGGCAACTGAAGGCAAAGGCTTTGATGCAGAACGTGATGCTGCTCAAGCAGCTCTTGATGAACTTAAGAAAGCTCAAGAATCAGGCAATCTTGATGACATGAAGGCTAAATTGAAGCTCTTAACGAAAAAGCTCAAGCTCTTGCCAGTTAAACTTTACGAACAAGCTGCAGCAGCACAACAAGCTCAAGCAGGAGCAGAAGGCGCACAAACAGCAGATAACTTCAGGCGACGATGTTGTAGACGGAGAGTTTACTGAGAAATAAAATAATAAAAATATCACCCAGATATCAACAAGGAGCCTGGTGCTGAGGAAAAGTACAAAGGAAGTTCAAGAAGCTTATGAGACTTTGAGTGATGAGCAAAAACGGGCTGCTTATGACCAATATGGTGCTGCGGGGGCCAATGGAGGCTTCGGCGGTGGAGCTGGCGGTTTTGGTGGCTTTGACGGTTCTAGCTTTGGTGGCTTTGAAGATATTTTCTCTAGCTTCTTTGGTGGCGGTGCAAGTCGTAATCCCAACGCACCTCGTCAAGGGGATGATCTGCAATATCGCGTCAACCTCAAGTTTGAAGAAGCGATTTTTGGTGCGGAAAAAGAAGTTCAAGTACCATCGGGCAGCTAGCTGTCATACCTGTCATGGTTCTGGAGCTAAGCCAGGGACTAGTCCTGTAACCTGTGGTCGCTGTCATGGCCACGGTGTTATCAATGTTGATACACAAACACCACTTGGTATGATGCGTCGTCAAGTAACCTGTGACGTCTGTCACGGAACAGGTCAAGAAATCAAAGGATCCTTGTCGCACTTGTCGTGGAACAGGTCGTGAAAAACAAGCTCATAGCGTGAACGTCAAGATTCCTGCAGGAGTTGAAACGGGTCAACAAATCCGCTTAGCTGGTCAAGGAGAAGCTGGCTTTAACGGTGGACCATATGGGGACTTGTATGTGGTTGTCAATGTTGAGCCGAGCGATCGCTTCGAACGAGATGGCTCAACCATCTACTACAAGTTAGACTTGAACTTTGTCCAAGCAGCTCTTGGAGATACGGTCCATGTGCCAACTGTTCACGGAGATGTCGATTTGGTCATTCCTGAAGGAACCCAAACCGGTAAGAAATTCCGCCTCCGTGGAGAAAGGTGCTCCAAGCTTACGTGGTGGTGCGATGGGAGATCAATATGTATCTGTCAATGTCGTCACCCCAACTGGTTTAAATGACAAGCAAAAAGAAGCCCTTCAAGCCTTTGCGGAAGCAAGTGATTTGAAGGTCAACCCAAAGAAAAAGGCTTCTTTGACAAGGTCAAAGATGCTTTAGATGATTTATAAGAATAAACGAGTTTCCTTTTTGAGTAAGGGGCTCGTTTTATTTTGGATCGAATCCAAGAACTTCCTCTCCTAATTAAAGAATAATGAGAAGCCTCATTGAATTTATTAAGATATCGTGGTAAATTTAAGAAAACGATTACAAAGACAATTTAGGAGGTCCTGATGAAATCAGATCAACCACGTTATGCGATTCGCAAGTATGCAGTAGGAGCTGCTTCGGTGCTCATAGGATTTTTGCTAGCGCGAATCAGGTTGTAGCAGCTGATACGCCAACGGCTACTGACAGTCCTGCAACGACAGTACCAACTCAGCCAAGCGAGGGTGAGTCGACGAGTTCCCTTAATGAGGAAGCTTCTCAGCCAACAGTAGAAAAACCAACGGCTCCTGCCCCAATCGTCGATCAAAGTCAACCGACACTGCCTGATCGTGAATTGCGGGTATCAGATCTTGACCGTTTGATTCGCGAAGAAGCGAGCTCGGTCGCAGAGTCGGATGTGGCAGCTCAACCAGCGACGGAAACGCCTGCTAAAAGATCCTGATCAGGAAGAAAAATTAGCCAAGAAAAAGATTGTTTCGATCGATGCCGGTCGCAAAGTACTTCTCACCAGACCAAATCAAGGAAATCATTGATGAAGCTAGTAAGACGGGCTATACAGACTTGCATCTTCTAGTTGGAAATGACGGCTTGCGCTTTGTGCTGGATGATATGTCTTTGAAAGTGGGAGATACTTCTTATTCTAGCCAAGCCGTGACAGATGCGGTTGAAAAAGGGACAAAAGCTTATTACGATGATCCGAACGGGACAGCCTTGACCCAGGCTCAAATGGATGATATTTTGGCCTACGCCAAATCGAAGAAAGTAGGTGTCATCCCAACCATTAATAGTCCAGGTCACATGGATGCGATTCTGACAGCCATGGAACAATTGGGCATCGAAAACCCTCACTTTAATTATTTTGGCACAAAAAATCAGCTCGGACAGTTGATTTGGACAACCAAAAAGCCTTAGACTTTACCAAAGCCTTTGGTAGACAAGTATGCGGCTTATTTCAGCGGCAAGGCAGACATTTTTCAATATTGGTTTGGATGAATATGCCAACGATGCCACAGATGCCCATGGTTGGCAGGTTCTCCAAGCCAGCAAGCATTGGCCAGGTGAAGGCTATCAGAAAAAGGCTATGAAAAATTCATCCAATATGCTAATGATCTAGCAGCTATTGTGAAAAAACACAAGATGAAACCAATGGCCTTTAATGACGGAATCTACTACAATGGCGATACTTCCTATGGTACTTTTGACAAGGGATATCATTGTGTCCTACTGGACAGGTGGCTGGAACGGCTATGATGTCGCTTCTTCAAAACTCTTGTCTGAACTAGGTCATCAGATTCTTAATACCAATGATGCTTGGTATTATGTGCTTGGACGGGACAAGGCTGGATCTGGTTGGTACAATCTTGATCAAGGTCTCGAAGGAATTTCAAGTCAGCGATTGATGTGGTTCAAAAAAAATGATGGAGCTAAGGTACCTTTCGTTGGTGGCATGGTAGCTGCCTGGGCAGATACGCCATCTGCAACCTACAAAAAAGACCTTCTCTTTAAGCTCATGCATGCCTTTCGCGGACAAGAATGCGGACTACTTTGTTGCAGATCCTGAAGTCGTCGAAAAAGCTCTTTTCAGAAGCTCCAACTGATTTGGATCACTATACACCGGAATCTCTAGTAGCCTTTTACGGCAGCTAAAAAAAGCATTAGAAGGGGCAGGAGCAGACACGACTCGAGCAGAGGCCAAAACCTTGATCGACCATCTCAAAGCAGCTCAAGATGCTTTGGTGTATACAGAAAGCTACGCGAAAAAGTTGCAGCAAAAAAGAAGCGGAAGAAAAACTCGCCATGAAGAAGGTCATCTCGATCGATGCAGGTCGCAAAAATACTTTCTCGCTGGATCAGTTCGATGATATGACGGTGGAAGCCAATGGCAAAACCTATGCCAGTGACGATGTGAAAAAGGCCATTTAGAAGGCACCAAGGCCTATTACGATGATCCAAATGGTCAAGCATTGACCCAAGCGGAAATGGATGAACTCCATGCTTATGCTACTGCGAAAGGAATCGGCTTGATTGCGGCAGTCAATAGTCCTGGACACATGGATGCTTTGTTGGTTGCCATGGAAAAATTGGGCATTGAAAATCCACAAGCCAGCTTTGATACGGTTTCAAAAACAACCATGGATTTGACCAATGAAGCGGCAGTCAACTTTACCAAAGCCTTGATTGGCAAGTACATGGACTACTTCAAAGACAAGTCTAAGATCTTTAACTATGGAACAGATGAATATGCCAATGACGCTACCAGTGCACAAGGTTGGTACTACCTCAAGTGGTATGACCTCTATGGTAAATTTGCGGAGTATTCCAATAGTCTTGCAGCCATGGCGCGTGAAAAGGCTTGCAGCCAATGGCCTTTAACGATGGCTTCTATTATGGAGATGAAGATGATGTTGCCTTTGACAAGGACGTCTTGATTTCATACTGGTCTAAAGGATGGTGGGGCTATAACCTTGCGTCACCACAGTATTTGGCAGATAAGGGTTATAAATTCCTTAATACCAACGGAGACTGGTACTATGTTTTGGGGCCACCAAAGGTGATCAAAGTTATCCGCTGAGAAAGCGATTGCCAAAATACAGAAACTGTTCCATTTGACAACAGTTAGCTTCAACGTATCCCTGATGTCAAATTACCGACATCGGTAGCATGGTAGCTGTTTGGTGTGACCCCAAGTGAAGAATACATCGAAAAAATGTCTTTGATCTCATGGAAGCTTTTTGCCAACCATAACAAGGACTATTTCAAGGCAGACTTCACTGCTCTTAGAAAAGCAGTTGCTACGGTGCCAACAGATCTGAGATATATACACACCAGAATCTCGCGCAGCCCTTGCGAAAGTCTTAGATAGCTTGAATTGGAATGTGAGCCGTGCTCATCAAGATCAGGTGGATCAAGAAGTGGCCACTCTGACTCAAGCCCTTGCGGGGCTCAAGCCAATCACGCAAGTAGGTAGCTTGGCTGAAAATGACGTCAAAGCCCTAGTGGAAGACAAACCAAGTCTTGAAATCGTAGAAAAAGAACTTGATTTTGACCTTGTGGAACGGACCAATCAGATCTCGCTAAAGGAGAACGCAAAGTGATCCAGGCTGGAGTTAAAGGGCAAGGTCTTGAGTATGTAGAGGTTTCGGCACTTGATCAAAGTCGAAAAGTGATCGCTACAGAAGTTGCCACAGAGCCGGTTGCAGAAATTGTTGAAGTCGGTACCAAAGAAGTCGTGATCCCAACAACCCCTTCCGTAGAAGCGCCAGTGAAATCAGACTTGCTCGTAAACAAAAGTGGTTCGAGATCCTTCAACACCTCAAGTGATCTCGAAAGATCAACCAGTAGCACCAGGAAATACCCCAACGCCAATTCCAGCAGCTGTGGAAAAAGAGGTTCGTTCAGAAACAGTATCTTCTAACAAGCAACTTCCAGAAACAGGAGCAGAATCTGCTTTGGGACTCGCTTTACTAGGAGCGATCTTAGGGGCAGCAGGAATGGACTTGAAAAATATAAAAAAGAGACTAAGACCTAGTAGATTTGTAACAGGTCGAAGTTAGGAGAGTGGGACAGAAATCGGTAATTCGTTAGAATTCGATTTCGTCGTCCCCCCCTGCACAGTTGAGTAGGGGCTGTAAAAGCTGATGAAATCAGCATAGTAGAGCCCACTCAACCACTGCGTCTTGTTCGACAATCCAAAAATAATTGAGAGGCTAGGACTTTTGTCCCAGCCTTTTTGTGTTTGTAAAACTGTACCCGGACAGTTTGTTTTTTTTTCACTATTGTAACCCCTTCTATATCTTGCTAAAATAGAACCATGACACGATACAAAGCAACCATTTCATATGATGGGACCTTGTTTGCAGGGTTTCAACGCCAACCGCATGCCCGTAGTGTGCAAGAGGAAATCGAGAAGACCTTGACGCGTCTCAATCAAAGGAACCCCTGTTACCGTTCATGGAGCGGGGCGAACGGATTCCGGTGTCCATGCTCTTGGGCAGGTGATTCATTTTGATCTCCCCAAAGAGCGGGACGAGGAGAAAGCTCCGCTTTGCCCTCGATACCCAAACCCCAGAGGATATTGATTTCATCCGTGTGGAGCAAGTAGCGGCTGACTTTCATTCACGCTACAAGAAGCACAGCAAGACCTATGAATTCATCGTGGATTATGGTCGTCCCAAGAACCCCATGATGCGCCACTATGCCACCCACTACCCTTATCCTTTGGATGTGGAAAAAGATGCAAGCAGCCATCCGAAAGTTGGAGGGAACCCATGATTTTCACCGGTTTCACAGCTTCAGGAACCAGTGTGGAAGACAAGGTTCGTACGATTACAGAGGCTCGCTTGGTCGAGAATGCCGAACATCATCGCCTTGTCTTTACCTTTTCGGGCAATGGCTTTCTCTACAAGCAAATCCGCAATATGGTGGGAACTTTGTTGAAGATTGGAAATGATCGGATGCCGATCGAGCAGATCGATCTAATTTTAGAAAAGAAAGGACCGCAATCTAGCAGGTCCTACAGCAGCGCCAAATGGCTTATATTTAAAGGAGATCCGTTATGAGTAATGAATTGATTCTAGCTATTTCAGGAAATGATATTTTTAGTGGGGGAGGCCTTCATGCAGACCTTGCGACCTATACGACTAATAAACAGCATGGTTTTGTAGCGGTGACTTGTTTGACCGCTATGACGGAGCACGGTTTTGAAGTGATTCCGGTGGATCCGACGACCTTTGCGCAACAGCTCAACTCTCTCAAAGATGTTCCTTTTTCTGCTATTAAACTCGGTCTTTTGCCAAATGTGAAGTGGCAGACTTGGCCTTGGACTATGTCAAAGCCCATGCGGAGATCCCTGTGGTACTAGATCCTGTCTTGGTCTGCAAGGAAAGCCATGATGTTGAAGTTTCAGCTCTTCGAGACGAATTGATCAAATTCTTCCCTTATGTGACTATCATTACGCCGAACTTGCCAGAAGCTGAGATCTTGACCCAAAGCAAGATTCAATCGCTCGATGATATGAAGGAGGCAGCGCGCAAGCTCTACGAATTAGGAGCAGCGAATGTCGTGGTCAAAGGAGGCAATCGTCTCAATAAAGAAAAGGCCATCGATGTCTTTTATGATGGGACGGACTTCACCATCATTGAAGAGCCAGTCTTAGAAAAGAACAATACAGGAGCTGGTTGTACCTTTGCGTCTAGCATTTCCAGCCAGTTGGTCAAGGGAAATCTCCACTTGAAGCTGTTAAAAAGCCTCTAAAGACTTTGTTTTCCAAGCGATTCAACATTCAGACCAGTATGGAGTAGTACAGTATGACATCTAATCGAACTCAACTCATTGCCCGCCTCTCTATTTTGACAGCCTTGACAGTTGTACTTGGCTACTATACCAAACTTCCAACTCCTACAGGGATCGTCACCCTACTAGATCTTGGTGTATTTCACAGCCTTCTATTTTGGACGCAAGGAAAGGTGCTATTGTAGGTGGTGTCGGAGCCTTCCTACTCGATCTGATTTCAGGCTATCCTCAGTGGATGTTCTTTAGCCTCCTCTTTCACGGGGGGACAAGGATATTTCGCTGGCTTCAAGGGCAAAGCTCGTTACCTAGGCTTGCTTCTTGCGACAGTCGTCATGGTAGGCGGTTACGCACTAGCTTCTGCTCTCTTTTTAGGCAATGGTTGGGGGAGCTGCTATCTCGGACATTCGAATAACCTCGCTCAAATTTTGTTGGAATGGCTTTTAGGCTATGTGGTCTATTATGCATTTCAAAAGAAAGGAAGCTAATTCATGGATCTGGAGCAACTGAAGAAGGATACAAAAGAAATCTTGGTAGATGTCTTGGAAAAAGCCGTCTCCACCAAGGACAGATTCTAGTCCTCGGGATGTCTTCAAGTGAAGTTGCAGGAGGGCGAATTGGAAAAGCCTCCAACATCGACATTGCTGAAGCTATTGTCCAGACCTTGCTAGATGAGTTGAATCCAAGAGGGATTTATCTGGCGGTACAAGGATGTGAGCATCTCAATCGCGCCTTGGTGGTCGAAAGAGAATTGGCAGATAAAAAGGAGTTAGAAATCGTCAATGTCCTTCCAAGTCTCCATGCAGGAGGTGCTGGACAACTCTGCAGCTTTCAAGTATTTTAAGGATCCTGTTGAGGTGGAATTTATCACAGCTCAAGCGGGGTTAGACATCGGAGGTACCTCGGTAGGGGATGCACGTCAAACACGTGCAAGTTCCAATTCGCCCTATCTTGCGTGAACTAGGTGGCGCCCATGTCACAGCCCTCGCCAGTCGGCCAAAATTGATCGGTGGCGCCCGTGCTCTCTACCTCGATGATCCCATCCGAAAATCATAATTAGAACTAGCTTTTAAAGGGCTAGTTTTTTGGATTGCTTTGGACCGTGTGTTTGAGTCTGTTAAGAAAACCTTGAACGTACCTGGATTCCGTAAAGGTCATATTCCACGTCAATCTTCAACCAACGTTTTTGGTGAAGAAGCTCTTTATCAAGATGCTTTGAACGATCTTCTTCCAGCAGCATATGAAGCAGCTGTTGCTGAACTTGGAATTGAAGTTGTTGCACAACCAACTTTCGATGTTGTATCTATGGAAAAAGGTCAAGACTGGACATTGACAGCAGCTGTTGTAACAAAACCTGAAGTAAAATTGGGTGCTTACAAAGATCTTGAAGTATCAGTAGAAGTTTCTAAAGAAGTAACAGACGCTGAAGTTGATGCTAAGCTTGAACGCGAACGCAACAACTTGGCTGAATTGGTCATCAAAGAAGGCGCTGCTGAAAATGGCGACACTGTTGTGATTGACTTTGTTGGTTCTATCGACGGTGTTGAATTTGACGGTGGAAAAGGTGAAACCACTCTCTTGAACTTGGTTCAGGTCAATTTATCCCTGGATTCGAAGACCAATTAGTTGGACATTCAGCTGGTGAAACAGTTGACGTCATCGTAACATTCCCAGAAGACTACCAAGCAGCTGACCTTGCAGGTAAAGAAGCGAAATTCGTGACAACTATCCACGAAGTAAAAAGCTAAAAGAAGTTCCAGCTCTTGACGATGAACTTGCAAAAGACATCGATGAAGAAGTGGAAACTCTTGACGAATTGAAAGAAAAATACCGCAAAGAATTGGCAGAAGCAAAGAAGAAGCATACAACGATGCAGTAGAAGCAGCAGCAATCGATCTTGCTGTTGAAAACGCTGAAATCGTTGAACTTCCAGAAGAAATGATCCACGAAGAAGTACACCGTTCAATCAACGAATTCCTTGGAAACATGCAACGTCAAAGGTATCTCTCCTGAAATGTACTTCCAAATCACTGGTACAACTCAAGAAGATCTTCACAAACAATACGAAGCAGAAGCTGAAAGCCGTACGAAGACAAACCTTGTGGTTGAAGCAGTAGCGAAAGCAGAAGGCTTCGAAGCAACTGAAGAAGAAATCAACGCTGAAATCGAACAATTGGCAGCAGATTACAACATGCCAGTTGAACAAGTTCGCAACCTTCTTTCACCAGAAATGTTGAAACATGACATCACAGTGAAGAAAGCAGTGAACGTAATCACAAGCACAGCTAAAAGTAAAATAATTGAGAATAAAAAAGAAGAGCCTTGAGGCTCTTCTTTTTCTGATTTCATGGAGAATCCTGGAATTTTCCTTTGACGAAAAGGGGAAATTTATCGTACAATAGAGTGTAACGATAAAATGCGTGATAGATTTAGTGACGAGAAGTTTTCAATCTGTCATTGAGGATAGGATGAGGTTTAAGACCGGATCCTTCTCCATTTAGGAAATGAAACATAAGGAGATTTACCCTTGGAATTAGAAGTATTTGCTGGACAAGAAAAAGTGAACTTTCTATGATTGAAGTGGCACGTGCGATTTTGGAATTACGCGGACGTGACCATGAAATGTACTTTTAGCGATCTTGTAAATGAAATTCAAAATTACCTTGAAAAAATCAAACAGCGAGATCCGTGAAGCCCTCCCATTGTTCTACACAGAATTGAATGTAGATGGAAGCTTTATCCCACTTGGAGATAACAAATGGGGCCTTCGTTCATGGTATGCCATCGATGAAGTTGATGAGGAAATCATCGCTCTTGAAGAAACAGACGAAGACGAAACTCCTAAGAAACGGAAGAAAAAACGTGTCAATGCCTTCATGGATGGAGACGAAGATGCGATAGACTACAACGACGACGATCCAGAAGACGAAGAAGTTTACGAAGCAGATCCAGCTCTTTCATATGATGAAGAAAATCCAGATGATGAAAAGAGTGAAGTCGAAGCTTACGATGCTGAAATCAATGAAATCGTACCAGATGATTTGGGTGAAGAAGTTGAATTGAGCGAAGAAGACGACGAAGAAGAGGACTCTGAAGACGAGGAAGAAGAATAAATCATAAGAAGAGGCTGGGACAAAAGTCCTAGCCTCTCAATTGTTTTGGATTGTCGAGCAAGACGCAGTGGTTGAGTGGGGCTCTAATTACGCTGATTTCATCAGCTTTACAGCCATACTCAACTGTGCGGAGGATGGGACGACGAAATCGAATTCTAACGAATTACCGATTTCTGTCCCACTCTCTTTTGTTTGCGTTGAAAAAAAGTGGCGAAATGGCGTATGATAAACGTGTAAGGATTCCTAAATAGGAGGTGTTCAGATGGACTTTCGTTTAGATCAAAGTTTAGTAGCTCTTGGTATTGATACGGTTGTGGTCGGAATTGCTAGAAATGTGGATCCTCAAGCAGTTTTGCCCCCTTCTTTTTCTTGAAAAGAAGAAAGAGCTTGAACAATGGGCGCTCCAGTGTCAGACAGAAGAAGTAGTGGCATCCCCTGTCATCAAAGGGTATACAGACCTCTTGCAAAAAGTAGGGCGTAGCATCAAGAAAAATCCACCAACAGTCCTAGCTCTTATCCGAAACATCCAGCATCGAGGTGCTCTTCCTCAGATCAATAGCATCATCGATATCTATAATGTCGAATCTCTGAAGTCTTTTCTCGCGATCGGAGGACATGACCTAGATAAGATTGAGGGACCGATTGAATTTACAGTGAGTCAAAGAGAAGATCTCTTCTTCCCCATCCTTTCTAGCGAAAAGCATGTAGCACCGACAGATCCCGTCTATAGAGATCAAAAAAGGAGTTCTGGCTTGGTTGGATGTACGCGATAGTGACCATTACAAATTTGAGGAGACTACGCAAAACGCCCTCTTTGTCATTCAAGGAAATACTGAGACATCAGTCGAGATGCGTTTAGAAGCACTGGAGCGAATCCATAAGGACCTTGCTCTTTTGCATGCCCCAGCTTCAATTTGAGAAATTTCTCGTTACACAAAATGGAGTGGAAAAAGTCTCGTAAACGGCGAAAACTATTTTCATGAAATTTTCAATTTGACAAAGTAGACCATTTGCGGTAAGATATTGTTCGGGCACCTCATTTTGAGGTCGGAGCTCCCTAAGGATTAGGGAGCTATTTTTTGTTTTTTTCTGCAAAGAGGAATGGCCTCTACAACATTAGAAGAAGAGGAAAGCACATGTCAACAAAATATATTTTTGTAACGGGTGGTGTCGTATCATCCATCGGGAAAGGGATTGTTGCAGCAAGTCTTGGTCGCTTGCTAAAAATCGTGGATTGAAAGTGACGATCCAAAAATTTGACCCTTATATCAATATCGACCCAGGGACGATGAGTCCTTACCAACACGGTGAAGTTTATGTGACTGATGATGGTGCTGAAACAGACTTGGACCTTGGTCACTATGAACGCTTCATTGATATCAATCTGAATAAGTACTCAAATGTGACGACAGGAAAATTTATAGCGAGTTCTTTTTCGCAAAGAACGTCGCGGAGAATACTTGGGCGCGACTGTACAGGTCATTCCCTCATATTACAGATGCCTTGAAAGAAAAGATCAAACGGGCAACGACAACGACGGATTCAGATGTCATCATCACAGAAGTCGGGGAACAGTTGGAGACATTGAGTCCCTTCCATTCCTTGAAGCTCTTCGTCAAATGAAGGCAGATGTTGGTGCTGAAAACGTTATGTACATCCACCACCCTTCTTCCTTACTTGAAAGCTGCGGGAGAAATGAAAACCAAGCCGACCCAACACTCTGTGAAAGAATTACGTGGTCTTGGGATTCAACCAAATATGTTGGTCATCCGTACAGAAAAACCAGTTGGTCAAGGAATTAAAAACAAGTTGGCTCAATTCTGTGATGTCGCACCAGAAGCTGTCATTCGAGTCACTTGATGTGGAACATTTGTACCAAATCCCATTGAACTTGCAAGCACAAAATATGGACCAAATCGTTTGTGACCATTTGAAATTGGATGTTCCTGCAGCAGATATGACAGAATGGTCTGCTATGGTCGATAAGGTCATGAATCTCAAGAAGCAGGTCAAGATTTCCTTAGTTGGAAAATACGTGGAATTGCAAGATGCCTACATTTCTGTCGTTGAGGCCTTGAAGCACTCTGGTTATGCCAATGATGCAGAAATCAAGCTGAATTGGGTCAATGCAAATGATGTCACTACTGAGAATGTGGCAGAACTCCTTGGAGACGCGGATGGGATCATCGTCCCAGGTGGTTTTGGTCAACGGGGAACAGAAGGAAAAATTCAAGCCATCAAGTATGCGCGTGAACAAGACGTCCCAATGTTGGGCGTCTGTCTGGGGATGCAGTTAACCTGTATCGAATTTGCCCGTCACGTTTTAGGCTTGGAAGGGGCCAATTCATCCGAATTGGATCCAGAAACCAAGTATCCAATTATCGATATCATGCGGGACCAAATTGATGTGGAAGACATGGGAGGAACGCTCCGTCTCGGTCTTTACCCATCTAAACTCAAACGAGGATCAAAAGCAGCCGCTGCCTATGATAATCAAGAAGTGGTACAACGTCGCCACCGCCACCGTTACGAATTTAACAATGCTTTCCGTGAACAGTTCGAAGAAGCAGGTTTTGTCTTCTCAGGCGTTTCACCAGACAACCGTTTGGTCGAAATCGTTGAAATCCCAGAAAACAAATTCTTTGTCGCTTGCCAATACCACCCAGAATTGTCAAGCCGTCCAAACCGCCCAGAAGGACTTTACACAGCCTTCATCACAGCGGCAGTTGAAAACCACGATAGCAATGAAAATCAAGGGAGCAGGTCTATCGACCTGCTCCCTTTTTGTAAAAAATGACAAACTTTGAAAAAAGTTTGAAAAAATTCTTGACAAAAAGTCGTTGATTGATATACTAGTAAAGTACTCAATCGCGGGATGGCGGAATTGGCAGACGCGCAGGACTAAGGATCTGTGACCGCTTTAGGTCGTGAGGGTTCAAGTCCCTCTCTCCGCATCGGATCAAGATAGCTTCGGCTATCTTTTTTTATTTTTGGAAAAATGTTCTAAAATTATTTTAGTAGAATAGAAGGAAAGTGAAATGAGCTATAAGAGTGTTTGCATATCCTTATTTTGATATTACAGAGGTATTGAAATCTCCTAGGATGAAAAGAGGGAATCCTCCTCATTTATCTTAAGAAAGTGCTTAAAGACACAGGAAAAGCTAGCAATTTCATCTAAAAAGTGATAAAATAAACAATGTAAAGTGGGATCAATCCCACAAAAATTTATAGGAGGCCTATGACAAATGGCAATCGTTTCAGCAGAAAAAAAATTTGTCCCAAGCGACTCGTGACAATGGTTATGCAGTTGGTGGATTTAACACAAACAACCTTGAGTGGACTCAAAGCTATCTTGCGTGCAGCAGAAGCTAAAAGAAAGCTCCAGTACTTATCCAAACTTCTATGGGTGCTGCTAAATACATGGGTGGTTACAAAGTATGTAAAGCCCTTATTGAAAACCTTGTAGAATCAATGGGTATCACTGTACCAGTTGCTATTCACCTTGACCATGGTCACTACGACGATGCTCTTGAATGTATCGAAGCTGGTTACACTTCAATCATGTTTGACGGTTCACACCTTCCAGTTGAAGAAAATCTTAAATTGGCGAAAGATGTCGTTGAAAAAGCTCATGCTAAAGGTATCTCAGTAGAAGCTGAGGTTGGTACTATCGGTGGTGAAGAAGACGGTATCATCGGTGACGGTGAATTGGCACCAATCGAAGATGCTAAAGCAATGGTTGCTACAGGAATCGACTTCTTGGCTGCAGGTATCGGTAACATCCACGGTCCTTACCCAGCAAACTGGAAAGGTCTTCACCTTGACCACTTGCAAAATTGACTGAAGCTGTTCCAGGATTCCCAATCGTATTGCACGGTGGATCAGGTATCCCTGATGATCAAATCCAAGCAGCTATCAAACTTGGTGTTGCAAAAGTTAACGTTAACACTGAATGCCAAATCGCATTTGCAAATGCTACTCGTCAATTCGTACGTGAATACGATGCAAACGAAGCAGAATACGACAAGAAGAAACTCTTCGACCCACGTAAATTCTTGAAACCAGGTTTCGAAGCAATTACAGCAGCTGTTGAAGAACGTATCGACGTATTCGGTTCAGAAGGCAAAGCTTAATTAAAGAAAACAGGAAAGCAAGGTCCCGTGTGGATCTTGTTTTTTTGTATGGGAAAAGGTTGCTTCCGGGTTTAATTTTTGTACAATATGCCTATTAAAAAATTTAAACAGTTTAGCTGGATCGTTTGTAGATTTCTCCTGCTTTTTTAGGTGCTACATTTGTTTTTCATCAATTTAGTTTACGAAATGAAAGTAAGCTTTAACACCCATTGGTAAACAAGTTACAGTCAATGGACATCGAATGAATATCTCTGTTAAAGGAGAAGGGCCTCAAACAATCGTTTTTCTTTCTGGTGCAGGTATCGCCTCTCCTATCCTAGACTTTAAGAATCTATCAGATCCCCTATCCAAAAAATACAAGGTTGTTGTCGTGGAGCGAGCAGGATATGGTTTTAGTGAAGATAGTGATCGTTCAAGAGATGTGATGGATGTCCTTTCTGAGACGCGTCAAGCTTTGGCGCAAGCTCATGTTTCAGGTCCTTATGTGATTATTTCGCATTCCATGGCTAGTTTAGAGAGTCTTGCTTGGCAGGAGAAGTTTCCTGATGAAGTGAAAGCTTTGATTGGTTTAGATTGGGCCTTGCCATCAAGTTATGAAGATTTAAAGGATAATCAGGCCTTGCTTACTGTGGCTTATTGGAGCAGTAAGATTGGCTTATTACGCTATTTCCCTGAGTCCTTTTATATAAAAAATCCAACTCTGACTGAAACTGAACGAAAACAATATAAACTTCTAGCATATAAGCAGTTGATGTCACAAGCCATGCTTCATGAATCCCAAACGGTAAAGGAAAATGCCAAGAAAGTTCCATCTAGCATTAATCCGAAAATTCCAGCCTTACCCTGGTTTCTAACGGTGAAGGCACGACCTTTAGCCAATCAGAGTGGCAACGTTATGCAGAGAGATTTGCAAGCGACCAGTCTAATGTTCAAGTCGACTATATGGATGCGCCTCACGACCTCTATCATTATCAAAGCGATGCTATTGTTTCTCGTATTAAAGAATTTTTAGAGAATAATTGAGGGCTTAAAAATCCATTGAGACTGATGATAATAATTGAAAGGTAATGACTTATGAATAATTCTTATATTTTACTTAGACATGCCCATTCAAGATTTTCAAGTGATGATTTTTAATAGAACTTTGTCAGAAAAAGGATTTTCATCTCTTGACTAGTTAGAGTTTTTGAATTCTTTTTAATATTGATTATTATTTTTCTAGTCCTTATAAACGAGCATTTGAAACGATTAATAGCTCGCCAATTCAATTTGATAAAATAGTTCTTGATAATCGGTTACGAGAGCGAAAATTATCCTCAAGATTTATTGAAGATACTGAGTTTGAAAAAACAATTCAATATTTATGGCAAAATCCAGATAAATCTCTTATTGAGGCGAGTCCAATCGAGAAGCATTAAATAGAATTTTAGATTTATTTGAGGACTTGGAAGAAAGGTATTCAGATAAAACCATTTTACTGAGTTCTCATGGAAATTTGCTAGGAATCTTAATCAATCATTTTGATTCAAGTTTTGATTATAAAAAATGGGAACAGATGACCTTTCCAGATTGTTTTCTAGTTGACAAAGATGAGAGTGTGAAAAGAATTATGAAAGTTACTTCTAGGTAATCATTTAGTTCAATCTATGTGATTTTATTTTCTGTTATTACAAAAATAGAATTGAAGGAAAAATAGCCATGATATTCGATCAGTCCTTGCAAGCCTACCTACATGAAGTAGATGATGTTCTTGTAGCTTGGGAAGAAAAACCAAGTGGAAACTTTGAGATGGAAGCTCAGTTGCTTGCGACCAATTACCATAAAAAAATTTATACCGTATTCTTGCATTTATACTGCCTCATTTACAAGAATTTTATGGGTATTTCACAGATGAAGAAGCTACTGAAAAATTGGGTAAACCCATCATCGAGTCAGAAAGACAAATCGTTACTTTCTGCGATCAAACTTTTGATGATATTCATATCTTTTCTTTTGACTATCAGGGGCAGGCATTTGAGAGTCTGGAGAATTTTTGCCATTGATGGTTAAGGTCTGTTTTCAGTTTTAAAAAGAAGGAGAGAGACTGATGAGTACTGCTGATTTTGTCTTTATTGAGAGTAAAGACCCCATATTCCTAGATTTACAAGCCTTTTGTACTGCTTTGAGAGAAAAAATTTTAGGTGTTTTGATCAGAGAAAGGATTAATCCTGAAAAAGCTTACTCGCTTTCTTGGGATTATCAAAGTCCTCAGTTTACCTTGGAAAGTTCTTTGAGCAAAGAAGAAAAAATGTTTTTGTGATAAATTACTTTTGATTCACATAATAGGGTTCAGGGATTATGCTTGCTATATCATCTGGCTTCGGAAATGGTTTCCACCTGAAGAGAAAGCTTCCTTTGTGATGAAGGATATGAGTATGTGTTTGAACTTCCTAGTGATTTATCCCAAAAAGGAGTTTGAAAACTACTTACGAACAAGGTTTGATGAGTGAAGAAGAAGTTCGAAAACGAATAATGATATGGAACAGTTGAAAAGGAGAATCAGATGCTTACTAAAAAGATGATATGTTAGTTGCTTTGCATGATGCAATTACTGAAGACCAAGAATTTGAGTTGGCAGACGAGATTGTAGATGCCATGGAGGCTTCCCCTCAACCCTTTGATTTGGTTGCTCCCATATTAGAACTCATTGCTAATCACCCAGAAGTTGATTTTGGTTCTCCAGGTGAATTGGTACACTTTGTGGAGAAGTTTTATCATCAAGGCTATGAGGATTTATTGTTGGAGTCAGTTCTAAAAAGTCCAACTGTGTATAACATCTGGATGCTTCATCGATGACAATGATCCAAATCTAGTCCGGCAGATTCAGACTTTGGTTGGAGAACTGAAGAAGGATAAGACTCTTTGATTCACAAGTAAGAAGCATGATTGAAGACTTAACTTGGTAGAGGTAGTGGTGCAAAGATCACCTTTTTATCTTTTCTTAGGGATAAAAATTTTCGATATAAATTAACACTTGTTTTTCCTTAGACATTTGCACTATAATAGGGTGTTATTAGGGCTTTCTTTCCTTATGTTGAAAAAAAGGCAGATTTTTAGGAGATAGATATGGCAATGATAGAAGTGAAACATCTTCAGAAAAATTTTGTGAAGACAGTCAAGGAACCGGGGTTGAAGGGGTCCTTGCGTTCCTTTATTCATCCTGAAAAGCAGACCTTTGAAGCGGTCAAGGATTTGACCTTTGAGGTGCCACCAGGGGCAGATTCTAGGTTTTATCGGGGCAAATGGTGCTGGGGAAGTCAACCACCATCAAAATGCTGACAGGAATTTTGAAGCCCACATCTGGCTTTTGTCGGATTAACGACAAGATTCCGCAGGACAATCGCCAAGATTATGTCAAGGATATTGGAGTCGTTTTCGGACAACGCACCCAGCTATGGTGGGATTTGGCACTGCAAAGAGACCTACACGGTTTTGAAAGAGATCTATGATGTACCGGACTCGCTTTTCCATAAGCGTATGGACTTTTTGAATGAAGTTTTGGATTTGAAGGAATTTATCAAGGATCCTGTGCGGACTCTTTCACTAGGTCAACGGATGCGGGCGGATATTGCGGCTTCCTTTGCTTCACAATCCCAAAGTTCTCTTTTTTAGATGAACCGACTATTGGTTTGGATGTGTCTGTCAAGGACAACATTCGTCGGGCCATTACCCAGATTAATCAGGAGGAAGAGACAACTATTCTCTTGACTACTCATGATTTGAGTGATATTGAGCAACTCTGTGATCGGATTTTTATGATTGATAAGGGGCAAGAGATTTTTGATGGAACGGTGAGCCAGCTCAAGGAGACCTTTGGAAAGATGAAGACTCTCTCCTTTGACCTGACGCCAGGTCAAAATCATCTAGTCTCTCATTATGAGGGCTTGCCTGATATGTCCATTGATAGACAAGGAAATACTCTCAATATTGAATTCGATAGTTCCCGCTACCAGTCGGCCGATATTATCAAGCAAACCTTATCTGATTTTGAGGTCCGTGATTTGAAGATGGTAGATACGGATATTGAAGATATTATCCGTCGCTTCTATCGAAAGGAGCTCTAAGATGGTCAAATTGTGGAGACGTTATAAACCCTTTATCAATGCAGGGATTCAGGAGTTGATTACCTATCGAGTCAACTTTATTCTTTATCGGATTGGCGATGTCATGGGGCTTTTGTGGCTTTTTATCTATGGAAGGCTGTCTTTGATTCCTCCCAGGAGCCTTTGATTCAGGGCTTCAGTATGGCGGATATCACCCTCTACATCATCATGAGTTTTGTGACAAATCTTCTGACTAGGTCGGATTCTTCCTTTATGATTGGTGATGAGGTCAAGGATGGTTCCATTATCATGCGCTTGTTGCGACCAGTGCATTTTGCGGCCTCTTACCTTTTTACGGAGCTTGGTTCCAAGTGGTTGATTTTTATCTCTGTTGGACTGCCATTTTTAAGTGTCATTGTTTTGATGAAAATCTTATCTGGGCAAGGGATTGTAGAAGTGCTGGGACTAACTACCCTTTATCTTTTTAGCTTAACGCTGGCCTATCTGATTAACTTTTTTCTTTAATATCTGCTTTGGATTTTCAGCCTTTGTATTTAAAAATCTTTGGGGTTCCAACCTACTTAAGACTTCAATAGTGGCCTTTATGTCTGGGAGTTTGATTCCCTTGGCTTTCTTTCCAAAGGTCATTTCAGATATTCTGTCCTTCTTACCTTTCTCATCCTTAATTTACACTCCGGTCATGATTATTGTTGGGAAATACGATGCCAGTCAGATTCTTCAAGCACTTTTGCTTCAGTTTTCTGGCTTATAGTGATGGTGGGCTTGTCTCAGTTGATTTGGAAACGAGTCCAGTCATTTATCACCATTCAGGGGAGGTTAGTATGAAAAAATATCAACGCATGCATCTGATTTTTATCAGACAGTACATCAAGCAAATCATGGAATACAAGGTAGATTTTGTGGTTGGTGTGTTGGGAGTCTTTCTGACTCAAGGCCTGAACCTCTTGTTTCTCAATGTCATCTTTCAACACATCCCCTCCCTAGAAGGTTGGACCTTTCAAGAAATTGCCTTTATCTATGGATTTTCCTTAATTCCAAAGGGATTAGATCATCTCTTTTTTGACAATCTATGGGCCTTAGGTCAACGACTAGTTCGAAAAGGGGAGTTTGACAAGTATCTGACTCGTCCTATCAATCCTCTCTTTCACATCCTCGTTGAGACCTTTCAGATTGATGCCTTGGGCGAACTCTTGGTTGGTGGCATCCTACTGGCGAACAACGGCGACTAGCATTGCTTGGACTCTTCCCAAATTCCTGATTTTTCTAGTTTGTATTCCTTTTGCGACCTTGATTTATACTTCCTTGAAAATTGCAACTGCCAGTATCGCTTTTTGGACTAAACAGTCAGGCGCCATGATTTATATTTTTTATATGTTCAATGACTTTGCCAAGTACCCGATTTCCATTTACAATTCGCTCCTTCGTTGGTTGATCAGTTTTATCGTGCCATTTGCCTTTTACGGCTTACTATCCTGCTAGTTATTTCTTGCAGGACAAGGATGGACTCTTTAATATTGGTGGTTTGATTCTGATTTCCCTTGTTTTCTTTGTTATTTCCCTCAAACTCTGGGACAGGGGCTTGGACGCATACGAAAGTGCTGGCTCGTAAGGGGGAAAGTAAGACTAAAATCAAGAAAGGAACTTATGATGTTTACAATTGAAGAAGTCAAGGATGAAGATCAAAAAATGGCAGTTGTTGATGAGATTTTAAGGGATTTGCCAGAATGGTTTGGAATACCAGAAAGCACGCAAGCCTACATTGAAGGAGCTAAGGATTTACGAGTTTGGGCTGCTTATCAAGAAAGTGATGTAGTAGGGTTTATAAGTTTATCATATTCGAGTGAAGATTGTGCTGAAATTGACTGTCTAGGCGTGAAAAATCATTCCAAGGTCAAGGAATTGGAAGGGAATTAATTTACGACTATAGAAAGAGAAGCAGTCAAACAAGTGGACTACCTACAGGTCAAAAACAGTCGCAGAAGGTTCAAATAAAGATTATGACCGAACAAATGTCTTTTATCGCAGTCTTGGTTTTAAAAATTAGAGATTTTTCCGCAACTATGGGATCCACAGAATCCATGTCAGATTCTGATTAAAAAGATCAACTAAAAGTGCTTGACATCCGCTATCAGAGTGCTATACTAAGAAGGTAATCGCCGATTTAGCTCAGTTGGTAGAGCAACGCACTCGTAACGCGTAGGTCACAGGTTCGATCCCTGCAATCGGCATCAAATGATATCAGAAAAAGCCCTTGTAATTGGGCTTTTTTGATTTTTGTAGTTAAAATTATAAAAGTTGTCGAATGTTATCAAATTCATCTTTTATTTTCCCTTGTAATGTATGATCGTATCCTTAGATCATATGGGAATGGCTTTATCGATATTTTAGAGCAGTTTTTATTGATTTTAATATTGAAAAGGAGAATAGCTAATTAGTTTTCTTTAGGTTAGAATGTTTATTTAACTCGTCAATGGTTGCAAAGAGTCTATTATGTTTACTATTTACCATGAAAGGAGCTAGAGTAGGTGCTTCTAAAGCTTCTAACCACCAATCTTCTTTTAATTGGCATCAGAGTTACAGATAGTCCTCCCATATTTAAGCAAGTCATGTAGTGACCAGTTTTACAAATTTAACTTTTACGCCTTCTAAATCTAATAATTGAAGAATGTCATTCGTAAATACTAGTTCTTCTAATTTTGATGTAGCTCCCAGGTTATTAATGAGGAGTGCAAACCTGTCACCTTTTTACATTTGAAGTGGATGTGTAGTTTATTAATTAGTTCATTAGCGAGTAGCTCAGATGAATGAATATTTTCAGTTTTATATCCGCTTTTCGCCATGAATGCCGATACCATATGAGATTTGATCGTCATCTAATTGAAACATATTTTTTTTGGTTATAGGATTCAAAACATTCTAATGTGGCAATATTTGCTGAAATAGAGAGAGAGCTGATTTTTCAATCTTCAATAGTTGCTTCCCTTTTGAGATAAATAACCTAATAATTTGTGAAGAAAGATAGTTCCTGCGACGGGTGTAAATCCATTTTTATCTACAGAAACATCATCGTGTGAAATAATGTATGCAACCTTGATATTTTCATTTTTGCCATTTGTATGGCTTTTTGAAAATTCTTTTAAGTCAGCTTCAAAATTTTTTATAATAATGAAGACACCATTCCCTTTTCTAGAAAACGAATGAGCTTAAAAAATATCTTCTGCTTTAGGGGGGATGAAAATAGGCTCCGCAGATAGCCCAAAAGCATTCCTTGGCCAAGAAATGGGCTGGCTCATGACCACTTGCCAGAAATTATAGGAACGAGGTTGCTTGATTAGGGACAGTTGTTTTTCTAGTTGTTTTAAAGGATAGATTTTTACTAATGCATCAATGCTTTGCTGTACAGTATCCTTTATATGGTTAAATAATCAATCCTTATTTTCTTTGTATTTTGCTGCGAGATTAGAATGACATATGTTCTTGGTGTAATATCTGTACTATTGAAAATTATATCTTTAAAATCAGTGCATGACTGTGATAGAGAATTACAGATTCCGTTTTTAAAGGTGCTGTCTCAAAGTCCGTATTCTTTTATAATTTTTTTCAACAACTGAATCTAAGAAAAAAAATTTTGTATATCATTTTGTCCGCTGATGTTAAAGATTTGTTTGTATAAGTTTTTATTGTAATCAAAAAATAGAAGAGCTCTTTTACAAGTTGAAGCCCTGGAAATGTATTCAAGATTATCCGTCACCTGTTCCTGTAGATCAGTTTTTAAAATCCATTCAATTAGATCAAATTTGTCTAAAAAATAATTATTAAAATGTTTGTCTTCTGATACCAGATAATTCCATAATATTACTTTACGGAAATTTTGTCAAATTCTTTTTTTTCAAGTAACAGCGCAAAGGCTTTAGCAATCAGATTCATCTAATCTATTATTTTTAAGTATAAATGGTTCCAAAAAATTGCAAGATGTCACCTCCACGTTATAATGTGTAAAAAAGAAAAAAAGGAGATAGTCATGACTAATGATCCCAAAAATGTTGACATGGGCTTCTACGTTCACTCAATTTAGTTAAACGTGTTGAAAGGTTTTAGTATCAAATTGCAGAAAAGATGTCTGGCGGTGGTGGTCATGAACCATCTCATGCAGGTTTTGTAGGTGAAAATGTTGACAGTGCTGTACGCCAGACCAAGTATTAGAAGGACGGAACGGTTCATGGTTATTAAAACTACGACAGCAAGAATGGCTTTAGTTTTCAATGTTGTTGTAGATGATGATATTGCAGTAGAACCACAATGGAGTGGCAGGAACTATTTTTGTGCGTACAGCAACGACTAGAGTTCCAAATATTCATACTGTCGGTTTAGCATTGAGTGGAGCAACTGTTCCAGAAGTTGGAAAAGCCTGGATTTGAATTATCAGATGAGGAGATTGAATTTGGTATTGGTATTCATGGTGAACCTGGTTATCGTCTGCGAAAAAAATAGGATATTGGCGGATAGTAAAATAAATTAATCGCATATGATGAGTGGTAACTTTGGTATTTTGGTTTGGGTTCGAGGCTTAAAGAAATGGAATTAAGGTTATCTATAAAAAAATCGGAGATCTTCCGATTGATATGGCAGGTATTTCCTTTAACATTGATCCGTTTAGAGAGGAAGAATTGCTGGACTTAAGAAGGAGGGGAGCCAATGCAGAAAAGTTCAAGAAAAAAGCCGGTTTCATTTTGAAGAGGGCAAAGATGTTGAATCTTAGTTCCGGGCAGGTGATGTATTTAAAAAGTAGTTCCATTAGTGGTTCGGCATTCATGGAATTGCAAAAGCTGAACAGGTCTTGAAATGATTCAAAACGTGGAAAGGCTGAAAAAACACCAATTGCTGAAAAAAGTCAATTGACAATTGAAAAGATTTTGACAGCACCTTAACGAAAGGTCTCAAGTGAGCGTTGAAGAGTTTGATCCCAGGATTACATCAGGCTTATTATTTGAAGCCTATCAAATATGTCATCCATTGGTATTTTGATAGTATCTCATTCAAAAAATATAGCCAAGGTGTAGTTGATTTGATTTCTCGCAAAGGATGTATCAGTTACATGTGGGTGGTAAATGGAGTGAATTGGGACAAGTTTTGATAGAGTTCAATCAGCCCTAGAAAAGAATAAGGCTGATACAATATTAGCTTTCTTTGATTTAGGATCTGCAAAGATGAATCTTGAGATGGTTGTTGATTTTCAAATAAAGCAGTGATAATAAAAGTTCAATTGTGGAAGGAGATATACAAAAGTTCAAGATTTTTCAATTAAAAGAGTTAGAAATATCTATCTTAAAAGGTTGTGATCTTTAGCCAAATTTTGCTCTATTCAGACGAATGGTAAACATTGAGAAAGGATAAGATTTTCTTTTTGATGTTGGCTAGAATATAAAAGTTTAAATATTTATAATAGGTTGTATTAAACTAGATAAAGAATAATAAATCATAATAAGGCTATTATTTTTAAGGTTTACAAAAGGAACTATTTGATTTATACAGATCTAAATTACTTTCCTTCTTTCATATTTTGATTCGCATTTTTGAAATAAAAAGCAGATATAGTTAAAAATAGAAGAGACCTTATAGAAATCTGAATTGAAATTTTTAACTATAAGGAATAGTTAAAATATCTTAGGTACCAATTTTTGGGTTTCCCTTTGGAAGGAATTGCTGTTTTACCGGATAGTTGTTTCGACCACTTAGTCAAAAGTCCTTGTCTCCGTAGGAGCTCTCTGCTATCATAGAATCATCAAAGGAAGGCCCCCCTTCCAACTATTAGTATACGATGATGAAAAACTACTTGGACTTGGATTTATTCTGGCACTCTTGCGGTTGTCACAATGGGAATGGTTGGTTCCAAAGCTCGATGTGAACATCTGGCCCCTATTCCTGTTCTCTTATTTGCATTCTTTACACTTGAAAATCTGATGAAACAGGACTACAAGGCAAGTGTCATCTGTGCTTTAATTGCTCTGATGATTGCAAACGCGATCTACGATCTCTTGCCGGTTTCAAATGGCTTAGTGATCACAACGGGTGTCCTTGCTTGCGTGGGTCTTAGTTTTCTTTTACCGGATAAGAATAGCAACAAATAAAGGAAGGAGGCTGGGACTTTTGTCCCAGTCTATTTACTTCTCAAAAACTACCTCTTGATGGGGAAAACGTGCCACTTACTGAAAAGGCCTTGTTTTGTTTTCAACAGCTGTTATAATGGTACTATCAAAACGTTGGGAAAGGAGTTTTATGAAAGTTAGAATCGAATTGGATCCATCAATGGACGAGCCTGAGATCTTGATTCGAGCCCCGCGCTTGACCCGGAGTTGACCCAGCTACAAGAGAGCATCCTCGAACAAAAGATCGCTCCACTAGCCTTCTACAAGGATCGAAGTGAGTATTTTCTAGATGTAGCATCGATCCTCTTTTTGAGACGGATGGGGAGAAGATTTTGGACACACCAAGGATGAGGCCTATGAGGTCAAGCAGAAACTCTATGAGTTGGAGGAGCTGCTTCCCATCGCCTTTTGTCGGATTTCCAAATCCACCATTGTCAACGCAAAGCAGATCTACTCTTTGGAAAAGTCTTTTTCAGGGACCAGCACGGTCAATTTCTACCAGACCCATAAGCAGGTCCACGTATCTAGACGCTACTATCAACTCTTAAAAGAACGACTAATTGAAATGAGGTAATATTATGAGAAAAAAATTAATCGGAGTATTCTTAATCCTTTTTAGCAGCCTTACTCCTCTTACAAGGCTATTTTGTAAAATGGGACATTAGCATCTGGACCTTAGCTTGGGTTACCTTGCTTGCAGTCCTATCCCTCTCTAGTTTCTTAAAAACGCCATTTTGGTTGGGGCTTCATCTATGGACTTTTAGCCCTCTTTTGTCTCAATGGGCAATACCATTTCCTCCCAGTTTCAAATTCAGTTGTCATCCTTTCCTCAATTCTCGCTGTGATTGGGCTCAACATTTTGTTTAAACCCTCTAAGAAAACAAAAGACCGCCTAGCTTCCTATTCTGCTGGATCGATGAATAAGTCTGATGGCAATGACATCGATGTCACTTTTTTTCCACAGTGACAAAATATCTCAATGACCAACACTTTACCCACGGAAGTGCAGATGTAAGTATGGGAGAAGCATCGGTTTATTTTGACAATTGCCGGATTGAAGGTCCTTCTGCTCAGTTTGTTGTCGATGTTTCCCTTGGGAGTTTGAGTCTCTATGTACCAAGCGATTGGCGTGTCCATGTAAATGTGGATAATTCCCTCTCAGCGATCCAACACCAGGAAAATCCAAGTGCTCTGACAAGCAAGGATTTCTACATTACGGGCGATGTTTCCTTAGGAAATCTAGAAATTATCTATGTCGGAGCGAATTCGTTTTCTTAAGTCGGAAATGAAAAACTTTAGCCAAAAAGCTTGCCAAGAGAGATTTTTTTGGTAATATAGTACGGTATGTGGTGCTAGCACATCCGTTATATTAGATCTAATAGGAGGAAACACAGAAATGGCTAAAGTATGTTATTTTACAGGACGTAAAACTGTATCAGCAAATAACCGTTCACATGCGATGAACAAAACAAAACGTGTTGTCAAAACCAAATCTTCAAAAGGTAACTGTTCTTATTGACGGTAAACCTAAAAAAGTTTGGGCTTCAGCTCGTGCATTGAAATCTGGTAAAGTAGAACGCGTTTAAGAAAAAAGAAGGCTGGACAAAAATGTCCAGCCTTCTTTTTTTTGATAGGATAGTTGCATGACGCAGTGGTTGATTGCTCAAAAGCACTGCTTTGAATCTTCCAAAGAGACTTTGGAGTTCAAAAGTCCCTAATGAGGGAAACAATATTTATCTTCAATCAGCACCTCCCAAGCTTTGAAGCTATGCGGGGTGGGAAAATTGAAAAGATCTGGGGAACCTTTTTCAACTTTTTTATTTTACGGAGTTCTTTTCCCACTCCTTTTTCTTCAGAGACAGCTGTTACAGAGGGAGAAGAATAGTCCCTACCCTTTTACAGTTGACCTCTTTTATGGTAAAATAGAATATAAAATACTTTTGAGGTAGAAATTATGACAGTAAAAATCAATACAAAGGACGGTCAAATTGAATTGACTGATGAGGTTATCGCAACTGTTGTAGGCGGTGCCGCTACTGAGATCTTCGGTGTGGTTGGAATGGCCAGCAAAAAATGCGATCAAAGATAATTTCCAAGCCCTCCTAGGGAAAGAAAAACTTCTCTAAAGGTGTTGTTGTCAAAACAACGGAAGCAGGAACTATCGCAGTTGATGTTTACACTGTTTTGAGCTATGGAACAAAGATTAGCGAAGTCTCAAAAAAAAAATATTCAAGAACGTGTGAAATTTAGTTTGGAAAATCAACTTGGAATCACTACTCAAACTGTGAATGTCTATATCCAAAATATTAAAGTTGTAGGAGAATAATCGTGTCAAATATTACTACTAGTTTATTTCAAGAAATGGTTCAAGCAGGGGGCTACGCGCTTAAATAAACAAGCCGAATATGTCAACTCATTGAACGTCTTTCCAGTTCCAGACGGAGACACAGGAACCAACATGGGAATGACCATCGAAAATGGAGCTAAAGAAGTATCTGACCGTTCTGCATCAACTGTTGGTGAAGCAGCAGGGATCTTCGCTAAAGGACTATTGATGGGGCGCGTGGGAACTCAGGAGTCATCACTTCTCAATTGTTCCGTGGATTTTCTCAAAGTGTCAAAGACAAAGAAGAATTGGATGGAGCAGCGCTTGCAGCAGCCTTCCAATCTGGAGTAGAAGTTGCTTATAAGGCCGTTATGAAGCCAGTTGAAGGAACCATTTTGAGTTTCTCGTGGGGCAGCCATCGGGGCTAAGAAAAAGCAGAATCTACCAACGATGCAGTGGAAGTGATGCGTGCAGCTCTTGAAGGTGCTAAAACAGCTCTTGCTAAAACTCCAGATATGTTGCCGGTCTTGAAAGAAGTTGGTGTGGTAGACTCTGGTGGTCAAGGTTTGGTCTTCATCTATGAAGGATTCTTGTCAGCCTTGACAGGTGAATTCATTGCTTCTGAAGAGTTCCAAGCAACACCTGCAACCATGTCAGAAATGATCAATGCAGAACACCACAAGTCCGTCGCTGGCCATGTCGCAACTGAGGATATCAAGTTTGGTTACTGTACAGAAATCATGGTCGCATTGAAACAAGGTCCAACCTATGTCAAAGACTTCGATTACGATGAATTCCGTAACTATTTGAACAACCTTGGGGATTCCCTGTTGGTGGTGAATGACGATGAGATTGTCAAAGTTCACGTCCATACAGAAGATCCAGGTCTTGTCATGCAAGAAGGTCTTAAGTACGGAAGTTTGGTCAAGGTGAAAGTCGACAACATGCGCAACCAACACGAAGCGCAAGTTGAAAAAGAAGAACGTCAAGCCAAAACCAGTTGAAGAAAAAAGAATATGCCATCATCGCAGTAGTTGCTGGTGACGGATTGGCTGATATCTTTAAAGCGCAAGGAGTTGATTACATCATCTCTGGTGGTCAAACCATGAACCCATCAACTGAAGACTTTGTCAAAGCGGTTGAAGAGTTGAATGCGCGCAACATTATTATCTTGCCAAACAACAAAAATATCTTGATGGCTGCTCAATCTGCAGCAGAAGTGATTGATCAACCTGCAGCAGTTGTTGAGACCAAGACTATCCCTCAAGGATTGACTAGTCTTCTTGCTTTTTGATGAAAGCAAGTCGATCGAAGAAAAAACTACGAACGCATGAGCGCTTCATTGGGCGATGTTGTGTCTGGTAGTGTGACAACAGCGGTTCGCGATACTACTATTGATGGGCTTGAAATCCATGAAAATGATAATCTTGGAATGGTCGATGGCAAAAATCGTTGTTTCAAATCCAGATATGATGGAAACCTTGGAAGAAACATTCGCTCATATGTTGGATGAAGACAGTGAAATTGTGACCATCTATGTCGGTGAAGACGGCAGTGAGGAGTTGGCAAATGAATTGGCCCAAGCCCTTGTTGAGAAGTATGAGGATGTAGAAGTGGAAATCCACCAAGGTGGCCAAACCAGTCTACCCATACTTGTTTAGTGTAGAATAATTGAACAGAAGAGGCTGGGACAAAAGTCCTTTCGGAATTATTTTTGGATTGTCGAGCAAACGAGTGGGGAGATTCCCTACGCTGATTTCATCAGCTTTTACATTCAGAGGGGGACGACGAAATCGAACTAACGAATTACCCGATTTCTGTCCCACTCTCCACGTGCTAAGGCTAGATTTATTTCCAAGAAGCTTGTTAGATTTTTGTATTTTGAAAGCGAAGCGAGTATTTTGATCTGCTAGGACAAGAAAGGGAGTCTCAAATAGTCTCAACGAAGGTTTTATTTCAAAATAAAGAGCTTGAAAATGGAGGAAATGGTTTGAGTTGTGGAGTTTTTAGACAAGAAAGACGCGATATGTTATACTGGTATCAGTATGTGAAAGGAGAGTTATAAAAATGAAGAAATTTTTGTAACCCTTGGGCTAGCCATTTTGGTATTGACTGGTTGTTCGCAATCCCAAACAAAGAAAACTACAACCACTAGCTCATCTAGCAGTTCCTCTGTTAAAAAAGAAACAAAAACTGAAGAAAAAAACAACAGTATTAGTTGGGAATATCAATGGTGCTAAACACCGGGATGTTATCAATCTAAAGGGGATAAGGTTGAAAAGTCTTCGTATCGAAGTGACAGCTGATTTGCCCCAACAACTTAGTACAATTTCTGCAGAAAAATCACCTGAAGAGCTCACAGCAGCCTATTCAAGCTTTGCTGGAGCAAAATGAAGACTATAAGAAGCTAAAAACTGTTCCCGGTTTTAGTTTGGAATACACAGTCACCCCAGAAAAGAAATTGCTCTCAACCAGTGTGATTGACCTCAACCAAATTGATGCCAAGTCTCTAGAAGAAATTTCTTACTTCAAAGATGCTGGTCTCAATGATTTGAAAAATATGAAGGCTGATGCCTTGATCAAAAGCTTTGAAATTACACGGTATGAAAATCGAAGAAGGTCAGTAAGAAGAATAGAAAAAAGTCGAGTGAAGTCACTTGGCTTTTTTTTTAGTGACTTTTTGTCATGTAAGCGAGTGACAAAATCATCTAGTTGCCTCTTCTTCCTTTTTTCATATAATAAAGTTAGAAAGTAAGAGGGTTGAAAATGAAACAATGGATCTATAAAGTATTTACGTTAACAGTGGTTGGAATGGTCGTCTATTTGGTCTTTTTCAAAGGATGATAGTCTCTATTACCATTTTCCTTGGGAATTATTTGCTGGAATTGGTATCATGAGTTGGGCCGTTCAAGAAGGTCTAAAAATGGTCAAGGCTGTTAAAAAGGAGATGGAGCAATGAAAAAACTAGAAATTGGATTGGTTTTTGCTTTGTGCCTAGCTCCTTTGGGATAACAGAGATGATGACGGGCTGGTTTTCTGCCCATTTTCCTAGCTGGTTTTTCCAAACGGTTTGGGGAGTGACCTTGGTCGTCTATGTCATCATTCCAGCTGGCCAAAGCCTGCTTGAAAGGGAGAGTATCATGAGTGTCATTAGAGTAGAGAACTTGAAAAAAGTATCAAAGGAAAAGTCATTTTTTAGAAGATCTTTCTTTTTGCAGTTGAACGAAGGGGGATTGTCTGTCCTTTGATCGGGCCAAACGGAGCTGGGAAAACAACCTTGATGAACTGTCTTCTGGGAGATATGAAGGTGACTTCTGGGATCGTTGAAGTAGGGGAAGGCACCTGGTCATCCTCAGTTAAAGGCTAGTGTATCCTATCTCCCTCAAGAGAATGCCATCGTTCAAAAGTTAACTGTACAGGAACTGATCAACTTCTTTCGCTCTATTTATCCCCAACCCCTTAACAGGGGAAGAAATTGATGATTTATTACGTTTTAGCTCAGAACAAAAAGAAGCAATTGGCTAGTAAGTTGTCTGGTGGTCAAAAGCGCCTCTTATCCTTTGTTCTAACCTTTTGATTGGTCGTCCTAGTCTTCTGTTTCTGGATGAGCCAACAGCTGGAATGGATACGTCCACTCGCCAACGCTTTTGGGAGATCGTCGGGCATTTAAAGGAACCAAGGTGTGACTATTGTCTATTCTTCCCATTACATCGAGGAAGTAGAGCATACAGCTGATCGGATCTGGTCTTGCACCAGGGGCATTTGCTTCGGGATACGACGCCTCTAGCCATGCGAAGCGAAGAGGTAGAAAAACATTTCACCCTTCCTTTGCGTTACAAAGCTCTAGTGGCCGAGATGGAAGACATTGGTGAAGTGGTCATAAAACCCGATGCTCTTCAGGTTGTGACACGGGATGCTAATCGTTTGTGGAGGCGATTGCAAGAAGAAGGATGTTCGATCCAAGAAATCGAAGTAACCAATCGAAGTTTATTGGATTCTATTTTTGAAAATACAAAGGAAGTAGGTAGAGAAGATGAAACGCATGAAAGCTCTCTGGCGTGGTTGAGTGGCATTTGACCAGTCGCCAAGCTATTTATTACTTGTTATCAATTGGGATGCCAACGGCCTTTTATCTCTTCTTTTCAGGGATGTACCAGGAAACACCAGGGGCCCCGATTTCATGAGGGATTATCTTTTGTCCATGACGGCTTTTCTATGATGTCTACGGCTATCTTTTTTCTTTTCCAACCGTTCTTGAAACCGATCGACTCAATAATTGGCAAAAAGTCTTGCGCCATACCCCGGTATCTATGGTAGAATATTATCTAATAAAGGTTGCGGGTCTCTTTGTAGACTTTCTCCTATCGATTGGAGTTGTCTTTACTGTGGGCCATGTGGTGCGTCATGTGAATATGCCCCTGCAGGATTGGGTCTTAGGAGCCTTCCTTCTCATCTTAGGAAGTCTAGCTTTTTAGTGATCGGTCTGGTCTTGACCTTGCTTCCTTCCAGTCAATTGATGTCTGTTGTGGGGAATCTTCTATACATGGGACTGGCTGTCATGGGTGGACTATGGATGCCCATTAGTCTCTTCCCAGAATGGATGCAAGCCATCGGGAAATGCCTGCCAACCTATCAATTGATGGAGCTGATCAAGACCTTTTTAAACAAGGGACAGGTCAATATCTTTGCTAGTCTATATTTAGCTTTGTTTACCCTGTTCTTGTTTGCCCTTGTCATCGTTTATCGTCGTCATTCAGAGGTTCGTTCATGATTGAAAAACTCAAACATATTCACCATATGTTTTACGTAGGCCTAATCTTTATGGTCTTTCCCTTTGCTTCTATCTTCTTGGGGCAGATTCCTGGTGGCATTTCTTTTTAGCCCTCTTCTTTATGGTGAGCTATCTAGGAATCCTCATTACTGAAAATAGGACACTGACCTGGATTTTTTGATTTATCTTTTGGCTTATATAGGGGAAATACCTTGTATGTTGGGACGGGCTTTTTTGTTGGTTTTACTATTATCTAAGCAACATTTTTAGTTTATCGTTTTAGAGTCCACAATTTTCGCTCGCCCTTTCTTTGGACGGCCTTTGGATCACAACTGATCCTTTTTGGGAGCCTTGTTATTTAATAGGAGATGAGAGAAAATGATTGGATTTTTTGTCCTGATCGTCTCTTTGTTCATCGCGATTATGACCTTTAGTATGGTCCGGATGGAGATGGTGGAAGAATTGAAAGCTGACCATGCCAAGCAAAATGCCCAGATCAATCTCTTACTAGCAGAAAACGAGCGCCATCGGATTGGCCGTGATCTGCATGACAGTCTAGGACACACCTTTGCCATGCTGAGTGTCAAGGCGGACCTAGCTGATCAATTCTTGGCATTGGGTCAGGTTGAGAAGGCCCAGGAGCAGGTGCAAGAGATTCAAGCCATCAGTCAAGAGTCCATGCACCAAGTCCGTGAGATTGTCGAGAACCTGAAGCAGCGAACCCTGGCAAGAGAGCTAGAAACCGTCAAGCAAATGCTCGAAGTGGCTCAAATCAAAGTGGAGATTCAAAACGAGCTTGATACTGCTAGCATCTCGCCGATCCTAGAATCTGCTCTGGCTATGGTATCTCTGGAATTAGCTACCAATATGATCAAACATGCCAAAGCGACGCAAGCCCTTCTCTCTTATCGCTCCACCGAGATAGGTGTGGAAATGGTCGCAGAAGATAATGGCATCGGCTTTGACAAAGTTTCCGACAAGGACCTGCACTCGATTCGCGAACGGATTGCCTTGTTGGGAGGAGAGCTGGAGATCAGTCATCAACACAAGCCGACCCGGATAGAAATACGGATCCCCTATCAAGAAAGGAAATAAGATGCGCTTATTAGTTGCTGAAGACCAAAGTATGTTGCGCGATGCGCTCTGCCAGCTCTTGCTCCTGCAAGAGGATGTGGGAAGATGTCTTGCAGGCTGGCGATGGACAAGAGGCCATTCGTTTACTCGGAAACACATCCAGTCGATATTGCGATTTTAGATATCGAAATGCCCATCAAAACAGGGTTAGAAGTGTTGGAATGGGCTAAAAAGTCAACAACCCCAGCTCAAGGTCGTCATCGTTACCACTTTTAAGCGACCGGGCTATTTTTGAGCGGGCTCTCAAGGCTGGAGTAGATGCCTATGTCTTAAAAGAACGCCGCATCACAGATTTGATGGCGACTCTTCATGCAGTATTAGCAGGGCAAAAAGAATATTCGCCTGAATTAATGGAAGGGATTTTGACCCATCCCAATCCTCTAAGCCCTCAAGAAAAGGCAGTTTTAAAAGAAGTCGCACAAAGGAGCTTCCAACCAAGAAATTGCTGATCGTTTATTTCTCTCTAACGGGACCATCCGCAATTATATGTCAGCGATTCTGACCAAATTGGATGCAGAGAACCGGACCGAGGCAGCAAAAGATTGCCCAAGAAAGGGGCTGGCTATAAGCAAGACAAAGTTTCTAGGATTTCCTAGAGACTTTTTTCTGATAGACCTAGCATTTTTAGAAAAACTCTCATTATTCAGTTTGGATAGAAAATTCAGAAAATTTACTATTTTTCCTTGAAATATTTTCTAAAAATGGTATGATAGTAGCATGCTAATTTGATATACAAAAGTACTGGAAAGGAGAGACATGGAGAAAATTACCTTAGAAACTGCAAAAACCGGTTCAGAGCTCGTTCTTGAAACCCTGCGTGATTTGGGCATTGATACGATTTTTGGTTATCCTGGTGGAGCAGTTTTGCCTTTATACGATGCCATCTATAGCTTTGAGGGTATCCAGCATATCTTGGGTCGTCATGAACAAGGATGCTTGCATGAGGCTGAAGGCTACGCTAAATCAACTGGAAAGCTGGGTGTCGCAGTCGTCACTAGTGGACCGGGGGCGACCAATGCCATTACAGGGATTGCAGATGCCATGAGCGATAGTGTTCCCTTTATTGGTCTTCACTGGTCAAGTCAATCGTGCAGGGGATCGGGAAAGACGCCTTTCCAAGAAGCGGATATTGTGGGAATTACCATGCCCATCACCAAGTACAACTATCAAGTACGTGAGACGGCAGATATTCCGCGAATTATCACCGAAGCTGTCCATATTGCGACGACAGGTCGTCCAGGTCCGGTGGTGATTGACCTACCGAAAGACGTCTCTGCTTTGGAGACAGATTTCATCTATGAACCAAGTGTGAAGCTTCCAAGCTACCAGCCAACCATTGAACCCAATGAATTGCAGATCAAAAAAGATTTTGAAGCAATTGAGTAAGGCTAAAAACCAGTTCTTCTTGTTGGTGGTGGGGGTAAGTTACGCTGGAGCTGCAAAAAGAGTTGATTGCTCTTTGCAGAGCGCTATCAGATTCCAGTAGTGACCAGTCTTTTAGGTCAAGGAACGATTGCGACCAGTCATCCTCTTTTCCTAGGGAATGGGAGGAATGCACGGATCCTTCGCGACCAACATTGCCATGACAGAGACGGATTTCATGATCAGTGTTGGTTGTCGATTTGACGACCGTTTGACAGGGAATCCAAAGACTTTCGCTAAAAATGCTAAGGTTGCCCATATCGACATTGATCCTGCAGAGATTGGGAAGATCATTGCTGTCGACATTCCTGTTGTTGGCGATGCGAAGAAGGCCTTGCAGCAGTTGCTAGCAGAGCCAACGGTTCATAACAACACTGAAAAGTGGATCGAAAAGGTGACCCAAGATAAGAACCGGGTTCGTTCTTACGATAAGAAAGGAACGGGTTGTGCAACCACAAGCTGTGATTGAACGCATTGGAGAGTTGACCAAGGGTGACGCTATTGTCGTCACAGACGTTGGACAACACCAAATGTGGGCGGCTCAATACTATCCTTACCAAAATGAGCGCCAATTGGTAACATCTGGTGGTCTAGGAACGATGGGATTCGGTGTTCCTGCAGCTATCGGAGCGAAAAATTGCCAATCCAGATAAAGAAGTTGTTCTCTTTGTCGGAGATGGTGGTTTTCAAATGACCAACCAAGAATTGGCGATCTTAAATATTTATAAGGTTCCGATCAAGGTTGTTATGCTCAACAACCACTCGCTTGGGATGGTCCGCCAATGGCAAGAAGCCTTCTATGATGGTCGGACATCAGAGTCAGTCTTTGATAGCCTTCCAGATTTCCAATTGATGGCGCAAGCTTACGGGATCAAGAATTATAAATTTGATAATCCTGAAACCCTTGAGAAGGATTTGGAAGTCATCACAGAAGATGTACCAATGTTCATCGAAGTAGACATTTCTCGGAAAGAGCATGTCTTACCGATGGTACCAGCTGGTAAGAGTAATCATGAGATGTTGGGGGTGAAGTTTAATGCGTAGAATGTTAACAGCCAAACTTCAAAACCGCTCAGGTGTTCTGAATCGCTTTACAGGAGTCTTGTCGAGACGTCAAGTCAATATCGAAAGTATCTCTGTTGGCGCAACAGAAAACCCTAATGTATCGCGGATTACCATTATCATTGATGTTGCTTCGCATGATGAAGTAGAGCAAATCATCATCAAACAGCTCAACCGCCAAGTGGATGTGATCCGTGTCCGGGATATCACAGATAAACCACACTTGGGAGCGCGAAGTGATCCTGGTGAAAGTTTCTGCACCTGCTGAGAAGCGGGCAGAAATCTTGGCCATTATCCAACCTTTCCGTGCGACCGTGGTCGATGTGGCTCCAAGCTCTATCACCGTTCAAATGACGGAAATGCAGAAAAGAGCGAAGCCCTTATTCGGGTTATTCGTCCGTATGGGATTAAAAAAAACATCGCCCGCACCGGTGCAACTGGATTTTTTACTCGAGATTAATTCTCACCTTAACATTGTTAACCCGCCTTAAAAAGGCAAATAATAAAATAGAAAAGAGATTTTACTTATGGCAGTTCAAATGGAATACGAAAAGACGTTAAAGTTGCAGCATTAAACGGTAAGAAAATTGCTGTGATCGGTTATGGTTCACAAGGACATGCGCATGCACAAAATTTGCGTGACTCAGGTCATGATGTCATCATCGGTGTACGTCCAGGTAAATCATTCGATAAAGCAAAAAGAAGATGGTTTTGATACCTATACAGTAGCAGAAGCGACTAAATTGGCAGATGTGATCATGATTTTGGCTCCAGATGAAACCAACAAGAATTGTACGAAACAGAAATTGCGCCAAACTTGGAAGCTGGTAATGCGGTTGGTTTTGCGCATGGATTTAATATCCATTTCGAATTTATCAAGGTTCCAGCAGATGTCGATGTCTTTATGTGTGCTCCAAAAGGACCAGGTCACTTAGTACGTCGTACTTACACTGAAGGTTTTGGTGTTCCTGCACTTTACGCAGTATACCAAGATGCTACAGGTAACGCTAAAGACATCGCTATGGACTGGTGTAAAGGTGTTGGTGCAGCACGTGTTGGTCTTCTTGAAACAACCTACAAAGAAGAAACGGAAGAAGATTTGTTCGGAGAACAAGCTGTACTTTGTGGTGGTTTGACTGCCCTTATCGAAGCTGGTTTTTGAAGTATTGACTGAAGCTGGATATGCTCCAGAATTGGCTTACTTTGAAGTGCTTCACGAAATGAAATTGATCGTTGACTTGATCTACGAAGGTGGATTCAAGAAAATGCGTCAATCAATTTCAAACACTGCTGAATACGGTGACTATGTATCAGGCCCACGTGTAATCACTGAACAAGTGAAAGAAAATATGAAAGCTGTTCTTGCTGACATTCAAAATGGTAACTTCGCTAACGACTTTGTTAACGACTACAAAGCTGGACGTCAAAATTAACTGCTTACCGTGAACAAAGGCGCTAACCTTGAAATTGAAAAGTTGGTGCTGAATTGCGTAAAGCGATGCCATTCGTTGGTCAAAACGACGATGACGCCTTCAAAATCTACAACTAATTGTCTGTAGAAGACTAAGCAAGTTGGGACACCCTGGCTTGCTTTTTTTTGATCAATACATAAAGAGGTATGAAATGATAACAGCAAAAGATGTGGCTAAGGCCCATAAAATATTAAGTGGAGTCGTTGTCAATACGCCCTCTTGAATACGACCACTATTTATCTGAAAAATATGGGGCAAAGATTTATTTGAAAAAAGAAAACGCCCAACGTGTTCGTTCGTTCAAGATTCGTGGAGCGTATTTTGCAATTTCTCAACTCTCTAAAGAAGAGCGGGAACGTGGGGTGGTGTGTGCATCTGCGGGAAACCATGCGCAAGGGGTTGCTTACACATGTAATGAGATGAAAATTCCAGCGACTATTTTTATGCCCATTACAACACCTCAACAAAAGATCGGCCAAGTCCGATTCTTTGGTGGGGATATGTAACGATTAAGTTGGTCGGGGATACCTTTGACGCGTCAGCTAAAGGCAGCTCAAGAATTTACTCTTGCAGAAAAACGGACCTTTATTGACCCGTTTGATGATCCACATGTACAGGCTGGCCAAGGAACAGTGGCCTATGAAATTCTTGAGGAAGCTCGAAAAGAATCGATTGCCTTTGATGCTGTCCTTGTTCCTGTTGGTGGAGGAGGCCTCATTTCAGGTGTTTCTACCTACATCAAAGAAACGGATCCTCGGATTGAGGTCATTGGAGTAGAGGCTGAAGGAGCACGCTCCATGAAGGCTGCTTTTGAAGCAGGTGGTCCCAGTCAAATTACCAGAAATCGATAAGTTTGCAGATGGGATTGCCGTGCAAAAGGTGGGCCAATTGACTTATGAAGTAACCCGCCAGCATGTGGAAACTCTTGTTGGAGTCGATGAAGGCTTAATTTCAGAGACCTTGATTGATCTTTATTCTAAACAAGGGATTGTAGCTGAACCAGCGGGAGCTGCCAGTGTGGCATCCCTTGAAATCTTGCGCGAATACATCAAGGGGAAAACCATTTGTTGTATTATCTCAGGTGGGAATAATGACATCAACCGTATGCCTGAGATGGAAGAACGTGCCTTGATCTACGATGGAGTAAAACACTACTTTATCATCAATTTCCCACAACGTCCAGGTGCCCTTCGAGAATTTGTAAATGATATCTTAGGGCCAAACGATGATATCACACGTTTGAATACATCAAGCGTGCTAGTAAAGGGAACAGGCCCTGTCTTGATTGGGGTTACTTTTGGCTAATAAACATGACTATGCAGGCTTGGTCAACCGTATTGAGCGTTTTGATCCGTCTTTCATTAATTTGAACGGAAATGAAACTCTCTCTATAATATGCTGGTCTGAGAATAGTATAGCAACATCGTATTTCTATACAGTGGATGGTTTTTATCAAATTAAGCAATATATTTTTATGGAATATATTGCTTTTTTTTAGGACTTGTGATATGATATGCATAAATTACAAGGAGGATACTTTTATGTCTGTATTCTTTTTATTTCTATTGTTCTTACTGTTGGTCATAGGTGGAATTGTGATTAGCTCACTATATGTGGTCAAGCAACAATCTGTTGCCATCATCGAGCGTTTCGGACGTTATCAAAAGATTAGCGATAGTGGCATTCATATGCGAGCGCCTTTTGGCATCGATAAATTGCCGCACGAGTTCAATTGCGCGTCTTGCAGAGTGAGATTGTGGTTGAAACAAAAACTCAGGATAACGTATTCGTTACCATGAATGTGGCAACCCAATACCGAGTGAACGAAAGCAACGTAAAAGGATGCCTACTACAAACTCATGCGTCCAGAATCACAGATTAAATCATACATTGAAGATGCTTTGCGCTCTTCTGTACCTAAGTTGACCTTGGATGAATTATTTGAGAAAAAAGATGAAATTGCTCTTGAAGTTCAAAAACAAGTGGCGGAAGAAATGTCAACTTATGGATATATTATTGTTAAAACCTTGATCACCAAAGTTGAGCCAGATGCCGAAGTGAAACAATCCATGAAACGAGATCAATGCAGCGCAAAGAAAACGCGTGGCAGCTCAGGAGTTGGCAGAAGCAGACAAGATCAAGATCGTTACTGCCTTTGCAGAAGCAGAGGCGGAAAAAGACCGTTTGCACGGGGTTGGTATTGCCGAGCAACGGAAGGCCATTGTTGATGGATTGGCAGACTCTATTAAAGAGTTAAAAGGTGCGAATGTAGATTTGACCGAAGAACAAATCATGTCCATTCTCTTAACCAACCAATACTTGGATACCTTAAATAATTTTGCAGATAAAGAAGGGAATAATACGATTTTCCTACCAGCAAACCCAGATGGCGTCGAAAACATTCGTACACAAATATTATCAGCCTTGAAAGCAAAGTAAACCTCTTTTTCATTTTTTAAAAAAGGTTCGTATTTTCAGCGATTTTTAGTTGACAAAATGTGCAAAAAATTTATATTAGTATTGGAAATAATAATATAGGAGAAAGATCATGGCTAAATCGAACTTTGAAAAGTAGAATCAGTTGTTGGATGGGTACGTGATAAGAAAATTACGGGGTATCGTATCAGTAAAAAGAAACAAATGCCCGTGAAATGTCTATCATTGCCTTGGCTCAAGGACGTGCAAAAGTAAAGAATATCTCGTTTGAAACTGCACTTGGATTGATTGATTTTTATGACAAAAATCATCAAAAATTTGAAGATTAATTTGTTGTTCCAATTGAAAACCAGAGAGTTTGCTCTCTGGTTTTTTTCGATGCCTCAAAAGCAGAAGCGATACAAAAAAAACAGCTTGCTTCCATACTGGTAAGCAAACTGTTTCAAGAGATTAATGTAAGAAGCGTTGAAGGAATTCCTTGGTCCGTTCTTCTTTTGGATTGCTAAAGATTTCTTTTTGGATCACCTTGCTCAGCGATGACACCCTTGTCCATGAAGATGACCCGGCTAGAGACATCGCGAGCAAATTCCATTTCGTGGGTTACGACAATCAAGGTGAGCCCTTCTTTTGCCAGGTCCTGCATGATTTTCAAGACTTCCCCAACCATTTCTGGGTCTAGGGCAGAAGTTGGTTCATCGAAGAGAATGGCATCAGGATCCATTGAGAGAGCACGTGCGATGGCGACCCGTTGCTTTTGACCACCTGAAAGTTGTTTCGGACGGGCAGCCCAATATTGAGATCCCATACCGACTTTTTCAAGGTTTTCTTTGGCAACTTTTTCTGCAGTTTCACGATCACGCTTGAGGACGGTCGTTTGTGCAACGATGGTATTTTCCAAGACGTTTAAATTTTCGAAGAGATTAAAACTTTGGAAAACCATCCCCAATTTCTCACGGTAGTGGGTAAGATCATACTCAGGATCAAGAACGTTTTGCCCACGATAGAGAATCTCTCCAGCAGTAGGAGTCTCTAGAAGATTGATGGAGCGAAGGAAGGTTGATTTTCCGCTACCAGAGCTCCCGATGATGGAGATCACCTCTCTCTTTTTCAACCGTAAGGGAAATATCTTTCAAAACCTCATTTTGACCATAAGTTTTTTTAAATGTTGGATTTCAAGAATTTTTTCTGACATTATTTCACCTCATTGACTTGCATTTGATTGGCACCTGTAGTGTAAGTATCAGAATCTAAGCGACGTTCGATATAGCGAAAGAATTCGTGTGATGGTAAAGGTGAGAACGAAGTAAATCACAGCGATGATCGTAAAGGTTGGGAAGTATTGGTAGTTTTGAGTTGCGACCGTATTTCCTGTAAAGTACAGTTCAACTACAGAGATAACATTCAAAACAGATGTATCCTTGATGTTAATAACAAATTCATTCCCTGTTGCTGGCAAGATATTGCGAACAACCTGTGGAAGGACGACCTTGCGCATGGTTTGTCCATGGGTCATTCCTAGAGCAGTCGCTGCTTCAAACTGACCTGGATCCACTGCTAAGATCCCACCACGAACAATCTCACTCATATAAGCTCCGGTATTGATTGATACGATAAAGATGGCGGCCCAGGTACGATCCAAGGAAATGTTGAAGGCTTGGGCGGAACCGTAGAAAATGACCATGGATTGAACGATCATCGGAGTTCCACGGAAGACTTCAATGTAGACATTGAGGAACCAACCAAAGGCAGTTTGGCATCCAGCAAGGAATTTATTTTTTAGCCTTCGGAGCTGTCCGGAAGACACCGATTAACAAACCGATAATCAACCCAGCGATAGTTCCAGTCATAGAGATTAAGAGGGTCATTCCAGTTCCCCGTAAGAACTGTGGGCCATTATCCTTTAAAATCTTCATCATTTGGCTAAAGAATGTCTGCTTATCATCACTAGCATCACTGGAAGCTGGTTGCTTCTTAATCATATCATCCATGAGTTTGACTTGGTCTTCAGACGAAATCTTAGCTAGTGCGGCATTGACTTGGTCAATTCTAGTGTCACCCTTCTTCATCCCGATAGCGATAGTCGCATCTTCTTCCCCAACTTCAAATCCTTTTTGAATTGAATCATCTTAAATTTAGAATTAGCGGACTCGGCGGTTAGGGCTTCGGGACGTTCAGAAACATAGGCATCAATAACACCCGATTCTAAAGCTTGACGCATCTGGGCAAAATCACCCATTGCAGTTTCTTGTTTCACACCCTTGAGTTGGGAAATGAGAGAATAGAGGTAGACCCCTTGTTGAGAGGTGACCTTTGCATTCTTAAAGTCATCTAGACTAGTAGCGTTTGCATAGTTTCCATCTTTACGAACGAGCATGACCGGTTCACTGGTATAGTAGCTCTTGGAGAAGGCGACCTCTTTTTACGTTCAGCGGTTGGACTCATCCCAGCGATAATCATATCGATTTTACCAGAAGTGAGGGCTGGAATTAAACCGTTCCAAGATGTTTTTACGATCAGAGGTTTTTACCTAACTCCTCAGCAACTTTTTTTGGCGATTTGGACATCGTACCCATTGGCATATTGATTGGTACCGTCAATTTTAACAGCTCCATTTGCATCATCTTCTTGGGTCCAGTTGAAAGGAGCATAAGGCTGCTTCCATCCCAATACGTAAATAGTCATCTGCATGAGCAATCTGTGTGATCCCCAGGCAAATGAAAAGCCCTGTTAAGAGCGCGAATAATGTTTTTTTCATTTTTCTCCTCTTCCTTATTTTAACTTCTTCCTATTGTACAGTAAAATAGGCTGCATTTCAAACATGGTCCTCTTTTTATTTAAAAAATGCTATAATAATACAAAGGAGCGTGATCAAATGAAAAAGTATTTGTATGTTTTTTTCGCCTTTCTGGCCTGCCTTTTGTTAGTCAGAATGTCCAGGCATCTAGCCCCTCTTATGATGTGTTGTTCTATGGTGGAACCTTGACCTTGGATACCTGGGACGACGCCACCTATGAGGAAGAACTGGTTTATTATTTCAAAGATTCTTATAGAGGGCAGTATGTTAGTCTAGGAACGGGGGAATATGCCACAAGGCTTCGCAATTGAGATGCCACCAAAGGTTGAGGTAGAAGGCCGTGATCTTCAAAGAGAACCCGAGATTACGAATCTAGGTGATGGCTACCGAGTGAAAATTTATAACAGTGGTGTAGCGACAGATACTGTCAAAATAAAAGTCACATGGAAATTAAAAAATCTCCTCTATTCACATAAGGATATCTTGCAGTTGAACTGGAAACCAATTACGGATGGCGATCAGAAGGTGGACGAAGTTCAATTTCGTGTCATTCCTAAGTTTGCACCAGCTAATGCCCAATCGGAACTGTATATCCATACAGCCTTTATGGGACCGGATGTGACTGTAAAGAAAGAAGATGGAATCTATTCTGCCACTTTCTATAACCTAGGCAAAGGAAAGGCTGTGGAGTTGTATGGTTACTGGTTGAAGTCAGACCTAACTACCTTGTATGATTCTGGTCGAAATACAGGATTGACCAAATTGGATGAATTTCACAAGAACCAAGCTAAAATTGAACAGGAAAAATACTGGACACGCATGTTTTGGAACTGGATCTTGCCAGCCTTCATTATTGCACTCTGGCTTCTTTCTCTTGTGGGTCGCAATCGGTTCAAAAAATGATTTGGCCTGGTGTGACCTATCCGACCGATACTCGTCTTTATGAGATTCCACAGGACATTGCACCTCTAATTATGAGTTCGGTTGTTTATTCAGCCGAACTAGACGAGGCCTCCCCGACCAATAAAAGAGAAGGCAACTCCGCCGGTGTTTACATTTGAAAAAATGCTTCAAGCTACTTTGCTGGATTTGATGGATCGTGGAGTGATTGTCTACGAGCAACAAGGAAATGAAGTCGTTTTGACCAGAAAGTCTCATGGACATGTGGATGATTTTGAACGCTCCTTTATGAATATGGCTTTTGGGGATCAGGTTTCCTGTCCTGTTAACCGTCTCTTTGAGAATTATGAATTTAGTGATGATGTATACAAACATGCCAAAAAAGCAGATCAAGATGCGATTCGTTCACTAGGAAGTAAGGCTCAGGCTCGTTTTGATACGGCTGTCAACCAAGTGGCCCGAGATGTTCATCGCAAGGTGGAAGATCTCCATTTGCCAAGCTACTATCGCCCTTTAGAAGCAAAAGAAGAAGCGCAAGCTAGACGAAGTCTCTTCTTTGGTTGGGCTGCTTGGTTTATCGCTCTTGGAGCAGAAATCTTTGCCATCTTTGGGATGGGTTGGTTCTCTGTTCCTTGTTTGATAGGGATCCTCATACTTTGGTTTATGCCAGTGCGCTTCAATGGTGTCTTTAAAGCCTGCCTACGAGATGGGGTTGTCAATCTTGCGGGTGCTGAGCAACGCTATTACTGGGATAGTTTTGGTCGGATGTTGAAAGAGATTGCCCACCTCAACGATGCAGAGTTGCAGTCTCTGGTCCTATGGAATCGCTTATTGGTCTATGCGGCCTTGTATGGTGTAGCTGATCAGGTCACAAAGGTCATGAAACTTCGGAATATTCATTTAGAAAATCAAGCCTTAAACGCCTTCGTTTACACCCCATTCTATCATGATGTGACCCACTCAAGTCATGCCATGTCTACTTATGGATCGACAGCATCGACGGCTAGTCATTTCACAGTTTCCTCTGGTAGTGGAGGAGGCTTCTCTGGCGGTGGTGGCGGCGGAGGCTTTGGTGCTTTCTAATAAGCCAAAAGATCAGTCATAGTCACTCTTTCCCATACTGTTTGGAGCGATCTGGTCCAGTCCATAGATTTATGATATAATAGAGCAAATGTAAGTTTAGGAGAAAAAGATGTTTCTGATCGAATTAATCAAGGCGGTTCTTTTTTGGGATTGTCGAGGGGATTACAGAATGGTTGCCGATCTCAAGTACAGGTCACTTGATTCTGTTACAGGATTTTGTGCAGTTTAAAAATCAAGATCCAGCCTTTATGGAGATGTTCAATGTTGTTATCCAATTAGGAGCAATCTTAGCGGTTGTGGTGATTTATTTCGATAAATTGTATCCCTTCAAACCTGGTAAATCTCGACTCGAAGTACGTCGGACTTGGCAATTATGGGCAAAAGTTGCGGTTGCAACGCTCCCTCTTGTCTTTGTTTTTAAATTGGATGATTGGTTTGAGGCGCATTTCCACAATTCTATTTCCGTTGCGATTATGTTGATCACCTACGGGATTGCCTTTATCTATCTGGAAAGACGAGAACAAGTTGAGCCAGCAGTAACGGAGTTGCATAAGCTCCCTTATCGAACAGCTCTTTATATCGGACTCTTCCAAGTTTTATCGCTATTTCCAGGAACAAGCCGTTCAGGTGCTACGATTGTAGGTGGCTTGATCAATGGTGTTAGCCGTCCAGTAGTGACAGAGTTTACCTTTTATCTGGGTATCCCAGCCATGTTTGGGGCCAGCCTCTTAAAGGTTGGGAAATTCGCTCTTGGTGGGCATTCACTTGCACTAGGGCAACTCTTTATTCTACTGGTAGCGATGGGAGTGGCCTTCTTAGTCAGCATGTACGCCATCCGCTTCTTGACAGATTATGTGAAAAACCATGATTTCACCGTCTTTGGGAAATACCGGATCGTTCTTGGTTCCATCTTGTTATTGTATGGCCTCTTCCGTGTTATTTTCTAAGAGAAGGCTTGAACTCGATCAAATTATTTTCGAGGTTGGAGACTTTTGTCCCGACCTCTTTTCTATGCATCCTTTTTTTTGAATTCTATCCAATTTTTTAGTATAATAGTAAGACTAGAAGTATGAGGTTATGCTATGAAGATGAAGCAAATTAGTGATTCAACAATTAAGATCACGATCCAACTAGAAGACTTAGAAGAACGTGGGATGGAAATTGCTGATTTCCTTGTCCCACAAGAAAAAACAGAAGAATTTTTCTACACTATTTTGGATGAACTCGAAATGCCAGAAAGCTTCCTGGATAGCGGGATGCTGAGTTTTCGTGTGACACCAAAACCAGATAAATTGGATGTTTTTGTTACCAAATCAAAAATTGACCAACAATTGGATTTTGAGGATTTGTCAGATCTTCCTGATATGGAAGAGTTGTCGTGCATGACGCCAGATGAATTTATCAAAACCTTGGAAAAACAATCTCTGATAAGACAAAAGGGGATGCAGAAGCCATTCACCATTTGGAACAAGAAGAGTTACGTGATAATCAAGAACAAGATCCGACACCTGAATCCCCAGTGACTCAGTATATTTATTACATTTTGCGTTTTTCAAATATCCAGCAAGCAGTTGCCTTTTCCAAAACGGTGACTTACCCAGTAGATACCTCTGAATTATACAAGATGGGGTCGGAATATTATTTAACAGTGCTAATCGATACAGAGAATCAGCCTATCAATATCCTACCTGGTTACTCGCAACTATTCGGGAGTATGCGGATGATTCAGAAGTGACACGGGCAGTTTTTACAGGAGCATGGGTATTTATTGATGGTATCAGGTGCGATAGAGAATTTAAAGAAAGTTGCTAGTTTATGATGTCCTTTTCTCTGCAATTTATTCTGATATTGATCGGGACCTTTTTTGATTGCGCTTGTGTTGACGCCTTTGGTTCGTTTATTATCATTTAAAATCGGTGCAGTTGATTACCCTAATGCTCGACGAATCAATACCAAGCCCATGCCAAGTGCTGGTGGATTATCTATTGTAATCGCCTTTTCGATCGCAACTCTTAGTATTCATTCCTATGCTGACATCTAATGCTGCACCAATCAAAAGTTATCTCTCTTATACCTTGCCGGTTGTAGGTGCAGGATGGATCATTGCACTCTTACAGGCTTGATCGATGATGTAAAAGAGTTGTCTGCCAAAAAAAAGATGATCGGTATTCTGCTTGCAGCGAGTCTGGTCTGGTTTTTTGACCGATTTCAGGCTGAATGATTTCAAGATTCCCTTTGGTGGTCCCTTTGCTTCATTTTGATCCGTGGTTATCATATCTTTTAACAGTGATTTGGATCATTTTATTACCAATGCGGTCAATCTGATTGATGGATTAGATGGCTTGGTGAGTGGGGTCTCTATTATTTCCTTGGTGACAATGGGGATTGTGTCCTATTTCTTTCTACCAGTACCCAATCTCTTTCTGACCATGACGATCTTTGTCTTGGTTGCGTCCATTGCAGGTTTCTTTCCCTTTAACTACCATCCGGCCATTCTCTATTTGGGAGACACCGGTGCCTTGTTTATCGGATTTATGATTTCTGTCTTGTCCTTGCAAGGTTTGAAAAATGCGACAGCTGTTGCGGTAGTCACGCCAATGATTATCCTCGGAGTACCGATTACAGATACCTTTTTTAGCCATTATCCGTCGGACTCTTGTCTGGTCAAAAATTTTATAAACCGGATCGCAATCACTTGCACCACCGACTTCTTTCTCTGGGCTTGACACATCGGGGAACTGTGCTTGTGATCTATGGGATCTCGATGATCTTTTCCTTGATTTCTCTCTTGCTCAACATCTCGAGTCGCATTGGGGGCGTCCTACTTGTGATCGGGCTCTTGTTTGGAGTAGAGTTGTTAGCAGAATTGATTGGGGTATTGGGGCCACATCATAGTCCTTTGTTAAATGTTCTGCGCTATATAGGGAATTCTTCCTACCGGGAGGAAGTTCGTCAAAAACGAAAAGAAAAAACTAAATAAGAATAGTTCTAATCAAAAGAAAAGCCAATTGGGCTTTTTTGATATACTTGAAAGGTAAAAAATACTTTGTGATGAAGGAATCGATGCTTTGAGAACCTTCTAGACTTCAAAGTAAAAAGAAAGGGAATGCAATGTCGACATTAGAAATTAAAGACCTTCACGTTGAAATTGAAGGCAAAGAAATTTTAAAAGGTGTAAACCTAACCCTAAAAACTGGTGAGATCGCAGCGATTATGGGACCAAATGGTACAGGGTAAATCTACTCTGTCAGCAGCGATTATGGGAAATCCAAATTATGAAGTAACCAAAGGGGAGATTCTGTTTGATGGTGTCAACATCTTAGAATTGGAAGTGGACGAACGTGCACGGATGGGCTTGTTCCTTGCTATGCAATACCCGTCAGAAATCCCAGGAATTACTAATGCAGAATTTTTACGTGCAGCCATGAATGCTGGTAAAGAAGAGGACGAGAAGATTTCTATTCGTGATTTTATTAAAAATTGGATGAAAAGATGGAACTGCTCAACATGAAAGAAGAGATGGCAGAACGCTATTTGAACGAAGGCTTCTCTGGTGGTGAAAAAAACGCAATGAAATCCTTCAATTGTTGATGTTGGAGCCAACATTTGCCCTTTTGGACGAAATTGACTCTGGTTTGGATATCGATGCTCTTAAGGTCGTATCTAAAGGGGTTAATGCAATGCGGGGTGAAGGTTTTGGAGCGATGATCATCACCCACTACCAACGTTTGTTGAACTATATTACTCTGACGTCGTTCATGTGATGATGGAAGGCCGTGTCGTGCTTTCAGGTGGGCCAGAATTGGCTGCACGCTTGGAACGTGAAGGCTATGCCCAACTCGCAGAAGAACTCGGTTACGACTATAAAGAAGAACTATAACCTGATGACAAGTGATCTAAATGTTGTCATAAAATCAAACAGATAGTATCTTTATTAGGAGAAAAAAATGAGTATTGAAAAATATTACACTCTTTTTCGGAACTGCATGCTGAACCAAGTTGGCTGCAAGATTTACGAAAAAAAGCTTTTAACAAGATTGATCAGTTGGAATTGCCAGCGATTGAACGCGTAAAATTCCATCGCTGGAATCTTGGCGATGGAACGATCACAGAAAGCGAGGCTTCTGCCAATGTTCCTGATTTTACAGCCCTTGATTCAAATTTAAAATTAGTCCAAGTTGGAACTCAGACTGTTTTTGAACAGGTGCCACAAGCCTTGGCAGACCAAGGAGTCCTTTTTACAGATTTCCATTCTGCCCTAGAAGAAATTCCGCAGGTGATGGAAGACTACTTTCATGTCTTCAGTTAAATACGATGATGACAAACTAGCAGCATACCACACAGCTTATTTTAATAGTGGGGCTGTTCTCTATATTCCAGATAACGTCGAAATTTCAGAACCAATCGAAGGCATTTTCTATCAGGATAGCGACAGTGATGTACCTTTTAATAAACACATTTTGATTATCGCAGGAAAAAAACAGCAAGTTTAGCTATTTGGAACGCTTAGAATCAAAAGGTGATGGCTCAGCAAAAGCAACTGCTAATGTGACGGTTGAGGTGATTGCCCGCTCCGGTGCTCAAGTGAAATTTTGCGGCGATTGACCGTCTGGGTGAAAATGTCACAGCCTACATCAGTCGACGTGGAAAACTAGGTCAGGATGCCAGCATTGATTGGGCCATCGGTGTCATGAATGAAGGAAACGTGGTTGCAGACTTTGACAGTGACTTGGTTGGAAACGGAAGTCATGCAGATTTGAAAGTCGTTGCATTATCAAGCGGTCGTCAGGTTCAAGGAATTGACACCCGCGTGACCAACTTTGGTTGCAACTCGATCGGAAATATCTTACAACACGGGGTTATTCTTGAAAAAGGAACCTTGACCTTCAACGGGATTGGTCATATTATTAAAGGGGCCAAAGGAGCAGATGCTCAGCAAGAAAGCCGTGTCTTGATGTTATCGGATCAAGCGCGTTCAGATGCCAATCCAATCCTCTTGATTGATGAAAATGACGTTACGGCAGGCCATGCTGCATCGATCGGTCAAGTGGACCCAGAAGATATGTATTACCTTATGAGTCGTGGTCTGGATCAACACACAGCGGAACGCTTAGTGGTGAGTGGTTTCTTGTGATCTGTTATTGTTGAAATCCCAGTTAAAGAAGTACGTGATGAAATGATTGCCACCATCGAAGAAAAGTTATCTCAACGCTAAGGAGAAACGATGCTAGATAAAAAATACGATTGCTCAAGATTTTCCCATTCTCGATCAACTAGTCCATGATGAGCCTTTGGTTTATCTAGATAATGCAGCGACGACGCAAAAACCTAAACGTGTTCTTGAAGCCGTTAATCACTATTATTTGCAAGATAACGCCAATGTCCATCGTGGAGTCCATACTTTGGCTGAACGAGCGACAGCACCTATGAGGCGGCGCGTGAGAAAGTTAGAAAATTTATCAACGCTTCATCAACCAAGGAGGTGCTCTTTACAAGAGGGACAACGACTGGACTCAACTGGGTGGCCCGCTATGCAGAAGAAGTCCTAAAGGAAGGGATGAGGTCCTGATTTCCATCATGGAACATCACTCCAATATCATTCCTTGGCAACAAGCCTGCAAGAAGACAGGAGCAAAACTGGTCTATGTCTATCTAAAAGATGGCTTACTGGATATGCAGGACTTAAAGAGCAAGCTTAGTGAGAAGACAAAATTTGTCTCCATCACCCATGCTTCGAATGTCTTAGGGTGGTCAATCCGATCAAGGAAATTGCTCGATTAGCTCATGAAGTTGGAGCGATCATGGTCGTAGATGGGGCTCAATCAACCCCTCATATGGCCATTGATGTACAAGACTTAGATGCGGATTTCTTTGCTTTTTCTGGCCATAAGATGGCTGCACCAACAGGGATTGGTGTCCTCTATGGGAAGGAAGAAATCTTAGAGCAAATGTCTCCAATCGAGTTTGGGGGCGAGATGATTGACTTTGTTTACGAACAATCTGCCTCTTGGAAGGAATTGCCTTGGAAATTTGAAGCTGGAACACCTAATATGGCGGGCGCAATTGGTCTTGGTGAAAAGCAATCGATTACTTAGAAGAGCTGGGTATGGACCAGGTAGAAGCGCATGAGCAAGAATTGATTGCCTATGTGTTTCCAAAATTACAGGCTATCGAAGGCTTGACCATCTATGGTTCCCAAGACTTAGCCCAACGTTCTGGCGTCATTTCCTTCAATCTAGAGATCTCCATCCGCATGACTTAGCAACAGCATTAGATTATGAAGGGATTGCCGTTCGTGCAGGTCACCACTGTGCACAACCGCTCCTTCAATACCTACAAGTCCCAGCGACAACGAGAGCAAGTTTTTATATCTACAACACCAAAGCGGACTGTGATAAATTAATTGAGGCATTGATCAAAGCAAAGGAGTTTTTCAATGGCACTTTCTAAATTAGATTCGCTGTACATGGCGGTCGTAGCTGACCATTCAAAACACCCTCACCATCAGGGCCAGATTGAAGATGTTGATCAGATCCAACTCAACAATCCAACTTGTGGAGATGTGATCCAGTTAAGTGTGAAATTTGATGAGAATGACAGGGTGGAAGATATCGCCTTTGTTAATTCAGGCTGTACGATCTCAACCGCTTCAGCTAGTATGATGACGGATGCTGTAATGGGAAAAACAAAAAAGAGGAAGTTGAAGAATTGGCACAGGTCTTTTTCAGAAATGGTCCAAGGCCAGTCAGATCCTCGCCAAGAGGAGTTAGGAGACGCAGCCTTCTTATCTGGAGTCTCAAAATTCCCACAGCGGATTAAATGTGCGACCCTCTCCTGGAATGCTCTTAAAAAAAGCGATCGAACGTAGCAAATAATTAAAAAGAAGAAACAGAGAAAGAAAGGAAATTATGGCTGAAGAAAGAGTCGAACCTGAAACCAATTGATCTCGGTGAATATAAATTTGATTTCACGATGATGTTCAACCCATTCTCTCTACCGGGAAGGGATTGAATGAAGCGGTTATTCGTGAATTGTCTGCAGCAAAAAAATGAACCAGAATGGATGCTAGAATTCCGTTTGAAATCTTTTGAAACCTTCAAAAAGATGCCCATGCAAACCTGGGGAGCCGATCTATCAGAGATTGACTTTGATGATTTGATTCATTATCAAAAACCTTCGGATAAACCCTGCCCGTTCATGGGACGAAGTTCCAGAGAAAATCAAGGAAACCTTTGAGCGCATCGGGGATTCCTGAAGCGGAACGTGCTTACCTAGCGGTGCTTCTGCTCAGTATGAATCAGAAGTGGTTTACCACAATATGAAAGAAGAGTTTGAAAAGTTAGGGATTATCTTTACTGATACGGATTCTGCCCTAAAAGAATATCCAGATCTTTTCAAACAGTATTTTGCGAAGTTGGTACCGCCAACGGATAACAAATTGGCTGCCCTCAACTCAGCAGTATGGTCTGGTGGAACCTTTATCTACGTACCAAAAGGGGTAAGGTAGATATTCCACTTCAAACTTACTTCCGTATAAACAACGAGAATACAGGTCAGTTTGAGCGCACTTTGATTATTGTGGATGAGGAGCAAGTGTCCACTATGTAGAAGGCTGTACAGCGCCGACCTACTCAAGCAATAGCCTCCATGCAGCGATTGTTGAGATCTTTTGCCTTAGATGGTGCTTATATGCGCTACACGACTATCCAAAACTGGTCTGACAATGTCTACAACTTGGTCACCAAGCGGGCCAAAGCCCAAAAAGATGCTACAGTTGAGTGGATCGATGGAAACCTAGGGTGCGAAGACAACCATGAAATATCCATCTGTTTACCTAGATGGAGAAGGAGCGCGTGGGACCATGTTGTCCATTGCCTTCGCTAATGCAGGTCAACACCAAGATACAGGTGCTAAGATGATCCACAATGCCCCTCATACCAGTTCATCTATCGTATCGAAATCTATTGCGAAAGGTGGAGGAAAGGTAGACTACCGTGGACAAGTAACCTTTAACAAGGATTCTAAAAATCTGTTTCTCATATTGAGTGCGATACCATTATTATGGATGATTTGTCAGCATCAGATACGATTCCTTTAATGAAATTCACAATTCACAAGTTGCTTTGGAGCACGAAGCAAAGGTTTCAAAAATTTCAGAAGAACAGCTTTATTATTTGATGAGTCGTGGACTGTCTGAATCAGAAGCGACAGAAATGATTGTCATGGGATTTGTAGAGCCCTTTACAAAAGAACTTCCAATGGAATATGCCGTTGAGTTAAACCGACTCATTAGCTACGAAATGGAAGGCTCTGTAGGGTAATTCATTTTGTCAATCAAAAACACAATGGACTTGATTCCATTGTGTTTTTTTACTTATAGCTTTTCGTTGACATAACGGACGAATTGATTCCACCAAACCTTTAAGAAAAAAGCTTTTCTCAACGGTTTTTCCTGCTACCATATCGACTGTCGGCTCTTGATCTTCTAAGTAGCCTCGCCCGATTTTATTTGGATCTGAGTATTGGAGAATTCCAACATCATCTCCAGATTTTACAGGGGCTTTGAATTGGTTTTGACTACTTTTTGAATTGGATCTTAGGTTCAGTTTGATTGCCTTGTTTTACCACGACATAGAAGTCTTTTTGGCAACAGCCGAAACGGACTCAAACTTCCCATCCATAATGGCGACCGTACTTTTTTCCATAGGTATCTCTCTTTACGACAATGGAAGAAACAAAGGTTCTCACCACGTAATTCATCAGTGATGAAGTTGCTACAAAGCGTGCATAAGGATCACCGTCAACTGCTTCAACTCCTAAGACAACTGTGATCATGTGGATACCATTTTGCGTCGTTGATGCAAAGCAAAGGTAATTCCTCCTTTGGTGGAGTTGCTGACTCGAAGGCCGTCGACTCCAGAACGGTAATTCGGCATCCCTTCTAGCATTAGGTTGGGGTTTTCAATCTGCGTGTTTGAAAAAAGAGCAGTGGGTTTTGAAGTATATTTGGTCACTTCAGGAAAATCCTGGAGTAAGTGCTTGGCAATAACAGCAATATCATAAGCACTCAATTGATTTTCGTCTTCTTTCCCGTCAGGATCTCCGCTGATGGTTTGAGTATTTAATCCGGTAGCATTAATTAAATGAGGAGATTGAATGCCCCATTCAGCAAGTTTTTGCTTCATTTTTTCAACGAAGCTTTTTTCGGAGCCACCCACTTTCTCAGCTAAGGCGAAGGCGGCAGTGCTAGAATTTCCAACTAAAAGAGCAGTCAATAACTGATCAACCGTATATTGGTTTGCCTCAATGGGAAGAGTTCCAGCACCTTTAATATCATTTAAGGCCAATGCCTCCTCGGATAATTTGATTGGGTCTTTTAACGAAAGTTTTTTGTCATGAATGGCTTCGAAAATTAGATAAGTGGTCAGCAGTGTAGACAATCCTCCAACTTCTCGCTTTTTATCCGAATCTTTTTCATACAAGATCTTACCAGTGTCTGCTTCGACAGCGATGGCACTTTGAACAGGAAGATCCGGCTCGTTCGCAAAAATCCTTTGAGGCAGACTGCATAAAAGTAGGATGAAGGTTAAAAAAAAGAAAAAGAAAGAATTTTTTCACGGTAATTTCCTCATTATTTAGTCTTCTCTATTGTATCATACAAAATCTGAATAGAAAATTGGAAAATCATCATCAAGCTAAAAAGTCAGTCGTATCAAGGTTTTTGAATGGTAATGACGCAAATATTCAGAAAATTTAGTTTACTTTTTTTTCTATTTGTGATATAATCTTAAACAAATCTAAAAAAACTATTGGAGAATTCCTATGAAAAAAGGTAAAGTATTCGCAGTTGCGGAGTAACACTCCTTGCAGCTGGATTGTTAGTCGCATGTTCTAGTTCAAATACTAGCAAAGCAAGCTCAGGCGAAGACAAAAACTATGGTTATGTCTACACTTCAGATCCAACAACTTTGGACTATACAGTTTCTTCTAAAGCTGCTACCCATGACATCACTACAAATGTGGTAGACGGTTTGTTAGAAAATGATAAATACGGTAACCTTGTGCCTTCACTTGCGGAAGACTGGTCTGTTTCAAAAGATGGTTTGACTTATACCTACAAGATTCGTAAAGGTGTCAAATGGTATGATGCGGATGGTGAAGAACACGGCGAAGTGACTGCCAAAGACTTCGTGACTGGTTTGAAACACGCTGCTGATAAAAAATCGGAAACTCTTCCACTCGTTCAAGGTTCTGTCAAAGGATTGGATGATTAT